>VOFH01003112.1_pt1 | contig 10613 bp, 16 predicted proteins | sample 5384091 | NCBI WGS metagenome assembly VOFH01 (sample SAMN12384727, study PRJNA508395) | human gut metagenome | isolation source: healthy gut G | host: Homo sapiens
TTCTCAGGGTGCTGCGGTAAAGCTCACTGGTATATTGGCTACCTCGATCGGAGTGAAGCACTGCTCCTTGAATTTCAGGATATGCGATAAAAGCGTTTTCTACCGTATGCTGGCAAAGCGTTGCCTTCATCGTGGTTTCCATTGCCAGCCCCAGTACTGCTGAATTAAAACAATCGAAGATTGCCGAAACATAGAGTTTTCCATCTTTTGCTTTGATTTCGGTGATATCTGTCACGCATTTTTCAAGAGGCTTTTCTGATGTGAAATTTCTCTTAAGAAGATCATCCGATTTACGAGCCTCACGGTCTGCTTTCGTAATTCCTTTCGGATTACGCTTAGGACGATGACTGAGACCGATTTTTTCCATGACTCTATAAACGGTGCGCTCACTGGGGATAGTAATGCCATCAGGTCGTTTAAGAGTTAATGCCTGGAACATACGTACACGTCCATAGGTGTCGTTGCAGACATCCTCAGCATGGATTTCAAGCATGGTATCTGCAAGCGTCTGGTATTTCCACGGACGGTCTTTTTTACGGACAGATATTTATAAAATCCCTGGCGGCTCACATGTAACATACGACAGTAAAAAGCCAGTTTTCCCTTGATGGTGCCATCGTCAGTCTTAATCGCAATGAATTTCATTCTTTCGGTCTTAGAGACTTCCGACGGCTCGCTGCGAAAAAAAGCGCTGGCTTCTTCCAGAAACTCGTTTTCTTCTTTCAGACGACGAATTTCTTTATCCTGATCTTTCACGCGTTTTCGAAGCATGGTTAATTCCTCCGCAAGGCTCATGGCAGATTCTGGAGTATGGGCACCTTCTCCAATATCCAGTTGTCCGGTTCTTACGGCTTTAAGCCAGGTATGGATAGTCCCTTCAGGAATTCCTAATTCTTTAGCGGCTTTCGCACCACCGATTTCTTTTGCAAGCTTAACTGCCTGCACTTTGTATTCATGATCGTATTTACGTTGACTTCGTGCCATAGTTGGGCACCTCCTTATTCTCTTGATTATACTATGAAATCCTTGAGAATAGGCTGTCAACTTTATTTATACACCATCATACTGCAAGGAGCAAGACTTCCATTTTTATATTTCCAGTTCCCTTGAACTTAGATAATGAGTGTTGAGAAATACGAAAAAGATGAGCAAATTAAAAAGTTCGACCTATGAATACTGGCAGAGAAACATCGAAGTGCAAAGCGGAAATTTTTTCTACTTGGTTCACCAACTTCCAGCGTCCGGCTCTTTTCAAACACTCAATTACTCGGAGCGCCTCAATCTCCTGATCGCTGAATCTGCGAATGCCAGACGTCCGTTCCATGTTCGGAAAAAAGTCTCTGCTTGTCATAATAGCGCAGCGTGGAGATAGGCAATCCGAACATTTCTGCCACCTGTCCAATTGAATACATAAATTTCCCTCCAAAAATTTTTTGGAAAAAATATCTTGACCTAAAGTTAGGGTTAGGTGCTACTATGAGAATAACACAAAGAATATAAAAATGCAAGGAGTGTTCTACGATGAATAAAAAAGTACTAATCATTTCCTCAAGTCCCCGTAAGGGGCGGCAACTCCGTACTAATCATTTCCTCAAGTCCCCGTAAAATTCCGAAACGCTGGCGACAGCGTTTGCCAAGGGCGCACGGGAGGCAGGTAATCAGGTAGAAACTGTATATCTACGAGAAAAGCAGGTTGGCTTCTGCAAGGGCTGTCTTGTCTGCCTGAAGTTGGGGCACTGCGTCATCCAGGACGATGCCATGGAAATTGCCGACAAAATGCACGATGCGGATGTGCTGGTGTTCGCAACACCCGTCTACTATTACTGCGTCAGCGGTCAGCTCAAGACGATGCTGGATCGTGCCAACCCATTGTTCGATAGGGACTACGCCTTTACGAAAGCCTACTTGCTGGCAACGGCGGCAGAGAACGCATCGGAGACCTTTGCGGGCACAGAGAAAGCTGTGCAGGGTTGGGTAGACTGCTTCCCCCGCTGTGCGCTGGCTGGCACAGTGTTTGCAGGAGGTGTGAACGGCGCGGGAGAGATCGCAGGTCATATTGCGCTGGAGCACGCTTATCAGATGGGCAAGGAGGTGTGAGCCATGGCAGTTAAACAAACACAACTGCAAAGAACAACGGCGTGGCGAAAACAGAAATTGCGGAGATCCTGACCCATGCAGCGTTTTATGCGGGATGGCCCAAGGCGTGGGCTGCCTTCCGCATGGCGAAGGAGGTCTGGGCGGATGGCGATGCCGCCGACGCAAGAGCTAAGCATCAGAATGAAATGGTATTTCCCATCGGCGCACCCAATGATGACTTTGCGAAGTACTTTATCGGGCAAAGCTACCTCGCGCCCCTTTCCACCGAGCAGGTCGGCATTTACAACGTTACGTTCGAGCCCGGCTGCCGCAACAACTGGCACATTCATCACGCCAAAAGCGGTGGCGGACAGATCCTCGTCTGCGTGGCTGGTCGAGGGTATTATCAGGAATGGGGCAAACCGGCACAGGAGCTGCGCCCCGGCGATGTAGTAAATAGTCCTACACCGGCGAGAGCAGCGGTACACCCCGCTATGTTGCTTCGCCGGACATCAACACCGAGGATTTCTGCGCAGCGGTAGACCTCCTCTCCGTGCAGGAGAATGTTGACCCGGAGCGCATCGGTATCGTCGGTATCTGCGGCTGGGGCGGTATGGCGATCAATGCCGCAGCCATTGACACCCGCATCAAAGCTACTGCGGCCATGACCATGTACGACATGACCCGTGTAACTGCCAACGGATATTTTGATGCTGAGGATTCTGAGCAGGCACGCTATGAGAAGAAAAAAGCCATGAATGCACAGCGCACTGTAGATTACAAAAACGGTACCTATGCTCTGGCAGGCGGTGTGGTCGATCCGTTGCCGGAGGACGCACCGCAGTTTGTGAAGGACTATTATGCCTACTATAAGACTCCGCGAGGCTATCATCCCCGCAGCCTGAATTCCAACGGCGGTTGGAATGTGACCTCCTCGCTGTCGTTCCTGAATATGCCGATTGCTTGGATATGTGGACTATTGTCCTTGAAATGCTCCTTTAAATATGATATCATTAGTTCGTGCAAGGCGAAATAATGAAATGGAGGCTCTGACATGATCGTTTTAGACCTTGAGTTAAAGGAAATCTATGGATTCAATGATTTTCATATCAATTTCAGTTATCCCAAAAAGATTGTCAATTCGATTATCGATCAGGAATATCTGAAAGGAAGAGAGCGATTTCGCTATAAGAAGGCTGTAATTCTTATGGGTGCAAATGCTACCGGAAAGACCAGCCTTGGAAAGGCTTTGCTTCGTATTTTTGGATATATGACTGATGGAAATCCAACACCGCTGTATGAGATGGTTGCAGGCGATAAGGGATACTTCAGTATTGATTTTGTAAATGGTGATTACCGCCTGCAGCGGTTGTCAGCTCAGATTGATGCTTCTAATCAGGAGATTGACATTCAGTATCAGACCGCAGACATTGATACGATGGATTCGTATGAAAAATGTGTAAAGAAGCTGAAAAATCAAACGATAGAGGCAACCAGAACCGCTACAGCACTTAAGAAAATGGTAGGTGCTGTTCGATATCGTTTTGCATATCCTGAAATAGAAAAATCTTTGAAACTTACAGGTGCAAATATAAGCATTTTGTTGAAGACACTGCGTGCTGTTATTGGAACGCTTGATCCTACATTGCAGGACGTTAGTTTATCAAGAGATTTAAAGGATACCTTTATTATTCGGCGCGGTGGAACGGAAATCATCATACAGGAAGGTAAACTGTTGAATCGGGAGATACTGTCCAGTGGTACAGCAGAAGGAATTGATGTCGCAATGTTCCTTGCTGCAATGGCGACAAAAGAAAGCAGTTTCTATTATTGTGATGAACATTTTTCTTATATTCAGAGCGATATTGAAAAACGGATTTTCGGTATTATGCTGGATCGTATCGGAGACGATGAACAGTTGATTTTTACAACGCATAATACAGATATGCTGGATTTGAACCTGCCGAAGCATAGCTATGTGTTTTTGCGTAAGCATCTGGAGGAAACATGTATATCAGGTTTCTGCTGTTTCTGCATCGGATGTACTGAAACGAAATACAGACTCTTTACGCTGTGCGGTCGAGAATGATGTGTTTGCCTCGCTTCCGCAGGATTGAGCACCGGAAAGATTGATTCCAGGGAAGAAAGGTCTTGATTGCAGGGAAGATAAAGGTCTTCAGGCGGGAACGAATTTGATGGTGCAGAATTTGAAAATCATTTTCCCAAGTTCATTTAGATGTTGTCTATTCAGGCAAAAAAGTGGAACGACTGTCGGTTTTAAGATGTATTTGATACCGATGGATTATCACATTTGTGGATGACAAAAATCAAACCTGGAGAAAAAGTTTTCAAATTAAAACATTGGAACTTCGTTCACCCGGTATTTTTTGCCCCAATCCGGAAAGACTGAAAAATCGAATTTTTCTTCTTTGAAAACTGAAAGTTCTGAATTTGGAGAATATTTCATCATTCTTTATCGTTTAAATATTGAATATACTCGTTTCCCCATAGTTCCAACTCCTTCAGTACTTTCCTGAATTTTTCTCCAATATCACTTAATTTGTATTCTACTTTTGGTGGAATCTGCTGATATTCTATGCGTTCAATCTTCTTCTTCCAACTTTTCAGCTGTCTTGATAGCGTTGTATGTGTCATTTCTTCCGGCATTTTCCTTTGTAATTCATTAAACCGGATGGGACCATCTGTTAACAAATACATAATATACATAGACCATTTACCTGTTAAAACTTTTTGCGAAGTCACATATGGGCAAAGCCCAAATAGATTTTTCTTTTCCATATATACGTTCCTTTCTGATACCAGTATCGTAAAATATCGTACTTGTTTGTTTATTCCTATGATATATAATTATACGCATAAAAAATAAAAATACAATTTGTTTTCAGGAGGATTTTGAAATGAATGACGTAGTAAAATATTTGCAGGAATGCGGAACTTTTTATCTTGCCACGGTAGAAGGAGATCAGCCACATGTACGCCCATTTGGTGCTGTATGTGAATTTGAAGGAAAACTTTATATTGTAACGAATAATAAAAAGATGTTTACAACCAGATGAAAGTAAATGGAAAAGTTGAAATGTGTGGAATGAACAAAGGTACTTGGATTCGTGTGAAAGGTGCAGTAAAGAAGATACTCGCCGTGAAGCTCGTGTAGCCATGATGGAAGCAAATAAAAATGCTCTCCAGTCTATGTATACGGTTGATGACAATTTGATGACGGTATTCGTTTTTGAAAGTGGCATCGCAACTATTTATTCATTCACAGAAGAACCGAAGGTTATCAATCTGTAAAATTTTGAGTAATGTACATTACGGTTTGTCAGACTGGAAATTTCCCGGCTGATGTTTGGCGCTGCGGGCGGCGGCACATATTCTTTATTATCCGGAAGCGTGGTATAATCCTTGAGGAAACATTGTATGGAAAGGACAAACACGATGAACGCTCTGGATATTATGAAACGCCCTGCCGCCTACGTAAGCGGCTATGAAAACACCCCCACGGAGGAACAGAACCGTGCAAAGCAACTGTGCTGGGAGTACAACCGCACCGCTCCCAACGAACAGGAAAAGCGGCGCAGCATCCTGCAGACCTTGCTGGGCACCTGTTCTCCCATGACCGGAATTCAACCGGATTTCCACTGTGACTATGGCTTCAACATCCATACCCACGGCTTGGCGGTCATCAACTATAACTGTGTCATTCTGGATACCTCTCCGGTAAACATCGGAGCAGGTGCCTTTATTGCCCCGGCGTATGCCTTGCCTGCTCCGGTCATGCCATCGACCCGGAGCAGCGCAGCCACGGCATTGGAACCTCAGCACCTATTACGCTGGAGGGAAACGTCTGGATCGGTGCAAATTCCACCGTCTGCGGCGGCGTTACCATCGGGGCAGGCTCGGTTATCGGGGCGGGAAGCGTCGTCACCCATGACATTCCCGCCGGTGTCATCGCAGCGGAGGGGTGCCCTGCAAGGTGATCCGCCCCATTACCGAAAAAGATAAGTTCAAGCTGGAGGATATTCTGTTCTGAGAAATTCAGATCGGAAACGCTGAAAAAACATACGCACAAGCTCTCCGGGGACATTTTTTGTTTTTCGCCATGCTTTTCTGCGGGGAGAAGGCATGGTATACTGGGAATGACAATTCGGGATTTGTGGAGGATAACTATTGTGGATAAAGCAGTTATTTATATACATGGAAAAGGTGGTAATGCTGAAGAAGCTATTCATTACAAACCGCTCTTTAGGACAATAAGCGGGAATCCTCGGCAATTCAATTACCGAGATGAAAGCGCAGGAGTGTGCATATCTGCACAATGCAAATAGTATAATAATTCTCATCCTTTGATAGTAATGCCGTAACCGGCATACAATAAAAGCGAAAACATGTTCGAATAATAATTGCGTATTACATTTCAATATGATATACTATATGTATGAAAGAAAATCTGATACATTATAGAACTTGCGTGTGTAATATTAACTACCATATGGTATGGTCGGTGAAATACAGACGGAAGATATTAACCCCAGAAGTTGGGAAATACTTACAGGAACTCGTGCAGCAGATAGCTGACGATAAAGGTTTTACCGTTCATTTATTTGAATGTGGTGAAGGTGATCATGTTCACTGTTTTGTATCAGCTCCACCAAAGCTGTCAATAACAGCCATTGTCAAGTATCTGAAGGGGATCACAGGCAGGAAATTATTCGAACGTTTTCCGGAAATAAGAAACCAGTTGTGGAAGGGAGAACTGTGGAACCATTCCTATTATGTGGAAACGATCGGATCTGTATCTGAGGAAAATATTCGCCGTTATATTGAACATCAGAGCAAGTCGTATTAATTCAATGTGAATTGTAAAGATTCATATGCATGGCTGTCTGAAGGGGAAGGGGAATGCTGTTGTCGCACAGAACATCGGTCAATATCCGGCCGGAATATTCTAATATTATAGGGCATATGTGTTATGCAGCTTCAAACTCTGGAATGTCTGCAACTATGAACGCCGTCGATATAAAGAATTGGGGCTGGAGAAGTATCCTGACTGGTATTATCAGAAGAAAGCGCATAAAGGAGATCTGTGGTATAGACAGCTTCCATCCCAGACAGCGCAGGAGACCTGCAAGCAGCTGGATAAAGCCTGGAAATCATTTTATGCCCTGAAAAAAGACCGGCGGGATCAAAAGCGCCAAATCCTCCGCGATTTAAACAGGACAATATACCGATCACTTACATGCAGATGGGAATCCGGCATGAGAAGGGTTCCGACCAATTACGGCTGTCTCTGTCAAAGGATCTGAAAAGCTATATGGAAGAAACTTACGGGATTCATGAAAAATTTCTATATCTTGATTTGTCAAGAGCGTAGCGGGCAATCTTGACAGAATCAGCTTTGTCGGACTTGATTTTGCGAAGAGAATCGTTATTAAAATCTTTGACCAACTTGGGATTAACAGCACTGACAAAGAGATCAGCTGCTGAAAGCTGGTGAGCAAGTGCTTCGTAGTAGCGGCCGGTATGTTCCATTACAACCCGGGATTCACCTTCGATAGAATGAATAAGTTTAATAAGTGAAGGATATCACTGGATGTGTGCTTGATCTCAAAAGGAGAGGATACAATCTCCCCAAATGGTCTCAGAATTGTAACCATACTTTTACCTTTTGAAACATCGATACCTACTGCGTTCATAAATTTATCACTCCTTAAAAAATATTACAATGGATAAATACCAGATTTACTCATTACCTGCTCAAACTACTGTGTGTGACACGAATGCACCTAATGTGATCCAACCTGCATAAAACGAACACTGTGAATGAGGAGCCGGTTATCAGTCTAAAGTACGGACGCGAGGTCCAAGTGATGAAGTCGATATACCATTGCATCCTACATTCTAACAGTTTAAGTAATGAGATGGATAAATCCTTACCGGAAGTAAGGGGATTACCCATAAATATATTGTAGTAGTGATGAGTTAGTTCAGAAATAAACGAAAACAGAATTCGACACAATCCGAAAAAGTGAATGAAAATCAATAAGAATTGCGGTTTATAATCGCGAAATCCATTGATGCGGTGAATTTGCGGCAGTAGAGACCTTGGCAAGGATATGTAAAACGTATAAAGAAAAATACCCACTGATTCAGATTGCACTTCATACTGCAACAGCAGATACGGTTTATGAGATGATGAAAAAAGGACTTGTAGATAGAATAGAATTCAATATAAGCATTAGACATAATAAAATAATGGGTATAAAATAGATGTATAAGAGAAATTCAAATCTTATACGTCTATTTTTATACGAGAAATTCGCAAAGAAAGGGGATTTTTATTATGAGTAAAAATTTAGTCGCATTTTTCAGTGCAAGCGGGACAACAAAAAAAGTAGCAGAAATGATTGCAGAGGAAGCAAAAGCGGATTTATTTGAGATTGAGCCAAAAGTTTCATATACAAAGGCTGATCTTGACTGGATGAATAAAAAATCCCGCAGCAGTGTGGAAATGAGTGATAAGAAATACAGACCGGAGATTATGAAGAAAAAGATGGATATGAGTTCTTATGACGAGATCCTTCTGGGATTCCCAATCTGGTGGTATGTAGCTCCGACAATTGTCAATACATTTTTGGAAGCCTATGATTTCAGCGGTAAAAAGATCGTCCTTTTTGCAACATCCGGTGGAAGTGGATTCGGTAATACTGTAAAGGAATTACAGCCATCTGCACCGGAGGCGGTTATCACAGAAGGTAGTCTGTTAAACCGTGGAACAAAACAGGAAGTCAGTGAGTGGGTAAATTCTTTATAAACAGCAGTGTTATGGAGATATACAGAATATGGAAAAAATAGTACAGACAGCAGGAAGAAATGCGCTTGGCGAATTTGCGCCGGAGTTTGCACATTTTAACGAAAGGGCATAATTTTTTCATTCGTTCTTGACAAAGTAACCATTCGGTAACTATAATGAAGTTACCGAATGGTTACTTTGATAAAGGAGATAATTATGGCGGAGGGTACAAAAGAACGGATTTTGAGAACAGCACTGGAATTGTTTGCGCAGAACGGCTATCTGGGGACCTCTATGAATGATATTGCAGGGCAGTTGGGATTTACGAAAGCCGCCTTATATAAGCACTATGTCAGCAAACAGGAAATTTTAGATAAGATCGTGGAGCGAATGAATAAGATGGACTATGAGCGCGCTGAGGCATATGAAATGCCGGAAACGGAACCAGACGGCTTTGCGGAAGCATATCTGCATACACCAATTCAAAAAATTCGCACATACAGCCTTGCCCAGTTTGACCATTGGACAAAGGAACCGTTTTCTTCTAATTTCCGTAAAATGCTGACGCTGGAGCAATACCGTGATCCAAAGCTTGCACAGCTCCATCATGACTATCTCGCAGGTGGACCTTTGGAGTATATGGCGGCCATCTTCCGCAAGCTGGCAGATTCTGATGAGGAGGCTATGCAGCTGGCGCTGGAGTTCTATGGGCCGATGTATCTTTTATACGGTGTCTACGACGGTGCAGAGGAAAAGGAATCGGTTTCTTCCTTGCTGGCAACACACATTGATCGCTTTATTGCCAAGGTTGAGGCTGGTTACAGAGCAGAAGCTGCCGGGACAGCTGTTTTGAGCAGGAGGAATCACAGATGAACTATATTCGGATCACAAAGGAAAATATTGACAGGGAACACATCTGCTGCGCCATGTCCGGCAAGCAGAGCATTGTGAAAAAGGAATGGCTCAGGCAGCGCTTTGAGGAGGGGCTTGTTTTTTACCGCAGTGAGGAACGGGGCAAATGCTTTATCGAATACATCCCGGCAGAAAACGCATGGGTGCCGATTGCGGCAGATGGTTATCTTTACATTAACTGCTTATGGGTATCCGGCTCCATGAAGGGCCACGGATACTCCAACGATCTGCTGGAGGAGTGCATCCGCGATGCCAGGGCGCAGGAAAAAAACGGGCTCTGCATTCTGTGCGCCGAGGGCCGGAAACGGGAATTCCTCGCTGACCCGAAATTCCTTGCCCACAAGGGATTCCGGGTTGCAGACATCTCCGACTGCGGGATCAATCTTATGTATCTTCCCATTGAATCGGGTGCACAACCGCCGCATTTCAAAGGAATGTGCAAAACATCCGGTGATTGAAGAAACTGGTTTTGTCCTCTATTATACCGACCAGTGTCCTTACACCTGTTACTGGGTTCCAAGGGTGCAGGAGGTGGCGAAGGAACATGGTATTCCGTTTAAGGTTATCCATATCACTGATAAAGAAAGCGCACAGAATGTACCTGCACCGGTCACGACCTATGCGCTGTTCCGAGACGGCAAGTTTTTGACGCAGAGCATTCAGTCAGACAAAAAATTTCTGGCGCTGGCAGGTTTGCAAAATTGATTTTACTCCGCTATTTTTGTGTCGCTTTTTGATGAGATCACCCCAAAGGGTGTTGCGAAGGATACCCTGAACGCTTTGCGTTGTTCAGCGCTCCGTTTATTCGCCTCTG
>VOFH01000401.1_pt1 | contig 10545 bp, 9 predicted proteins | sample 5384091 | NCBI WGS metagenome assembly VOFH01 (sample SAMN12384727, study PRJNA508395) | human gut metagenome | isolation source: healthy gut G | host: Homo sapiens
ATTTCCGGGGCGAACCACCACCGCATCCACTTTTGCTGCATAAATATGTTCTCCCTGATCCAAATAAGGCTGATGCAAATCATTCATATCAGAGCAAGAAACAAGAAAGGATATTAGCACAATCCATAGATAATTATAATTATTCTTCATTTTCATTTTTCTTTAATTTAGTCATTTCTTATTTAGGAAATTCAAAGCCTTCCGGTCTGCCCCACATCTGGAACTCCATGAAGCACATGAATAATCCGCCACTCCAGGTTTCGAGCACTTCAACACGATAATATTTATATGCCGGCATATTTACATCAATATCAAAGTCCTCGCCTTGTCTTGCATATTCCAGATCTTCATTTGTAGTTACCGATGAATTTGAAGGTTTTATTGATTCAAATTCTCCCACCGGTTCCCATTTGAGATATTCTTCCGGATTGCTTTCATTATCAATTTGGGCACCTGCCAACGGATAATCATTTCTACCCAACAATCTGAAACGTTTCAAGTTTCCATGCGTATATTCATAATCCTTACGTTGCTGTATCCTGATACGGCTTAGTTTTACCGGACCTTGTTTCACGTTAAACGTAAAATAAGCAGGCCAATATCCATCAGCTTTCGACTGATATCCGGTGGTAGTATTATCATCGAATAGACGATTCAATGTCCACCCCCAGTCAACGGGCGCACTATGACTTTGCATTGGTTCTATTGATTTAGCCGGGACTCTTTCCTCAAACATTGGCGTCAAGGTGATGTCCTGTTTGTCCGTTATGTTATCCCAACGGTCCGAGACGTAATATCTCAACTTTGTATCTTCCGCTGCCATGCCACGAATCTTGCGGACACCATTTTTGGCTTTGGTATAGATTTTCTCTAAAGAGACATACTCGTTCTTCTCGTTCATGACATCAATATTAATCACAATATTCGATTCTGTCGGATTATTGTAAGTTACATTAATGCCTCCGAAAGCAGCTTCCAGTTTCAATTCTTTCTGTACGCCAAAAATGGGTGCTTCCAATGGTTGCACTTTCACTTCCAGCGGTTCCGATTCATTCTGGCTTCTATCTACCGATACCAAAGTCACAAGACGTTCATTCGTGTCTCCAAACCCTTGTAATTCAAGTATATTAGTATATACCGAAGATTTTACTTCCGACCTTTGCCCGTTATTTAAAATAAATGTCGCTTTCACATATAGCAAATCTTCATCATCCGGAAGTGTATAAGTCAACAAGGCTCCTCCCGGGGTATTTTGCACTTGTACCCCGGTCACATTTTGGGGAGGCATATTATCTACCGGGGTTTGCCCGACACTTTCTTCTGCACAACTATATAGTAATATAGCAATGCATAACATATTTATGATGCCAACGATCTTTTTCATAATTCTTCTTTTTAAATTACCAGCCATAATTTTGTACCAGATTCTTGTTAACCGTCAAGTTATACTCCTTAATAGGCCAAAGATATTCTTTGCGGGTGAAGCTGCGACGATCTATTGATATTACATTATAATAATCCTCTTTATCTGCTCCGTCTATGTTCCAAGTGCGAACATCTTTGTTCAATTCATTCTCCGCTTCCTTCCACCTGCGTAAATCCCAGGTGCGAGCGCCTTCCATAGCCAGCTCAATACGACGCTCACGATGAATAATCTCACGAAGACCCTCTTTACTCAACGGCTTATCCGGGTAAATGGAATATTTTTGCCAAGCTTCCTTAACTCCTTTCAATCCGGCACGTTTGCGCACTAAATCCAAGTATTTGTATGCATCATCCGGTGGGGTGGATGCAGATTCGTTCAATGTTTCTGCATACAACAAATATAAATCGGCCACTCGGATTATCGGGAACGGAATCCTTCCGTCACCTCCCCATGTACCGGAACCTCCTGTTGAAGTATCCATTAACGGGCTATGCAGTTTCTTTGCCCAATATCCTGTAAAACTGTACGACTCTCCTGATTTTCCAGCTATCTCTGTACTTGCATTACCTGCATAAGCTCTAATATAACGTACTTCATCCTTGTTGTTATAATCTTTTCTCTTAAAGTCATATTTTCCGTTTCCCCACCAGATAGCTCTGTTGAAACCGATAGAGGCATAAAAACGAAGTTCACGGTCGAAATGCAAGCCGGCGGTATATTCGCCTTCCCGGATATACCATTTATATTCTGAAGTAGCCAGACGGGGTTCATAACGATGTTGATAGTCAAATTCACGGTCTTCTTCCATAGGTACGCCATTCTTGGTGTAATAAGCTTCCACTACATCAAATGTAGGGGAAAACAATTGCGATACCCACACTTGTGAGGCTTCTTTCGCAGAAACCTTACAACTAGTATATCTTTGTACTCGGTCAACAAAATGATTCTTCACAGATCCCCATACAGTTTCCTTATTCCATTTGGAGATCATTATAGCACGGAGATAATACTCTTGTTTTAAAGTATCAACCTCTACACCTACCAGTTCGGGAATCATAGGAACATCTTCGGGAAAAAAAGTAAACCTCCGTCAGCTGCTTCGATTGCATCAATCGCGGCTTTACACGCATCGGCTGCCAGTTTCCATTTGTTATCATCTTTTTCAATACTAAACAGATGTACATTTCTGTTATCCACCACATTGGCATAATCCGGATTACCATTGAATAAAGGACTTGCTGCCATTGTCAACAATTGCGCCTTTACACTCAAAGCAATCGCTTTCGTTGCACGCCCCATTTCATTACTTCGGTCTTGTATCTTCTCTGGAAGATCTACAATGGCTTCGTCCAACAAGTTACTGACATATTGCACACATTCGTCAAACGGAGTACGATACTGTGCCATTTGCTCCGGAGTATCGGAAACCGGCTGGTTCTCCTTTATCAAAACGATCGGACCATACATACGCATCAGGTAGAAATGATAAAATGCTTTCAAGAATTTCACTTCCGCCACCCAACGTTTGCGTTCGTATTCTTCCAGGTCATAAGGACGGTTTACATTTTCCAGGAAAATATTACAGTCGCGAATTGCCTTGTAAAGAGGTTGCCCGAACCAGACTTTACCAAATTGGTTGGATTGTTCTTCGTATTGGCCATCCCAAGTATTGCCTATCGGATTCGTTTTATTCTGAAGTCCGAATGTCAGTCCCCACATTTTGCGATCTAACCCATTTTTTACTGTGGTCATTTCACCAAAATAAAATTCATCCGCCCCCTGAAAGTCAGGAGTCTCAATAAAGTCTCCCATTGCGGGCAAATAACTGTAACACGTGAACAGGTATCCTTCGCAAGCGTGCCGATTAGCAAAAGCATGATCGAGCGTCGGAACATTATCGGGCACAACATCCAGATAATCACTGCATGAAGAAACGAATAATCCCGCCATTAAGACGATAATTACATTCTTTGTTGTCCTTTTTTATTGTATTAAATTTCATCTTTTTCAAGTTTAAGGATTAACTAAAAGTTTAATTGAACACCTGCATTAATAACCATTTGAACAGGATATCCCAAGCCTTTGCCTCCCATTTCAACATCCCAAAGTTTGAATTTGCTGAATGTTAACAGATTGGTACCACTCAAATAGAATCTGAGCATACTTATATGAGCTTTCTTTGTTATCTTTTCCGGAATAGTATACCCCATTTCTACTGATTTTAACCGTAAAAACGAACCGTCTCTCATGAACCACGTACTCTTCTGATAGTTGTTCGTTCTTTTGTTGCAGACAAACGAGGCCATAAAGCATACAAGTTACGATTTTCTTCGGACCAATGATCGTCAGCATAAGCCTTCAATAAGGTTCTTTGGTTGCCAATAAAAGGAGCTGTGTTTTCCGGATCAATCCAGAATGAAGAACGTGCCGAGCCTTGGAAGAAGCATGAGAGATCAAAACCTTTGTAACCGGCAGAAAAACCAAAGCCATATATGATTTCAGGAGAAGTCGGGTATCCAATGGGAACCATATCCGTTTCTGTAATCTGACCATCTCCATTAATATCTTTATACTTAATATCACCTGCCATTGCTTTCTGATTATCAAAACTCTGTACGGGCGAATTTGCAACATCTGCTTCATCGACAAACAATCGTTCAGCAACATATCCCCATGTCTGTGCCAAGCTATTTCCTTCGCGCCTACGCCATGGAGCATCAGAATAATCCGGTTCTTCATATTTCGAATATTCACTGGTTGCATAAGTAAAATTGCCACGTACCATTAACCACATACCATTAGAAAAAGAGTGGTTGTAATCAACAGAGGCTTCAAAACCATGACTTTTTGCTTCACCGACATTGGCTGAAGGATTTGTTTGCAAACCAATAAAAGAAGGGACGTGCGCACGCGTCATTAAGATATTTTTACGACGTTCACTAAAATAATCAGCTATAATCTCTACTTTGTCAAACAAACCTATCTCAACGCCGAAATCTGTTTTATATGCTGTTTCCCATGAGATATCTTCATTGGGATAGCGGACAAACGAAACACCACCGCCAGGATGCGAATAACTCAAATCAGTACCAAAAGCAATGTTTTTACCAGCATCTGCCACGTTCACGTTTGACAGATAGAAGAAACGGTCTTTGGTATTTCCAATAGCGTCATTACCTACCAAACCATAAGTTGCTTTCAGATTCAACTTGTTCATCACTTTCTTCCAACTTTCCGGATAGAAATGTTCGTTTGAAATAATATAGCCGGCGCCTATTGAAGGGAAGAATCCCCATCTGTTCTTTTTGGCAAACCTCTCGGAACCATTATAACCAAAGTTTAATTCTCCAAAATAACGACTGTCATACGAATAAGTGGCACGTCCGGCAAGACCTATATTCCGGTGAGGCAACGAAAGTAGTAAAGAGCCTGCATTGGCTTCTTTATATTCACGCATCGTTCCTACAAGTAATCCTGTTACCGTATGTTTTTCATTAAAAACACGGTTATAATCTACGGCCGCTTCCAAATAATAAGAAGTATTGATTGTCTTGGGACCTTCTGTGTATTGAAGCGCTTCCGAACCTTTATCTTCATTCAAAGCACTAAGTTGATATGTGTTTGTAAACTTGTCGTATGAGTCCAGACGATAGAAGAATGGCACATACTGTCTACTTACATCAAAATATGAATAACGATTTGTGTTTGCTAATACGCGTGCATTCAGCCCTTTAGTAATAAACTCCAAATTCTGCTTCAACTCTACCTGAGCTACTATGGTAGTGGCTGAATAATCTTTATACCCCTTCACCAACTCGGCATAAGGATTTGTATAGTCCGCATTGGTTCCCGCATTACCGAATAAGATATTGGGTGCATTCTTATATCTCTCGTCCGGCTGATATACGGGTTGGAACATGACCGGATTAGTGTTCATTACCATTTCATAGAATTTACTACCATCTTTTAGTGGTCCGGTATAATCATCAAAAGTACCATACATACGCACTACAACTTCTGTACTTTTTGTCATATTGATATTAACCGTAGCTCGCATTATCATTCTTTGCAACGATATATTGTTATTAAAACTATTTTTCCCATTGACTTGCAATAAACCACTATCTTTACTATAACTTCCTGATAAATAATAACGGGCTACTTTACCTCCGCCACTGATATTGAAATTAAAACGATGATTGATTGCCTGATCTTTAAACAGCATTTCTTTCCAGTCAATAGCCGGATACACCTGTGGGTTTAATCCTGCTGCCGTAGATGCAATCTTTTCTTCAGAATAAGGCAAGGCCCCTAACGGATCACGTGTACGAACTGCTTCATTATGCAACTTCATATAAGTGATAGGATCTGCCAAATCAACAGTCCTGGTAGGACGTGACATTGCCAGTTCATAACGAATAGAAACTTTAGCTTTTCCTTCGGAACCTTGTTTTGTGCTAACCAAGATAACCCCATTAGCACCTCGCGAACCATATAATGCGGCAGCAGTAGCATCTTTCATGACAGAAAAACTTGCAATATCATCTGTTTGAAGTCTTGCCAGGTCGTCCGTACCCATTTCAATCCCATCAATAAGAATTAAAGGATTGGCACGGGTCTCACCCTCGAAGGTAGTGACACCACGTACAAAGAACTGAGCATTGTCTTTACCCGGCTCACCGCTAGTTTGGTAAGATATGATTCCCGACATACGCCCTGCCAGTGCGGTAGTAAGGTGACTGGAGGGGACTTTCAATTCTGCAGGTTTGATAGTTGAAACAGAAGCAATTACACTCTCCTTTTTCTGTTTTGCAAAAGCCACAACGGTGACCTCCTCCAACTCATCAATTTTCGGTTTCATACGAATCACATACGTACTTTTATCAGTCACCTTAATACGGGCATTCTGATAACCCAAATATGAAACTTCCAACTCCTGATTCGGAAAAGCACTCAATGTGAATTTTCCGTCCATATCTGTTATTCCACCTCCTGCTACGCCTATAACAACGACCGTAGCGCCAATAACAGGTTCTTCATTTTCATCAAGAACCGTACCCTTGATTTGCTTTTTAGATTTTTGATTTATCTCCTGAGTTATAGGAGTTGCTATATCAGTTGGCACTGCGTATGCAGATAGCGAACATAGACATGTACCAACAAGAAGAGTAAATAAAGAATATTTTTTTTTCATGTTATAAGTATTAAAAATAAAGTTTGATTTGAAATTATTTTCCAAAATTTCTTTTCACAATAGTTATTCTCCCATAGGCGTTTTGTTTTAGAGTTTATATTAAAAATATCTCCCGGTAGTTTTCTAAAAATATTTAGTATTAAGTCTAAATGAATTGCAGTAGATTTACCAAGTTCTACTGAGACTTATTTTGCATAATAGAGAAGTCTGTAAAATATTTGAGAGCGAAAAGCAACAAAAGGACTTATTTTAGAAGTAAAATATGGCTGAATATTGGATTAGAAACCTTTCATCAATGATAAAACGAATATTTTAATAAAATATTTTATTAAATAAATGGTTTATTCTAAATTTATACATATATTTGCAGCAGGTTAATATGTTTGTAGTAGATATTATATAACTAATAAATTCTTTAAAGACGACAATACCAAGTCTCAGTAGAACTTGGTAATAAAAGAAAATAAAAAAATGACATAACCCAAAGAGGTTATGTCATTTTTTTATTTATTGGTTATTGCTTATAAATATGCTTTATGCTAAATTACATTTTCTAGTTTAAGGGTCCATGCATAATTGCATGGCATTTCATCATAATATAGAGAAGGCACTGTGATTACAATATCCTCTCCTTTCTGTTTCCAAACAATCTTTTTGTCTAATCCCAACATGGAGATTCTAGTTTTATTCGTTACTTTTATTCCTTTCAAAATAACGGTAGGTTTGGGATATTGAGGCAAAATGGCATATACGTCATTTCCTTTTTTTGTAAAAACACCTCTTTCACGGCATATCCAGGTTCGGGATGAATGGTTTGTTTGAGAATCTCATTTCCACTGACATAATGTTTGCCTTTGGGTTTCCATTCTCTATTGCCTTTTGACCATTGGAAAGATTGCTTCCACATACGTGTACCGTATATAGCTTCACCATTCACACGTAGCCAATCACCAATTTGCAATAACCGTTCTTGCATTATAGGAGGAATTTTTCCGTTTGCATTAGGGCCAATACCTAACAGTAAATTTCCACCTTGACTAACCACATTAACCAAAGTCAGCACCAAGGCTTGTGGTAATGTGTAGTCTTCCAGATCTTCATTCTGATTAAAACCAAATGAGAAACCTATGCCACGACACTCCTCCCAACGCTTATTATATGTACTATTTGTATTGCTATATTCTCGGGTATAATAATCCCCATGTTTGCGCCCGGTATTATTAGCCCAACGATCATTTACCACAATACTATCTTTCACCGGAGATTCTGAATAAAGCCAGGATAATGTACGTTCTACCTGCCATATCTTATCATTCATAGAATCGGGACCGTCTGCCCAAATCAGATCCGGTTTATAATTATTGACCAGGTCTTTTAATTGTGGGAAAAAGTGGCGTTCATAGAATAAATCCATTGTCTCACGATTGTATAACGGATTATCCCACTCCCGCAATGAAAAATAACATCCTACTTTCAAATCGGTCTTACGCAAAGCATTTACATATTCTCCAACCAAATCACGATGCGCGCCGATTTCCATACTATTCCAGGGTCTTCCGTATGATTTGGAAGCTTCTTTACTCGGCCATAACGCAAATCCTTCATGATGTTTAGTCGTAAGCACTATATATTTAGCGCCAGCACGCTTAAAAAGGTCCGCCCATTCGTTAGCATCATAACTCATGGCTTTAAACATAGGAGCAAAATCAGCATAAGTGAAATCCTCACCGTACATTTTCTTATGGTAGTCATAAACTTCTGTCCCGGTAAAATCTCCATTTCCAAGTAGAGTCTTCCGGTCCAACCAGTATTTATACCATTCCGAATAAGTTCCTTTGGGCGACCACATTGGTACCGAATACAAGCCCCAGTGGATAAAAATCCCAAACTTTGCATTCTCAAACCAGGAAGGGACAGGTCTTGTATCTAAGGACTCCCATGCAGGAGCATAAGTTTTTTTGCCCCATTAAAGAAATAGATACCAAACAAAAAATAGCAATCAGATGTGTTTTCATCGTTTTCAAAATTAAACAGTTATTGTACTATTCTTTAAAGACATTGGCAAATATATTAAAAAATATAATTAATTGGATCATTTATTATTATATTATTTAATATGTAGGGGCAGATTAAGTTATTATACATGGCGGAATAGAACTTTATTCTTCAAAGCATATCGCTCGTCCACGACTCTATCTGTGGGGAAAAATGTAAAGATCAACCGCCATTCTCCTTTGTGATAAACGAACTTACGACCGTTTGCGCCTCGAAGAATTATTTCATATTTTTCCCATAGAAAGGCTTCAATACGTTCCGGCATTTCGCAGCCCATTGCCGAAAACTCCACTGTAATGAAGAAATGTGGAATAGATATTCCGGCAACTTCCTGAAATATACGATCGATTATTGTCATTTCTTAGCTTCTTTTGATACCTCCAAGAGCTTTCCGTATGCATCAAATGATCTTCGCGAAGCTAACGAAATGGTTATCATCAGTGACAGCATGGAGGCGGTAAAGGTGATGACCATAATCATCATCTGATATTTGATGGCCACATTCGGGCTGCTGCCACCCAATATCTGGCCAATCATGGTTCCCGGAAGTGCCACTAATCCCATCACTGCAATCTTCGCAATCAACGGACTGAAGGATTTGATGATAGCCTGTTTGATAAATGGTGCCTGCGCTTCTTGTCGCGTAGCTCCATTTCCCAATAAATATCGGTATAGTTGTTGCTCACGTTTCAGGCCACTATAATATGTATTCAAAGCAATCACATTGCTCGATAGCATATTTCCCATTAGGATTCCGAAGATCGGAATAAAGTACTGGGCGCTAAAAAATATTATCCAGTTGAAGCACAATACCTATAAAATATAATCCGACCAATATTACACTGCACAAGAATCCCACAGTAATGGGAATCAGTAAGATGCGTCGTTTCAGTCCGGTCCGTACCAATGCTGTTTGTCCCGCAACGAATATCATAACAATGACCCAAAGAAAATTAATCCAGGGGTTATTCCATAAAAAGAGATATTTTAGATAAATGCCGATAAAAAATAATTGAATAATCATTCGGAGTGTGCCTATCACAGCAGGTTTCAACAATCCCGTCTTAAATTTCCATAGATAGAAAAAGGGAATGGCAAGCAGCAGCAAGCCAACAAAAAGATTATAATATGATATATCAATGGTTCCCACAACAAGTTTCGTTTTATATCGTCCTAACAGATTTCGTTTATAATTCTATTAAATAATGGCATCCCGAAGCAAAGTCCTTATCATGCGATACCGCCAAAACAGCTGCCCCTTTTTCTGCCTGCCGTCGGAAAAAAGCCAGTACTTTGTCTGTCGATCCGGTATCTAATGCCGATGTCGGTTCATCAATTACAATCAACGGCTTATTGAGCAATGCGGCCACAGCTAACATAATGCGCTGGCGCTGTCCGCCCGAAACCTCATTTACTCTTTTTAAAGTATAATTCATGCTCCAACCCCAACTCGTCAAAACACATAAAAAGCCTTTCTTCCGAAAAAAGGAACGGAACGGTTTACTTTCAGCTCGAATGGCAAAGATACCATTTCTTTTACCCATTCGAAAGGTAACGCCAGTTCTTGGGGAATCCATGCAATCTGGCGGCGGACAAGATCAATGGTTGATTTATCCAGTAACGTCCCGCCTACTTTAATAGTCCCCTCATATAATGGCACAAAGCCCATTACGGCGTTTAGTAAGGAAGTCTTTCCACAACCGGATTGTCCTACGATACAGGCTGTCTCGCCCTTCTCCAATTTCATTTCAAAACCGGAAAAAAGGACTTCTGTTCCAAAAGCGATACAGGCATTATTGATATGTAACATGGCGTTTTTAATTCTTTCTTTCCGGCAAAGGTACTATTTTTTCTTGAAAAACGTTATCTT
>VOFH01003552.1_pt1 | contig 10508 bp, 15 predicted proteins | sample 5384091 | NCBI WGS metagenome assembly VOFH01 (sample SAMN12384727, study PRJNA508395) | human gut metagenome | isolation source: healthy gut G | host: Homo sapiens
CGAAGTTATATATGGCATTCAGAACCTTCTGAATAAGATGATTTCAGATTTGACAGCACTGACACAGAATGCTTCTGGTGCGTCAACTGTTGCAATTGCAGATATTCCATCTGCATCTGTCAGAATGGCAATAGCGTTTGTTAGCAATGCTGCCGATTTATGCCTGTATCCGTTTTTACAGAGATATTTTACCAAGGTATCGCGCTTGGTGCCGTAAAAGGCTGAAGATGTTTTGAAGGAAAGGTGGATTATTTTCCTGTAAATATTTAGTGTTTTCAGCAAAGATTTTTTCTGATAAGATGGGGAATAGAAAGTATTGGGAAAAACGGTCGGAACGATCATTGCATCGCTTGAGAGATGTTGTTCTCAGAAAGGATAAAACATGAACGATTATAATTGGATTTAGAAATATGCAACACTGGCGAGACAGGCAGCCGCAGAGGGTGTACTTCTGGAGAATGAGAAGCAGGCACTTCCTTTGAGAGGGAGAGAGTGTGGCTGTTTTTGGCCGCATGGCATTTCATTATTATAAAAAGCGGACTTGGTTCCGGCGGTCTGGTGAATACGAGATATGTAGTGGGAATTCTGGATGCGCTGAAGGAGTGTAAAAGAGATTGAACTGGATGAGAAACTGCTGGGTATTTATGCAAACTGGATTAAAGAGAATCCTTATGATGAAGGTCAGGGATGGGGTCGTGTTCCGTGGTCTCAGAAAGAGATGGAAGTTACAGAGGAAATGCTGGACTGCGCACGTAGCAACGATGTTTCGCTTGTTATTATAGGAAGAACTGCAGGTGAAGATCAGGATAATAATACGAATCTGGGAAGCTATTGTCTGACGGAGACGGAGGAGGATATGATCCGCCGTGTCTGTGAGGTGGTAAGCGCACAGTTGTGGTGCTGAATGTTGGAAATATTATTGATATGAGTTGGGTGGAGAAATATCATCCTCAGGCTGTGCTGTATGCATGGCAGGGTGGTCAGGAAGGTGGCAATGGTGTGGCTGATGTGCTGACCGGTAAAAGTGTGTGCATGTGGGAAGCTGACAGATACCATTGCTGAGAGGATTGAGTATTATCCGTCTACGGAGAATTTTGGTGATCCATATAAGAATTATTATAAGGAAGATATTTATGTGGGTTATCGTTATTTTGAGACATTTGCGAAGGATAAAGGTGCTGTATCCGTTTGGATATGGTTTGTCCTATACGAATTTTGAGACAAAGGCGGAATTTTTAAGAATACTGAGGATGAACTCACAGTGGCTGCGACGGTTACCAATATCGGTGATGTGAGGGGGCAAAGAGGTTGTACAGGTTTATGTAAAAGCACCGCAGGGCTAAACTTGGAAATCCGGCAAGAAAGCTGATCGGTTTGCAAAAACCGGGAACTGGCACCGGGTGAAAAAAAGAACTTGTTATCATCATTCCCAAATATGATATGGCCTCTTATGATGACAGTGGGTGACAGGACACAAATCCTGTTATGTTCTGGAAGAGGGAACTTATGAAATTTTTGCAGGCAGTGATGTAAGAAGTGCGAAATCAGCAGGAATTTACGAAGAAGAATTACGTGTAATAGAACAGTTACAGGAGGCATATGCACCGATTGAGAAATTCCGGAGAATGAAAGCCGTTCTGAGCGGATGGAACTTATCAGGCAACAGAAGGTTCCTGTCCGCACAGCAGATCACATAAACGCAGAGAGGAAAGAATGCCGAAGACTCTGGAGTATACGGGAGATAAAGGCTATAAGCTGGCAGATGTACTGGATAAAAAGTTTCTATGGATGAGTTTGTGGCACAGATCAGTGAGGCGGATCTGATTGCCATGTTCCGCGGTGAAGGAATGTGCAGTCAAAGGTCACTGCTGGAACTGCAGCTGCATTTGGCGGTGTGACAGAGTCTTTGAAGGCTCTTGGAATCCCGGTGGGATGCTGCGCGGATGGGCCGTCAGGGATTCGTATGGATTGCGGTACGAAAGCGTTTTCTCTGCCAAATGGAACTTTGCTGGGCTGTACTTTTAATACAGGAGCTTGTGGGTGAGCTGTATGAAATGACAGGGAGGGAACTTCGACTGAATAAGATTGATTCCCTGCTGGGACCAGGTATGAATATTCACAGGAATCCCACTGAATGGTCGAAATTTTGAATATATTTCTGAGGATCCGCTTCTCACAGGAAGAATTTGTGCGGCTCAGGTGAAGGCAATGGCTAAATCCGAAATTGGAAGTACGATTAAGCATTTCTGTGGAAATAATCAGGAAGTGGGACGAAGTACTTCTGATTCTGTTATGTCTGAGAGATGTCTGAGAGAGATCTATCTGAAGGGATTTGAGATTGCAGTAAAGGAGGGTGGTGCACGTTCTGTAATGACTACTTATGGAAGTGTAAATGGGCTCTGGACTGCAGGTAGCTATGATCTGTGTACAACTATTCTGAGAAAAGAGTGGGGATTTCAGGGTATTGTCATGACTGACTGGTGGGCGAAGTCAATTATGAGGTCATCAGGCAGAGGTAACTGCGAAAGCTCCTATGGTAGCTGCCCAGAATGATATTTATATGGTAGTGGTGATGCGAAGTCCAATCCGGAGAATGATGATGTGGAGGAAATGCTTCATGCAGGAAAAATTACTGTGGGAGAATTGCAGAGGAATGCAGCCAATATCCTGGGATTTCTGTTAAAAAGTCCTTCTGTTTTATTGTTGACAGACAGAATATGTAAAAAGAAGAACTGGAGGCTATGAATACAAAGGAAGAGGACGATGTGGATGCCGGAAGTCTGGTAAGTATTGAAAGTGATTCGGTGACACAGAAAATTGTAATTGACGGTGCATTATTACATCCTGCAAAGGGAAAGGCAGATGTGATTGCTGTGACTAACGAGTTCATGGGTGATTTCACAATGAAGTTTACTTTGAAATCTGATCTTGGTGAGCTGGCTCAGCTTCCAGTTTCTGTATTTTTGGATAATATTCATAAGATGACTGTTTCTGTTCAGGGAACCAATGGAAAATGGGTAGAAGAAAGCCGCATCCTGAATATGGAATTTGGTCATAATCACTATATCAAATTTTATTATGGTGCGGATAATTTTGAAATTAAAGAAATTGTGCTGACTCCGAATAGGTAAGACCAATTTTAGAAACGCTTGCAAAACTATATCCTTTATGGCATAATTATGAAAATACTCAGAACCTGCGAAAGATGAGTGATAATTGCTTTATAAAAGTGGTTATCTGTGGACTTTTTAATGCGGAGCGGGCTGTTCAGAGGAAAAGTGTTACTGATGATTAGAACAGTGTTAAGAGTGATGAGGAAAAGATAATATGTCAGGTTTTACAAAGGAAATTATTGCAAAGACTTTTACAGAATTGCTGGATGAAAAGCCCATGTCTAAGATAACGGTCAAGGATATTGTGGAACGATGTGGTGTAAACAGGAATACTTTTTTTATTATCATTTTAAGGATATTCCGGATGTAGTGGAGTTTATTTTGAAAAAGAAGTGGGATGAGATTCTGGAACACCCACAGGACAGAGCCTCTATTCTGGAATGTATGGAAGAAATGGCAGATCTGGTGAGAAATAACAGAAAGGTTATGTTTAATGTTTACAGATCAGTGAAAAAAAGATACGTTCCTTTTTTATATGAATGAGATTTCCAACTATATTATTATGGAATATTTTCGGAAAAATGCAGATCAGTTTGATCTTGATGAGGGAGAAATCGGATTCTGATTCAATATTATAAGTGTCTGTTTATGGGATTTCTGATGGAGTGGCTGGATAATAATCTGAAATCTGATTTTGGAGAAGAAATGCGTCAGGCTTCCCGGCTTTTGAAAAGCACCCGGAGCTACATGCGGTATTGAACAGATCAGAATAGAGTGAAAATACCTGTTGTTCCTGATATTTATTATAGCAATTCTCTTAAATGTATTATCTGAGAGAAGCGTTATAGGTAATTCCTTTAATTTTCATATTATACAAAATTAAGCTTATGTCTGTTTTTTTTTGGACATGGGCTTTTTTTTGTCTATTTATTGTTAAAAAATCACAGCTATAATAGCAGCCATAAAGAGATGAAAACAAGAGCCTGACAGTCACAGGTTCGGGTATATTTCAGAAGGGAGGAGCAATAGGATGGATGCACTGAAGCAGTTAAAATTAGCCAAGAATGGTTATATTATTATGTCTGTATTATTTATGGTTCTGGGTGCCTGTCTGATTATCTGGCCGGATTGTTCGATGGCAGTTTTCTGTACAGCAGTAGGGATTATGCTTATTGTATACGGATTGATAAAGATTCTGGGATATTTTTCCAGAGATATCTATTGTCTGGCATTTCAGTTTGATCTTGCCTTTGGAGTGCTGCTGGCAGCAGTAGGAATTATTATTATAGTACGCAGGAACGTAGTGGTGAATCTGATCTTTGGAATCTTTGGACTTCTGATCCTTGCGGATGCATTATTTAAAAATTCAGATGTCGATAGATGCAAAGAAATTCGGGCTGAATCTCTGGTGGAGGATTCTCCTGGTAGCGATTCTGACCGGTGTTCTGGGATTTTTACTTTTGATAAGGCCGTTTGAGGCAGCAGAGATCATGATGATCCTGGTTGGTGTTTCGGTTCTGTTTGAGGGAATTCTGAATCTTTGTGTGGCGATTTACACTGTAAAAATTATTAAAAACCAGAAACAGGATATCATAGATATGGATGAATATTGATAAAATAATAAAAATATACCTGATACACAGGTGTTTATATATATATCACATCACAACAAGGAGGAGCAATCACATGAAATTAATGGACAAAGCAAAACAGGCTGCACTTGCAGCAGCAGTTAAGACAGGTCTGGGTTATCTGGAGAAGGACCCGGAAGTAAATATACCAAAACTGATGGAACTTGTAGATAAATTTGTACCGGATGGCTGGTATGAGTCACAGAGAAATGCAATCCGTAATGCAATCCAGAATAAGGACAGCAACTGGTATAAACTGATCCTGAGGATTTATGAGCTGGATCCAGGAGTACGTGAAGCATTCTTTACAAACTTTATTATCAATGCCAGCTTAAAAGGAAGTGCACTTCAGGAAGAAACAGCAGAAGAGAATGACTGCAATGTACCGTGGGCAATTCTTCTTGATCCTACAAGTGCCTGTAACCTGCACTGTACCGGATGCTGGGCTGCAGAGTATGGTCACAAATTGAATCTTGATTTTGACACCATCTGTTCTATTGTAGAGCAGGGCAGAAAAATGGGAACTTATATGTACATATATACAGGTGGTGAACCGCTGGTACGTAAGAAAGACCTGATGCGTATCTGCGAGAAATATCCGGACTGCGAGTTCCTTTCCTTCACAAATGGTACACTGATCGATGAAGAATTCTGCCAGGAAATGCTTCGTGTTAAGAACTTTGTTCCGGCAATCAGCCTGGAAGGTTCTGAGGAAGCAAACGACGGACGTCGTGGAGAAGGTGTATATCAGAAAGTTATGCATGCAATGGAACTTCTGAAAGCTCATAAACTTCCGTTTGGTGTATCTACCTGTTATACTTCTGCAAATGTGGACAGTGTAAGCAGCGAGGAATTTTTGATCACATTATTGACTGTGGTGCATTATTTGTATGGTTTTCCATTATATGCCGACAGGTAATGACGCTGTAGTAGAATTAATGCCGAATCCACAGCAGCGTGAGAAGATGTATCACAAGATCAGAGAGTATCGTTCTACAAAAGCTATTTTTGGAATGGATTTCAGAATGATGCGCAGTATGTAGGGGGATGTATTGCAGGAGGAAGACGTTACCTTCATATTAATGCGAATGGTGATGTAGACCCATGTGTATTTATCCATTATTCTAATGCAAATATTTATGAAAATACTCTGCTGGAAGCATTGAAGAGTCCGATTTTCATGGCATATCATGACGGTCAGCCGTTTAATGAAAATATGCTTCGTCCATGCCCGATGCTTGAGAATCCGCAGAAGCTTCGTAAGATGGTTGAAGAATCCGGTGCAGAAGTCTACAGATTTGCAATCTCGAGGTCTGTGGAGCATCTCTGTGCGAAGTGTGATGCTTATGCAGAGCATTGGGCACCGAAAGCTGAGAATTATTTCCTGTAAAAATAAGTAACTTAATAATAAGAAAAATATTAACTCAAAATTTAGCCAAAGTTATCAAGAGAAAGTTCCCTGTCCGGTCATCCCTGTCCGGATGGGGAACTTCTCGTCTTTGAAAGGACGACGCGAAGGAAGTGTGTGAAGCATTTAAAAATAACTTGCCTGAGTGTGCGACATGTATTAAAGTTATGGTGTTAACCTGTATGATGGATATGTAGAAGTTCTCGTAAATAATGTATTTAAGAGGATGGCTGTAGATTTTTAGTATGAGAGAGTGGTAGGGATGTTAAAAAACTTTTTTAGTAGAGGATGAAGTTGTGATCAGGGAGATGATTAAGAAGATGATTCCCTGGGAGCAGTATGGGTTTTGAACTGGCAGGAGAAGCATCTGATGGGGAGATGGCACTGCCGTTGATATTATTAAAGAGCAAACCGGATCTTCTGATCACTGATATTAAGATGCCGTTTATGGATGGTCTGACATTATGTAAATTGGTGAAGAAGGAGTTGCCGGACATTAAGATTGTGATTCTTAGTGGCTATGATGACTTTAACTATGCGAAGCAGGCGATCAGTATTGGTGTGGAGGATTATCTGCTGAAACCAATTACTAAGAATGCATTTATTGAGCGTCTGGAGGAGATTCATAATCGTTATGAACATGAGAAGACGCAGAAGGAGATATGAGAAATTCAAACTGGAGATGCAGGAGTATGAGAGGAATGCGAGCCGTGATTTCTTTGAATCTCTGGTGAGAGCGGACTTTGATCTGGAAGAGATTTATCGGAGAGCAGATCGTTTGAATCTTGATATTGTGGCAGAGGCTTATAATATTCTGATTTTTACACCGGATGCTTCAGACAGCAGTTATAATTCGTCGGAAGGATATTCAGACTGGGAGGCAGAAGTACATAAGAAGATTGAGAATTATTTCCTCAGTCATCCGGTTGCGATGCTTTTCAGACATCAGGTGTTCAGTTATGCGATTCTGGTCAAGGGGCAGCGAGACACGATAAAGAAGAACACATGCGAATGTGTGGAAACAATTCAGAAGATCATGGAAGAAACCAGAGCAAATGTGGACTGGTTTGTGGCAGTCGGCGAGGAGGCAGACCGTCTGAGCAGAATTAAGCAGAGTTATCACACGGCTGCAAGAACATGCATTCCGTTATCTGTATGACGGGCATATTCTTTATTACAATATGTTGAGCAGGTAAAGGAGAATTCAGCAGATACTTCAAAAACAGAAGCTGTTCAGCTTAAGAATGTGAATATCAATGCCCTGAATCCGGAAATCCTTCAGAAATTTTTAAGCAGTGGTCTGGAAGATGAAGTAGACAGTTTTGTCCATGATTATTTCCATGCTATTGGCAGGAACCGATGAAATCACTGGTGTTCCGTAATTATGTGGTTTTGAATGTGCGTTTTTCTGTACTGTCATTTCTTAAGAAAATTGGATATGATGATACGGAATTGTCCAGAGAAGAGACAGATGATGTTGTGAAGAAGACAAGCCAGTCTACAGAAGCTTCTGTTGCATATGCAGAGGAAGTCCTGAAACGGGCCATTGCAATCCGTGATGAAAATGCAGGCAGTCAGAACAGAAGTGTGTTGAAGCAGGCAACAGATTTTATAGATGGACATTATATGGATGAAGAGATTTCTCTGAATAGAGTGGCGCATACGGCGAATGTGAGTGCCAATCATTTCAGCGCGCTTTTCAGTCAGAATATGGGACAGACATTTATTGAGTATCTGACTTCGCTTCGCATGGACAAGGCAAAGGAGCTGCTTCGCTGTACTTCCAAACGTTCCAGTGAGATTGCAGGGGAAGTGGGATATAAGGATGCGCATTACTTCAGCTATCTTTTAAGAAAACTCAGGGAATAACTCCGAGTGAGTATCGTAAGACGAGAGGAGAAGTCTGATTCATGAAGCAGAAACAGGAGAAGCTGGAAACAAAGATGAAGTGGATGCTTCTGAGCACTATGATCCCTATGACAATTCTGATCATAGTGCTTGTTTTTTTCTGGCATTATACAAATGAATATAATCAGTTGTCTAATAATCTGGCGGTGAGTTCGGAATATAATGCAAACTATAGAAATTCCAATAATGATATGAGCTTTTAAAGATGAAGTGGATATGGATATCTATTATGTGACTATCGGGCGAAAAAAGGTAAGGACGGGCTGCCGACAGAGCAGGTAGACAAGGCAATCAGTACTGTGGAGAGTCTGAAGAAAACCACATCAAAGAAGGAAAGCCTGCGTTCTCTGAAATATCTGACTAACTATCTGGAGAATCTTAAGAAACGGATGAATCAGCTTCTTGAGATAAAGAATTATCAGGAACGACAGGAATTTGTGGCAAATAATACAGAAATCCTGACCACGCTCTTTGAGAAAGAAATGCAGAATTATATTTATCAGGAGGCGACGGAACTGGTGCAGATAGAGTCTCAACTGGCTGGAAATGTACGTCTGACGATCATCACTATGTGTGCGGCGATTTTGGTTGCTACGGCTATTCTGTTGCGGCGTTCTTTCCGTCTGACATACAGCATTACCAAACCGATTTCTGAAATTCTCCATAATATTAAGAAGGTTGGAAAAGGAGAGTACAAAACTATTAATGTAGTATCTGCCGACAGTGTTGAAATCCAGGAGCTTGATGCCGGTACCAGAAAGATGGCAGGAAGGATTGAAGGGCTTCTTGAGAATGTGCGTAAGGAGCAGGAGGTACAGCATATGACGGAGCTGCAGCTGATCCAGGCACAGGTAAATCCGCATTTTCTGTATAATACACTGGACACTATTGTGTGGCTGGTGGAGGGTGGTATGCAGCAGGATGCAGTGGATATGATTTCTTCTATTTTCGGAGATATACAACTTGATTTTTTTAGTATATAATGCTTTTATACGGCATAAACAGCATAGTTTTTTGCATGATAAAAGGACATCTGGAAATAGTGTGCAGGACTAAATTCCACATGTCTGTTGGAAAGACTAAATTCTATGCAATGAAACTTGCCTGTGCCTGTATTGTTATTATTATTTTATTAATGCTGGTATCTCTGCTAATCCTAATGCTTTATGAAGTCTGTTATCCAGCAGGAGACGGGATACTTCATATGGACTGTGTCCATTGAGGCTGTCCCGTTTTTCGCTATTGATATGATTTAATAACAGCAGCGTTGTTTTGTCTGTCATTTTTTCAAAGCTTGTTCCTTTTGGCAGGACATACCTTATATATTCATGATTCTTTTCAAGAGCACCTTTTTGATCAGAACGGTTGGGATCACAATAATAAATGCGTGTGCGTACTTCATCATTTTTGCTATATTCCAGACTCTGCCGGTCCTGAAATTCATGCCCGTTGTCTGTAAGTATTACTTCGAAAAGTTTCTGGAACAGTTCAATTCCAAGTAACTCTGTTAAATGATCAAAAATCCTGGTTACTTCTTTCTGGGTCTGTTCTTCTAAAAGAAACATAAGCATAAGGCTACAGTTTCGAAAGAACATAGTCAGAAAGCAGGGACTGGTACCTTTTGCTCCTTCAACAGTATCCATTTCGACTACATAAACAGATTTGTTCGCTGCGATATATTCCAGGAATTCTTTATAGCCCCGGTCTTTTCGAAAACTTCTGTCTTTAAGGCTGGTAGTGTTTTTTCTTTTTCTCTGCTTGTATACCACTTTACGGCGCAGATCTATGTTTCTGGCTTGAAAAACGCCACGGTCTATATAAGAGTATATGGTTCTTCTGGAACAGGCGATCTCATCAGCATGAGATGCGTAGATGTGGGCAATGGACTGTCCTTTTTTGAGAAGCGGTGACAACAGGTTGTCCAGTTTCTGTATACTTTCCGGTGTCTGGTTGATCCCTTCTCTGCTGGTAGTCCTAAGGGCTTCATAGGAGTCCTGGGCGTATTTTGAAGAATAGATCTTTTTGTCCATCATGCAATTCGTTCTCTTGCTGCATCCATTGCACACATAAGGAGGTTTATTTAATTTCTCACATTCTCTTGGTTTATAAAATTTACAGACATCGCTGCATCTGAATTTTCTGCAGAGGACACATTTGCGCCGACATTCATTATCACCGCACATATGCATGACATTACATATATTTGTCCGCGGCTTTGAACTATCATAATTGTTTGCACAGGGAATAGGGGCAAATGCATCTGCGCTTCTTTCCCTGATAATGGAATGACGTCTGACTTCTTTGGATATGGTACTTGGATCCTTGCTTAATTCTATTGCAATACTTCTAAATGAATCACCGTTATTTAAATGCTGTTCGATTATAATACGTGCAGATAAGTCAAGATGTTTTTGGTTGCCTTTTGGTCTTCCTGTATTCATTTTATCC
>VOFH01001666.1_pt1 | contig 10505 bp, 11 predicted proteins | sample 5384091 | NCBI WGS metagenome assembly VOFH01 (sample SAMN12384727, study PRJNA508395) | human gut metagenome | isolation source: healthy gut G | host: Homo sapiens
CCTGCATGGTAGACGATCGTCGCCTTTGCTTTGCAGATTTGCGGTGTACAGGCTGCCGTCGGCATTTAAGATCTCCCCGTGCCGGATCGTAATTGTCTCATTTTCAAAAAAGAAGGATCTATTTCTACAATTCCGGCAAAAATTCTGCCCAAAATCAAGGATCGTCACATCCCCTGCACCGTTGTCTCCCGCACCGACATCTCATCACAGGCGGCGCACCTCCCGTCGTGTCGGCTCAGTGCGAACGGCGTCTCACTGTGTAGGCGGCCGCGCGGACCGGTCGTTCTCTCTTCCGTCTTTGCAGAATAAATCTCACCATCCGTATTACTCTCCACTGCATATTCCTTGCAGGATTCCGGTTCTCCTGCCGTCTCATCGGAGACGATCTTTCTGCTCCGCTCTCCAGTTCCAAGTCCATGCGACCGCCGACTGCTCTCGTAATATCTGCGTCTGATTTTCTGCCAGAAAACGCCCGCAGTACCACCCCTGTCCGAGATAGATCAGCGTATTTTCCTTCCCGCAACAGCCGTGACGCCATTATTCTGATGAGGCACACGTCTCGGATAGTAGGAAAATCCCGGCGCAAACATCTGCCTCCCCGATCTTCGTGCCGTTTAATTCTGCTTCATACACGCCGAGTGCTGTGCCGTAAACACAGCTTTTTGACCTGTGAAGCCGTAAATTTCTGCCGGTATACAAAAACTCGCCCTCCCGGTATTCTTTTTCTGAAGTGATCCACTGTTTTCTTAATTCTTCCATCTGCATTTCCATCCTTATTCTGCCATCTCCGCTCTGTCAGATCCGTGTTTAAAAACTGTGCGCTTACCCAGCGACCGTAGTGGAGAGTTGTCCACCCAGTTTTTATATTTAAAATCATTGCATCCACATTCATTGCTCTTGGCTTCCAGTAATGAATGCATCCAGACTCATATTGCCGCAGCCAAGCTCCATGCTGTCCGATTTTAAGATCGGCGTCATGGTAGAGCCGTTAAAAGTGTGCTGCGCCATTGATGATAGAGTTTACTTCTCCCGTGTCCAGTTTTCATCAGGGCGAGCGTCCACGCCCGCCTCCGTCGGCCAGTAGGAATCCAGCTCAGTTGACATATTCTGGATCTGTCTCCGAAAGGAGCAGATCATACGCCGTTTTCTGCGGCTCAACGTGCAGAAATTCACAGTTATGATTGTGGTACAAAAAGCTCAATGCCCGCCTCTTTCAAAATTTTTCCGGAGGTATTCAGATCCCGGCACAGCCCCTGCACCGCGGCTTTATCCGCGTAATCAAAAGCGGTACATTCCCGTGATGACAACATATTTTGTGCCGAAGGCTTCTGCCTTTTGCAACCGTCTCCGGCTCCCCGTCTGATCGTTCCAAGATCTTCATGGATGCTCGTTACACAAAGTCTTCTTTTACAAGAGTATTCCAGTCATAGCTGCCGCCTTTTCCGACCGGCATCCCCGCCGCCTTCGTGAGCATCCGCACCAGAAAAGAGGTCGGTTTCACCATAAAACCGTTCAGTTCGATTCCTGTCGTAGCCTGCCGTCCTTGATCCGCCGCAGCGTCTCTGCCGTCTGCTTTTCATTTTTCGTTACTGTTCCAAGCATGATCTGCTGTACTGCTTTTTTCATCCCTCTGCGCTTCCTTACTTCCTATTCTAATTCTTTGGAATTTTCTGCAATGCGTCGTTTAACGCTTCATCTGCTCGCCACGAGACTTGTTAGTGTCATGCGCCATCCGGCTTGCGGATTGTCCGCCCAACATCGCCGCGGCTTGGAAGCCTGTGCCATCAGGCGCGTAATGGCGTTTGCCATCCATTTTTCGCCCTCCCAGCGTATGGAAATCGAATAGTGGCGAAATCTTCTTTGTCAAACCAGTTGACCACGTCGCCCTGCTTTGTTGAAAATGTAAGCCGGGTCATGGTAGGTTTCGGTGTAGTCGCCTTTTTCGGGGTGGGCGCTCTGATAGGCGGGGTTTGCGTCCGCGCCGTACTCTGAAAAACCGATGCAGCGGTTGGGATATTTGGCGTGGTAGGTATCAAAAAAGTCATCGTTCTGATCCAACTCACCCAAATACCAGCCAAAATACAGGTTGTAGCTGTTCACATCGGGAATTTCCAGAATCGGGCTGGTGATTTCCAGCATAAAGACGTTCGCCATCGTGGTCAGGCGGGTGGGGTCGAGCTTGTGCGCCAAATCGTTGAGGGCGCGGTGGTTTTCCAGCAGCTCCTCATTCACAGGGCTGGCGGCGGTAATTTCATTGGACAGCCCCCAAACGGCAATGCAGGGGTGGTTGTAGTTCTGCACGATGAGTTCTTCCATCTGGGTCAGCGTGTTGGCGCGCCCGTTGTGCATGTGCATCGTGATGTAGGGGATTTCCGCCCAGATGACAAGACCCTTTTCGTCGCACAGGTCATAGAATGCCTGCGCGTGCTGGTAGTGGGCAAGGCGGATGGTGTTGGCGCCCATCTCCAGAATCAGCGCCATATCTTCTTCCATCATCTCGCGGGTGATGGCAACGCCCGCGCCCTTGCGGTCCTGATGGCGGGAGACACCGCGCAGGGGATAGGGGTGGCCGTTCAAAATGAAGCCCTTCTGCGGGTCAATCTCAAACTTGCGGCAGCCGAAGCGGGCGGTCTCGGTCTCGCCATTGTCCAGCCGCGCAGTTACGGTGTAGAGATACGGGTCATCAAGACCGTCCCACAGGCGGGCGTGCTCCAGCGTGAACACGGCTCTGGCGGTGCCGTCCTTGACGGCGGCGCTCGTCTGCTGGCCGTCAAGCGTGAAGTTGACGCTCTGCGCGCCCACGACGAACGCCTCCACAGTCACCTCACAGCGGCGCTCGTCAAGGTCAGTCACAGCAGGCGTGACCTTGACGGGCACAGCGCCGTTTGCGGCAAGGGCAAAGTGAGCAGCAGGTACAATATGCAGCGTAACATCGCGGTAAATGCCGCCATAGAAGGTGAAGTCGGCTTTCTGCGGGTAAACGGTGTCGTTGTCGCTGTTGTCTACATTTACGCGCAGCAGGTTGCTGCCGTTGCGCAGCGCATCGGTAATGTCCACGCAAAATGCCGAATAGCCGCCCTTATGCTCAGCAAGCTTTTGCTCGTTCAGGTAGACCTCGGCGGTCATGGCAACGGCGTCAAACTGCAAAACGGCACGTCCGTTTTCCGGCAGGGAAATGTCCGGCAGCACGGTGGTGTAGCTGCAGGTGCCGCGATAGTAGTCATTGCCGCCGTCCTGCCCGTCCATGGCGTTCCAGGTGTGGGGCAGGGTGACGGTTTCATCGTGACCGTCTTTAGAAAAAATCCAATTCTGATTCAGTAAAATGGTCTTGCTCATAAAATGACTCCTTGTGTGTGGTTTTAACCTCAAAGAGCCGAAAGGGCTGCAAACCCTTTCGGCTTTGGGTAATGGGCTTACTGAAGCTGTTCTTTATAGAACTCAGACTGCGCAGCAGCCTTTCTCTCGGCAATGCGCTTCTGGACGTTGACCATCTCCTCCTTGGTCAGCGGGCAGCTGCGCATGGCAATCAGCGTAATGATCCAGCCGATGATAGGCAGAGCAAACTTGAGAACCATACCCATCCAGAAGATAGCGGGGGTGCAAGGATCCGTGGGCTGGGGCATCGTGGCGGTGTAGCCCAGCAGCGCCACCGCGCCGGTGGCAATCACGGCGGCAAAAGAGGTGATGAGTTTATCGACCAGGCTGTAGGTGCCGGAGACAACGGCGGGAATATAACGCCCGCTGCGGTCGAGCTCAAAGTCAATGGCATCGGCCATGTACGAGGTGTTGGAGGTGGTGATGCACATGTTGGAGCCGTTCTGCAGCAGAGACAGAATGACATAAATAATCATAGCGGGGCTGCCCATGACACCGATCTGTTTGGGGTCAATGACAATGAAGAACACGACCATAACAGCGGTGATGACCATGCTGATGCAGGTAAAATTGACAATGCCCTTTTTGCTGCCGTGCTTGCCGACATACTTGGCACCGAAAGCGGCGAAGAAGATGGACGGCACCATGCTGATAACCGTCAGAATCGTGCCAAGACCTATATTGCCGATGATAATGCCGCCGAGAATTGTGTTGATGATGGCCTGGCTGCCGACCTGCTGAGCCAGCTTGTCGGATGCGTTGGACGCAATGTAGCACTGCAGCGGCTTGTTGTGCTTCAGAACCTCGACAATATCGGCCATCTTCAGCGGTTCGGCTTTCTTGGTGCCGACAAAGCTTTCGGGTTTGTCGAAGGCGGAAACGCCGAGGCATACCAGCAGGGTGCCGATGGCGGCAACAATCAGGGTGATATTGCAGGCAGCGGTCAGAAATGCCTGATTATAGGTGCCGCCGCACTTGGGCAGCAGCACAACATTCAGCACCATCGACATAACCATCGGCACCAGATAGTTGAATGCGGTCGTCCAGACGCCGAGGGTGGGGCGCTGGCGCGGGTCATTCGTCATAATGGCGGGAATCGTCTGCGCGGTCATGTTGCTGACAGTGTAGCCGATGATGTACAGGACGTACAGCAGGGCGAACACCGGCAGCCCCAGCCCCTTGGACGAAAAGCCGGTGAACATCGCGTAGAGGGCGGCGGCCTCAATCAGGTAACCCGCGACCAGCAGCACACGCAGCTTGCCGAACTTGGTGTTGACGCGGTCATACACAAAGGCCAGCAGCGGGTCGGTGATGCCGTCCAGAATACGGGAGCAGGTCAGAATAATGCCGACGGTAGCGGTCGTGATGCCGTAGCCGATGCTGGCCGAATAGCTGGCCATACCGATGAGCGAGTAGACGCTCATACCGACCAGTGCGTTGCAGGCGTAGCAGATGATTTGCCATGTTTTGGCGCGGCGGTATTGTACGCCGTCAACTTCTGAAGCAGTGGGTTTCTTTTTTGAACATTTTGTTTTCCTCCTAAAAATTCCGCAGTGATTTTTCTCACTGACACCACTATACCAGAAGCAAAACGGCAGCAGGGGATAAAAATCGGCAGATGAGGAACAAAAATTCACGTATTATTTCAAATAACACGGAATATTGTTCCGCTTTGCTAAATAATGCCCTCGTGGCTTGCGTTTGTTATGTTATGATACAGGTACAGAAGTTTCTTGATTTGCTTTAGACAACACAGGTAAGGAGAAAATTATGCAGAAATTTGAAAAAGGTTTCTTTGTCGGCGCGGCCACTGCCGCCCATCAGGTCGAGGGTAACAATATCCATTCCGACTACTGGGCGCAGGAGCAGCTGCCCCACACCAGCTTTACCGAGCCGAGCGGCATTGCCTGCGACCATTATAATAAGTATGAGGAAGATATTAAACTGCTGGCCGATGCGGGCCTGAACGCCTACCGCTTCTCCATCGAGTGGGCGCGCATCGAGCCGGAGGAGGGCAAGTTTGACCCTGCCGAGATCGAGCATTACCGCAAGGTCATTGCCTGCTGCAAGGCGCACGGTGTGGAACCCGTTGTGACGCTGCTGCATTTCACCAGCCCCAAATGGCTGATTGCCAAGGGCGGCTGGGAGGCTGAAAGCACGGTCGAATATTTCAAGCGCTATGTCAGCTATGTGATGGAGCAGTTGGGCAGTGAGCTTCACATCGTCTGCACCATCAATGAGGCGAATATGGGTCTGCAGCTGGCGGCTATCTCCAAGCGGTTCCGCCTGATGGCAGAGCAGGCCGCCAAGGCTGCTGCCAATGCAGGCAAATCCGCCGAGGGCAGCGTGCAGGTGGGCATGAACTTCCAGAAGATGATGGAGAATATGAAGTACGCTGCCGCTGAAAACGCCGCCGTGTTCGGTACGCCGCAGCCGAAAATTTTCGTCAGCGAGCGCACGCCGGAGGGCGATCTGCTGGTTCTACGCGCTCACGCCGCCGCGCGGGAGGCCATCAAGACAATCTGTCCTGAGGTTAAGGTCGGTCTGACCCTCTCGCTGCATGACCTGCAGGCCCAGCCGGGCGGTGAAGCCTTTGCCGCCGCTGCGTGGGAGGAAGAGTTCACCCACTATCGTAAAAAGCTGGATTCCTACCAGCTTACCGTCAAGCTGCGCTCTAAAATTGTAAAGCAGATCGAGAGTGTGCCGATCATTCCGTCTTCCGTGCTGCTCTCCTACGCCATCATGTTTCACTGCGCCATTACCGGCGAGCGGATCACCGCGGATCTGATCTCTTTACCTCACACAGCACGACAGGCGTTCCGGATGACTCGCCGCTTCTCTCCGGGAGCATCCGGGCATCTGGATGGCGGAACAGACATTTCTCTCCATGATCCGCGAGGGAAATCCGGAATACAAAAAGGCTCTTGCAAAATCCATGACCTTAAGCTCCGGCGTCAAGGCCGAGATCGGCGATTCACTCCGCATGAGCAAAAATAATCTGCTGGTGCTCCTAACCCTGTGCAGCCGCGCTGCGATCGATGGCGGTCTGAATCCCTCCATCGCATACACCTAAACGATTACTATGCCGGGCGCATCGAGGAATGTAAAACGACTGCCGACACGACCAATTTAAGCCGCGAATTTCTCGATGATTACGTCCACCGTGTCCGCGCCGCAAAGGAGACGAATGCACATTCCAGGCAGATTCAGAACATCTGCGACTACATCAGTTCTGCACATCCGCGAACCGCTCTCGATCTCTCTGCTCTCCGAACGGCTCGGCTACACGGAATATTATTTTTCCCACAAGTTCAAAGGAAGTGACCGGCGAGAGCGTGAATGCTTATATCCGCCGAAAAAATAGAAGAAGCAAAGCTTCTTCTATCGAATACCCGCATGAGTATTCAGGACATCAGCGATGAACTGTCCTTCGGCAGCCGCAGTTTCTTTTCTCCAGCTTTCAGAAGGAGACCGGCATGTCACCGACGGCATACCGCGGGGAGCACTGTAAGGGGTGAGGGAGAACCTGATTGCCCCAACATTTCTTTTTGAACCGTTTATCCAGATCTATTTCCCGTATCACCTGCTCTTTCATTCCAGATTTTTTTGAGATAATCGTTCTTCTAAATCATCCTGTAGAATAGGTGATATTATAGCAGACGAAATACCTGTTCCACTGAATCGGTGAGATTCTCCATGGCTTTTTCCCGCTGCATGGCCTCCTCTAACGTGCACGCCCCTCGCACGATCGGGAAAAATGCGTCAATGCCGTTGTCATTGCACGCAGCTGCTTCTTTTGTGACCGAACCGGCGAACGCAATCACTTTACAGCCATACTTCTTGGCAGCCCTCGCAAACCCCACGGGCGCTTTTCCCATTGCAGTCTGAAGATCCAGCCGTCCCTCTCCGGTGAGCACAATCTGCGCTTTCTTTGCCTCCTCCTCAAAATGGATCACGTCTAATATCACTCGATTCCCGGAACCAGTCTCGCCCCAAGATAACTGATAAAGGCATATCCCATGCCGCCGGCTGCCCCGCGCCCTCCCGGGCTGCATAGTCAACGCCGATCCGCTCGGCAGTGATCGCGGCGTAATGCTTCATATCCGCGTCGATACGCGGCATTTCCTCTTCCCGTATGCCCTTCTGCTTTCCATAAATATAGGTCGCCCCTTTTCTCCGCAGAGCGGATTCGTGACATCACATGCAATCTGAAAATCACATTCTTTCAGTTCCGGCATCAGATGCTCCAGTGAAACGAAATGTATTTTACCAAGCGCATCCGCTCCCTCTCCTGCTTCCTCTCCATCCTTGGTCAGAAACTTCACACCGAGCGCTCTAAGCATTCCGATTCCGCCGTCATTTGTTGCGCTTCCGCCGATTCCGATGATGAATTTGCGGTATCCGCGCGAAACGGCATCCATATCATCTCGCCCACTCCATAGGTGGTGGCTTTTTCCCGGATTTCTCTGCGCTTCCTCCACAAGCGTAATGCCCGCGGCCTGCGCCATCTCCATAACCACCGTCTTTTCATCCGCAAAGGATTCCGTAGTAAGCTTTTACCCAGCTTCCCATCGGTCCCGTCACAGACAGTTCCACTTTCCTTCCGCCCAGCCCCTCTATCAGGGCATCGGTTGTGCCCCTCTCCTCCGTCTGCCAGGGGCGAACCGTCACATTGGCATGCGGATAGACGCGCAACACCCCGTCACGCGCCGCATTCCCCGCTTCCATGGAAGTCATACTCCCCTTAAACGAATCGATCAAAACCATTACATCCATCTTTTTTCTCCTTACAGGCATGCAACAGAGACACTTTGCAATGCTCACTCTGCAATGCCTTTTTCATTTTTGTCCACAGTGTTGTAGGGCTGATTTCCAGTTCTTCCGCAATCTTCTGCCTGCTTCCGTTATTTTTGGAAGTGTCAGCATATTGACTTCACTGACATATCCATAATCACATCTGTTTCAACCGTGAAACTATCTTATACACTCTCAACATACTCATAATAGGATTTTCTCCACCAGTCGCACTTGTGTCACACCATTTTCTATACACGTTACCTTTTATCTACTTTTCTATTTTTATCATGTTCGCTGTTCAATTTACACCTTGTAAAAACTCCAACACAAGCCTATTATTCAGCAGAGTCTCAAAACACCCCTCTGCTACGATATTCAAATGCTTCATTCATAAGGCTACAAAACACACATCCATTTTCGCTCCTTAATATCCCACAAACCGCAGAAAATCAAGGTTTCGTTGAAAGCAGACAGACGGTTTCAATATTCCCCTGAACTTTGATTTTATACTGCATAGCGAAAGTACATAATTCACTTTAGGCTGGGGTAAAAAATTTATCCCATGAAACCATTCTCTCCTCTCGTCCAAATGTAAATTATTCAAAAAGCTAAGTTGAGCGTCTTTTAATGACTTTACTTTTCTATCCGTAATTTTATCATCCGAAGTGATATTTCCACATAATAATGGGGACGCTTGATTGTACAATCTTACATTCTCTTTTTACTTTCTCATCATTAAAATTTGCATAGCAATATTTGCAACCATTAAGACAAGTATTATGAATATAAGAAATGACACCACCTCAACCCTTGATTTACTGTCATGAGCGAAGCGGTGTCAATACTTACAAGTTTTGAACACACCTTATTCAATTTCGATAAAGTCATTATAGGTAAATCCACATAGACCACACTCCGTATATTCGGCATATATAGGAACATGAATAATCTGAAAACCTCCAACTGTTGAGGTTTCATCTCCCAGTTCATCTATGTCGAACCCAATAACATCCCTGCCACTAAATATTGTTTTATTATCACAGCATGGACACTTAGCATCTTTTATATAACGCTCATCTAAATGTGGACTTAACCGTCTTGCTATTATACGCTTTATATTTTCTTCTTTCTCTTTTCCTTTCTGAATATTACTTTTTATAAACAAACAGATTACATCTTGCCAGTTCTTTTTTGAAATGCTATTTTAGAATAACTTATTGTAGCTTTCTTTACCCTCATCAATAATTTTACAAATGGAATCATAAACTCCTTTACTTTTTAATTGATTAAGATGCCACCTATAATAATGACAATTTAATACATCTCTCACAAATGGAAGAACATATTGAGAAAAGAAATCATCTAATTCACAATATTTCATTATCCTCTTTCCTCTATGAATGATTGTATTACGAAGATTATTCAAGGCTTTTAATAATTTATAATTGCTAACAAACAATATAGCAACTTCATCAGTAAGTATTCCATTTTCTACCAACTTTTTTAATCTATCTATCGCCTCCGAAAATTCAACTGACTTTAAATTTTTCGTATCCTCACTGTTTAGGCTAATATTCTTAAGCAGTTTATTCAATATAATCGGGTCGCCCTTGTCATCTACAGCAAATAAGACATGCTCTTTTTTTCTAAAAGTCTTTTGGTTTCGAGTTCAAAGAAATGTTGAATGTGTATAGCAATATTCAAATAACTCTTAATATATCCTATGCCGTTTTTCTCTGCTTTATAATTTATCTTCTCTTTATCATCTCTCTCTCATACTCTGAAAGATATACGCATACCTGATGATATGTTTCAAAATACTCTTCTAAGCCTATGGATAATGAATAAAATGCAACATTATGATTGTTTTCCAAAAAAGTATAGTACTCATCACTTAAGATTTTATCTATATTCATATAATCTCCAATCCAAAATGCCTCAGTGCATCCTTAACATACTCCACCTTTTCCTGCGGACACTTTTTACTTCTGATTCTCTTTCTTGGACTTATTATAATTCTCACCCATGTCCAGACCACACATCCGCTTCACCTGTGCAATATGAGAAGTATGCACATTCACATCATACTTGTCCTTCACATAATCCTTAATCTTCTGATAAGTAGCCTTTTCTTCTGGTGTGTAATTGCTCTCTTCATCAGGTTCCATTGTCACCTCAATCTTAGGTGTATCTTTTTTGAAGTATAATTTGACAACCGTCTCAACATGGCTCGATAGGTCCGGATTGATGTCGGTCATCGGGAACCTATTCAGGCTAATATGGTATGTATCAAAATATCTCCGTTTGTTCGTGGAAACATATCAACAAATTCT
>VOFH01003980.1_pt1 | contig 10483 bp, 18 predicted proteins | sample 5384091 | NCBI WGS metagenome assembly VOFH01 (sample SAMN12384727, study PRJNA508395) | human gut metagenome | isolation source: healthy gut G | host: Homo sapiens
TTGCGAGAAGTTCGGGGATTTTTTTATTGCACACAGAGGACTATTCCTGCACGGATCCAAGGTAGGTGAGAAGAGAATTCATAAAAATTTTGGTTGCACCCCCGAAATTCGAGCGCGACAAGGAGCGGAACGTGTAATGTGGTGAGCAACTCACTCTTATGAAAGGTGTTCAACGATGAAGTCCCTCAACCGCCGCACCGCCGCTCCTCGTACCGGCACGAGCCGCCGCTTGCTCGCCACGGGTGCCCTGCTCTGTGTCGGCATCATGCCCCTGAGTGCTTGCTCGCTCTTCAACCCGCCGCTGGAACGCGACGAAAGCGTCCACGCCATCTTTGACGCGGGCAGGACATCGTGAAGATGCCCCTGGACGATTACACCTACTATGAGCGCACTCACTACGAATACACGGCCTTTCAGATTTGCTATGAAGCAGTGCTTTGCCGAACACGGGCAGAACTACACCATCAGGCTCCCTACTCTGAGGTGCGCCCCGCGGTGAGATGGGGCGAAAGTACGGTCCCTGGAATGTCAGTACGCCCAGAAGTACGGTTTTCGAAGCGAGACCCCAACAACGCAGCCGCCCCCATCTCCTATAACTCGGGGAGCATGAGCCCCGAGGACAAGCTTCGCACCGAATGCTACCCCAAGGCCCGCGAGACCCTGGAGGCCGCGGTGCCCGAAGGTAAGAGGCCCGAGAATGAAGGGCAGTCCACAAACAGTCGTATCTCTACCGAGGCGGGTAACGCTGTACGGTAACAAACTGCACCGAGCTCGAAGAGTGGGAAGCAGTGCGTCTCAGACCGCGGCCTCACCCCTCGCTCGGCAGGCTCCGTCGCCGAGGAAACCCCCGCTGGCTGAGCGCTGAGCAAGAACGACGGATTCAACAAAGCCCGCCTCCGAAGAAGAGATTCGCATCGCCACCATCCAGGCCGAATGTAACCAGCAGGTCGGCATGAGCAAGCAGCTCTACGACCTGGAAGCTCAGTACCAGATGCCGCTCATCCGCAAGTACCAGTCGCAGCTTGAACAGGAGCGCCAAGCCGACCGCGACCGCGACGAGAAGTTCAAGCAGTACGTTCAGGAGCACCAGTAACCCGAGCGTCCACGACCGGTTTTGACGTCGGATTTTAAACCGAATCTTGATACCGGGGAAAGACCGGTAATGGTGCGGGCCGCGAGACACAGGCTCGGCGGGTAGCCGCACCCGCGAGGATATTCCGCAGAGGATGCAGCTCGCGGCAGGCGGGTGGGCGCGCAAAAATTTTTGGTGCACACCCCCCGGATTTAAGGCGCGGCAAGGAGCAAAAGTGTAATGTGGTGAAACAACTCACTCTTATGAAAGGTGTTCAACGATGAAGTCCCTCAACCGCCGCACCGCCGACCTCGCACCGGAACTAGCCTCGTACCGGGCATGAGCCGCCGACTGCTCACCACGGGTGCCCCTGTTCTGTATCGGCATCATGCCCCCTGAGCGCCTGCTCGCTCTTCAACCCGCCGCTGGAACGCGACGAAAGCGTCCACGCCATCTTCGACGCGGAACAGGACATCGTAAAATGCCCCTGGACGATTACCTCCTACTACGAGAGGGGCACCTCATTACGAATACACGGCCATCAGATTGCCATGAAGCAGTGCTACGCCGAACACGGGCAGAGCTACACCGCCCCCGACCAAGCTCCCAATCTGGAGTGCGCCGCGTGGCGATCGGGCCGAAATGTACGGCCCCTGGAACGTCGAATACGCCAAGAAGTACGGTTTTCAGAAGCGAGACCCCAACGCCAAAGCTCCCATCTCCGTCACCCCAGGGCAAGCCTCAGCCCCGAGGAGAGGCTCATCACCGAATGTGAGGACAAGGCCCGCGAGACCCTGGACGCCGCGGTGCCCGAAGGTAGAGGCCCGAGAACGACGTGCAGTCCACATACAGTGTATCTCTACCGAGGCGGTCAACGCCGTTTACGGTAGCAAACTGCACCGCGAGCTCGAAGAGAAGTGGAAGCAGTGCGTCTCAAACCGGGGGCTCACCCCCATTAAGGCAGGGGCGGTAGCCGAGGAATCCCCGCTGGAATGAGCAGTGGAGCAAGAACGACGGTATCGACGAGCCCGCCTCCGAAGAAGAGATTCGCATCGCCACCATCCAGGCCGAATGTAACCAGCAGGTCGGCATGAGCCAGCAGCTCTACGACCTGGAGGCACAGTATCAGATGCCGCTCATCCGCAAGTACCAGTCGCAGCTTGAGCAGGACCGCAAAGCAGAACGTGAGCGTGACGAGAAGTTCAAGCAGTACGTTCTGGCACCAGTAAAACCGGGGCACTAAAAAGACAGCGCACCGAAAAGACGGCGCTAAGACAGCGCAGAGAAACAGACAGCGCTGACACAGTTCAGAAAGACACCGCCATGACCACTCACACGAAAAAACCAAAACAGCGGGCACCGCTTCAGCGAACGCATCGCCCGACCCCGCGTGCTCCTGCTGCTGGCTATCCTCGCCATCGGCTCGCTCATGCTGTCCTTCTACCTGGGCACTCCGCTACGCCGCCACGGGCCCCGACCTTACCGTGCAGGCGAAACCGTGATTCCGGTCTGGGCGAAGGTCGAAGAACGAACCGTCAGCGAGGGCCTCGCCATTGCCGGAACCACCAAGGCTGGGGAGACCGCCCCGATTAGCGCGCGCACCAACGGTGAGCCGGTGCTCGTCTACCAGAACCAGAAGCCCGGTAACGTGCTCGAGGCCGGTGACTTCATCGGCATTATTGGCGCCGACCCTGTCTTCGTGCTGGAGGGGCCGCTGCCGCTGTATCGCGACCTCAACCTGGGCGATAACGGCGACGACGTGCTCGCCTTCCAGAAGGCGCTGAACTCCGCCGGGTACTCCACCGCAGAGCGGCACCGTCACCGAAGACACCCTCGACGCCGTCACGCGCCTGCACCGCGCACCTGACCGGCGTGCCCAGCGAGGGTGCGTCACCACCATTGCCCGAAGCAACTACGCGATTCTGCCCGGCGGTATTACACCGTCACCGCTGTTGCCGCGGTGGGCCAGCCTCATCAGCGACGGCAACCCCATCGCGAGCGTAGAAACCAGCGAACCCTACGTGGAATCCAGCGTTGAACCTCGCCGTCGCCAACAAGCTCAAGGTGGGCGACCGCGTTAGCCTGCGCACCTCTACCGGCAGCGTGGAGGGAACCATCACCAGCATTGGTGAGCTGCAGAACGACCCCCTCCAAGGGCGCGGCGAAGAGCGTGCGATTCAGCGCCGACGACCCGAGCAAGCTCACGCCGGGCCAGAGCGCATCCATCACCAGTAAGGGCAACACCTCAACCACCCTCGCCGTGCCGACTACCGCGGTACGCCAGGACTCCAGGCACCCTACGTGCTGGTTGAAAAGGGCGGAAGCTCCACCTCGACCAGCAAGCGATGCGCCCGCTACCGAACGAGTCAACGTTGAGGTTCTGCACCGCCGGCGGATACGCCGCAATCAACGCGAACCTCAGCACGGGACAGAAGGTGCTTGTCTCATGAGGCCGTAAAGAGAACCCCAGACGCAAAGCCCGACGTGCGCCTACAGTTGCGCCCAACGTAGCGTCCGCCGCTACACCTGCCGCCGGGGCTCGGTACCGCGCCCGCTATCGAAATGCACGGCATTACCCGTGTTTTCGAGGGGAGCGAACGAGCAGTCCTCGATCGTCTCGACCTGGTGGTCGAACGCGGCGAATTCCTCGCCATTATTGGTCCGTCGGTCCGGTAAATCCACCCTGCTCAACGCCATTGGCCTGCTCGACACTCCCACCAGCGGAACCTACAGCCCTCTTCGGCAAAAAACACGGAAGGACTCAGCGACAGAGAACGCGACGAAATGCGCCGAGACCACCTCGGCTTCATCTTCCAATCCTCAAACATGCTACTGGACGAAACCAGCACGACCAACGCCTCTATGGGTCTGCGCGTGCAGGGCGTACCCTACAGCGAGCGCCTGCAACGCACCGAAGAAACCCTAGAATTTCTGGGGTTGAGCGACCGCGCCAGCATCCGTACCTGCCTTCCGCGGCGAGAAGCAGTGCTGCGCCATTGCTCGCCCTCGCCACGCGCCCGCCGCTGATTCTGCCGACGAGCCGACTGGCAACCTGGACAGGCCACAATAGCGCCAAGGTCATTGAGATTCTTCAGCGCATTAACGCGACCGGCTGTACCGTGCTGGTGATTACCCACGACCCGGAGGTTGCCGCCGCCGCCCGCCCGCGGATCCGCATTGAGGATGGGCGGCTGCACGACAGAGCCGCGCCGACTTGGCTACGGTGCCGGTCTGGTGCCATTGCTGTGGTTCCGGTTGCAACGGACAGGAGAAGCCACGGTAGGGCCGTGGGGCCAGCCTTGCCTCGGGGGAGAAGCCTCCGCTACGCATCGCCGCGGAAGCTTTCACCGACGACAGCATCGAGGGGCAATCTCGGCGCTCACTCACGACCGCTACGCACCCTGCTGCTGGGCCTGTCCCGCGCTGGGCGTGGGCGGACTCATCAGCGCCTCCGGCATGAGCGAATCCGCCAGCTACCAGGTGAACCAGCGCCTGCTCGGATCGAACAATCCACGCTCTACATCAGCGACAGGGACAATGACCAGAACATGCTCGGAACCTACCGGCAGGGTGAATCCGCGCAGAATGTTGCCGACCGCATTAGCGCGCTGGACTACGTGAAGAACACCGGATTCGTCAGCAGCGTGGCACCCGCCGACGTGCGAATCACCCGGTTCAGCCCCCTACGAGGACGAACCCAAAACGGCGATTGGCCTCAGCTCCACCTCGAAGACCCGGCTCGAGCAAATCGGTGCCCGCATGAACCCCTGGAAACCCTGCGCTCGAACAGATGAACTCGACCCTCACCCAGCAGAACGTTGCCGACCGTGAACGCTCCGAGCAGCTCTCCGGCGCTATCGTCTCGGTCTCCGCTGCCCGCGCCCTCGGCATTCTCCCCGAAGATAAGGCGGCAGATAACGCCACAACCGAGCCCCGCCCCGGCGAGCTACCCGCCGTCGACTACGGCATTAAGCTCGGCGGACTGCCGCAGGTGGCACCCGGTGTGAGCATCTGGGTGGATGGTCAGCTGATGCCGGTCGTCGGCCTTTTCGACCCCGGCAATAGCGGCTACGAATTCAGAATACGGTCATTGTCTCGCCGGGCACACTTCAGCGCACCGGACGGCCAGGTCACATACATTGCCGAAACCGAACGGGGCTACGGCAAAGCGGTCGCCAAGGCAATTCCGCTGACCCTCAAAAGCCCGCTGAACCCAGCCAGATCAATGTGGAAACCCCCTCCGACCTGCAGAGCCTACGCGCGTCTATCGCCTCGGATTTGGGTCTGTATGTGGGTGTGCTCTCCGGGATTCTGCTGGGTGCTCGCCCTCCCTCTCGGCGGCAACCGCAATGTATCTGTCCGTGCAATCGCGCACCGCAGAAGATTGCGTTGCGCCGCGCCATCGGATCGAGTAAATGGCTGATTGCCCGCATCTTCCTCATGGAGGGTGTCATGCTCGGCGTGCTCGGCGGCTCCATCGGCGCCTGCTCCGGCATGATTGCGACGATCATTCTTTCGCTCGTGCAGGGCTGGCAGGCGGTTCTCTCGCCGGGATTCGTGGTGCTCGGCGTGGGCGTTGGCGCCCTTACCGGTCTGGTGTCTTCGGCGTACCCGGCGTGGGTGGCGTCCGCAAGAGCCCCCGCCGATGCGATGCGCGGTTAGAACCCATGCCGGGGAAACGCCAGACCCGCCAAATCCCCGAAGTATGACCGGCCAAATAGGTATTAGCTTGCCCAAACCCTTAAAATAATGGGAGGTAAAACAGCAGAAGACTAAGGACAACGCAGTGAGCCGAACGCACACACCGCGCCACGCTGACAAGCATCAAAACACCGAAAGCCCAGAGGTGACCGAAGGGCAAGCGTAATGACCGCGCTGACCGCCGTCCGCCGCTGGGACCCAACGCCCGCAAAAAATCTGAGCACCTTCGGCATCATCACCGCCGTGCACACCCTGGCCACCGTGCTTTTCAGCGCGGCGCTCGCGGTCATCATTGCCCGCGCAGCCCACGGGGTTTGCTGCGGTCGCCGCCGAACACGCGCGCGCTCAGGGAGACGAGCGCACCGCCGGACGTACCGCGCCTACGTTGAGTTCGCCGGCTCCGCCCAGGCACACCTGAGGCGCACGGCGGCTGGTTGCCTCGGACTCGGCGGCATCTTCGGTGACGGCGACGCCATCACCCCGGCTTGCTCATCGTGGCGGTCCTGGCCCGCGGTGCGTTCGGGCGCGGACTACCTGCTGGCGGTGAGCGCGCAGCGTGCCGCCTCCGAGCGAAGTCTCAGATTCGCCTAGCCTGTTGCGCCGCGTGCTCGCCACCGGTGGCGCGGACACTCCCGAGGGGTACCGGCGCGACCGCGGTGTTGCTTTCTGGCGCGGCCTGAACGCCCTGGACGACTACTACGCAAGACCCTGACCGCGTTTGTTTCCACCGCGGTGGTGCCGGTCCTGCTGTGGATTATGGTCGCCTCCTGGACATAAGCGCGCCCTCGTGTTTGCTTGCACCCCTGCCGCTCATTCCCGTGTTCATGGTGCTGATCGGCAAGAACACCCGCACCGAAACCGCGGAGGCGCAGGCCGAGCTGCACCGCCTCGGACCACATCCGCGGAGCTCGTGCGCGGCCTGCCCGTGATTATCGGTCTGGGCCGTGAACGCGCGCGCAGACCCGCGCCATGAACTCCTGGGCCAGCTACCGCAGGGAGCGCACCATGCAACCCTGCGCAGTGCCTTCATGTCTTCGCTGGCTCTCGAGCTGATTACCACCATCTCCGTGGCGCTGATTGCCGTGCTGATTGGTGTGCGCCTGGTCAACGGCACCCTGGGCCTGACACCGCCATTCTCGTGCTGCTGCTCGCTCCCGAGTGCTACCAGCCGCTGCGCTGATGTGGGCGCCGCCTTCCACCAGTCCGGGACGGCGTGGCCGCCCCTGCGTAGCGCCCAGAAGATTATCGATGCGCCCCTGCCTCGAGGAACCGTCGAGGACGACTCGGCCAACCCCGCAGCCATCAGGTGCGCAACCTGGACGTGAACTACCCCTGATCGCCCCGAGGTGCTGACCGACCTGTCGCTGAGCCTGCCTCGCCGCGTGGCTCAGGCGGCGGAGCCGGTTCGGAACGCGGCACCGTCATCGGCATCATGGGCCCTCTCCGGTTGCGGCAAATCCACCCTGCTGAACGTGTTCTCCGGTGCCGTGCGTGAGGCTGGTGCCCACCGGCTCGCAGGAGCGATGCGCGTCACCGGTAGCGTCACCGGCCTGGGCACGACCCTGATGATTCCGCAGTCGCCGGTCTTCACTGCGCCCGTGCGCGCCGAAATGGCACTGTACGCCTGAGCGCCGACGACTCCGAACGCGAGGCGCGCCGCGGCCCTGGTGACCGGCGTGCTGAGCGCGGCGAGTTCGCCGTGAGCCCCGCCGATAACGACCTCGATGATGCGCCCGCTGGCGCAGCTGGGCCTTGAGAGCGTGAACGTGCTGGAACCGGGCGCCCTGAGCGCCGGTCAGGCGCGCCGCCTCGCCGTGGCACGTACTCTGGCCCGCGCCGAGGCCATCTACCGCGCCGGCGGCGAGCAGACCGTGCTGACCGTCCTGGTGGACGAGCCCACCGCTCATCTTGGACGCCTACTCGGCCTGCACCTGGTCACCCGTGCCCTGCACCGCCTGGCGGAGCTTGGCGCCACCGTGCTGATCGTGACCCACGAGGGTGAACTGGCCGCGCACTGCGACCACCTCGTGCGAGCCGTGCAGGCGCGTCCGACTACCGAGCACTCGCCAACGCGACCCCCGTTGCGGTTCCGCGCAAGCCCCGCGCACCTGCTGGAGCTCAAGAGCGAGCACGAGGCCGAAAGCCGCGCCCTCGTGGAGGCCACCCCGCCGCGGACGAGAACCCGCAAGAGGAAAAAGCCCGCAGGCCTGCCCGCCACCCTGCGCACCCTCAAATGAGCTGGATTGAATCGGTGCGCGCCTTTCCGGCCCTCGTGCCGATGGCGGCGACCTCCCCTGATGGCCGCGGCGCTGACCGCGCTGTCCGGCTGGCTCATCGTGCGCGGGCGAGGGTCCCGCCATGATGTACCTGATGGTCGCCATCGTGGGCGTGCGATTCTTCGGCCTGGGCCGCGCGTGCGCCCGCTACGCCGAGCGTCTGATGACCCACTCGGAAGGTGCTTTTGCCGCCGCGAATATTCTGCGTCTGCGCGCGCCTGGGTTGGCGCCTGGCAGAGCGTGCGCGCCCGTTGCGCGGCGACGCCCTGCTGGAGCGCCTCGTGGGCGGTATTGACGAGCTTCGCGGGACGGTATTCCGCGTGATTATTCCACCGGCCGCGCACCTGCTGGTCATGATTGCCGCGCTGGTGACGACCGCGTGCATCCTGCCCCAGGCCCTGATTCCCGTGCTGGCGGTGCTGGTGGTGAGCACCTTCAGGGCCCCCTGGGCCGTGCTTCGTGCCGATGCCCGCGCGGGAGGCTCTGGCCCGCCAGTCCACCGCACATGCTGCGCCTGGGCACCGGTATGCTCTCCGCCGCCGAGGACCTGCGCGCGCCAACGGCGTGGCGAACACCGCCGAACGCGCCAACAACGATCTGGACGCGCAGAACTTTCCGCCCTGCAGAAGGGCTCGACCGCCCAGGGCCTGGGCCGAACCCTCGTAGCGCTTGAGCTGGTTTGGCGCTGCGCTGGCGAGCGCCGTGATTGCCTACCCGCTGCCGTAAACGGCACCGTGGGCGCCCCTGAGTCAGCGATCGTGGTGTTGCTGTGCACCGGCATGCTGGAGCTCCTGGGCCATATCGAGGCGGTTCGCTCCTGGCCCGGGATTCGCCCGTCTGCTCGCCCTCGATTGCCCCTGAGCGTTCGCGACGTATCCCTGGGAGAGCGTTGTCGCCACCTCGACCCTGAAGCGTTCCTGCCCACCGAAGCCGAGGTGGACACCCACGTTCTGCCGCGCCGCCGTGCCGAGCGCGTCTGCGCGCGCCCGTGCCGAGGCCGCCGAGATGGAGGAGCTGCTGAGGCGGGACCGCCAGCGTGCCCGCCGCTTCGCGCGCGCGCCCCGACTCTGCGGCTGGTTCTAAGAGCGATACGGTGATTCCCGCGCCCGCCCAAGCCAGGCGAGCCCAAGCTGGTCGGATGCGGCACCCCGCAGCAGCTCGGTGTGAAGGTCACCGACGTCGACCCCCGCCCTGGCGATGGGACGGTTCCGCCCGCTGGCCCGGCATGGACCACCCGGTCTTCGCGCACCTGAACCTGACGGCGCGCGAGGGCTCCTGGACCGCGGTGACCGGGCCCCTCCGGATCCGGTAAGTCCACCGTGCTGGCACCCTGCTGGGCTTTGCCTGGAATCGGCCGCATCGAGGCCGCCGGCGAGGTGCTTGACCCCGAAGAGCTGCGCGGCTACGCGGCCTGGTGCCCGCAGGCGGCGCCACATCGAGTCGACCCTCGAAGGTAACCTGCTGCTGGCCCGCGACCGTTCGGATCGACCCAGCGAGAGGAGCTCATCGAGGTTCTGCGCCGCGTGGGTCTGGGCGAGTGGTTTGACGCCCTGCCGAAGGGCCTGCGCACCCCCGTGGGTGCCGGCGGTTCCTTCCCTGTCGGGCGGTCAGCGTCAGCGCCTGGCGGTGGTCGCGCCCTGCTGGTGAACTCGCCGGTTCTGCTGCTGGATGAGCCGACCGCGCACCTGGACGCCGAGTTGCCCGCGCGCTCATGGCCGACCTGGATGCGGCAACCTCGCGCCAGCTCGGTGGCCGCGGTCCTGGTGTCGCACCGTCCCGGAGGATGTCGCCCACTGCGACGAGGTGGTTCGCTATAAACGCACCCGGGCGGCAGGCACCGCGTGCGAGGCTGAACGCAAGAAACTGCGAGGAAGGCCCCGGTACTTCACGGAAGTACCGGGCCTTTCTGTGTGCGCAGATAGTTCCTGAGTGTTTATATATCCGTACGCGGATAGGTTCGGGGAGGGGGGAGAGGAGGGACTAGACCCAGCCGAGTATCTGCGCGCTCAACCGCAGTAGCATGAGGGTGATAACAAGCACGCGGCGAATGAATCGTTCGCCCAGGTGAATTGCGGTGCGGCACCAACCCAGCTTCCCGCCATGTTGGCGCATCCCATGGTGATTCCGAGGAGCCAGTGAATTGAGCTCCAGGGAATGAAGTAGAGGAGCGCGCCGAGGTTGGTGGCGGTGTTGAGAACCTGGCGGCGGCGGGTCGCGTGGAGCATATCGTAGCCCATGGTCTGCAGGGCGACGAGCATCATCGCGCCGGTGCCAGCCCCGAGGATGCCGTCGTATCCGCCCAGAATCAGACCCAGCGCAAAGCCGCGCACCGGAACGATGAGGTTGTGAGCGCGGGGCGACTGTCCGCGAGGTATGCGCGGTTGTAGCACCGAGAAGACGAGGAGCAATACGTAACCGAACGAAGTACACCGAT
>VOFH01000132.1_pt1 | contig 10476 bp, 17 predicted proteins | sample 5384091 | NCBI WGS metagenome assembly VOFH01 (sample SAMN12384727, study PRJNA508395) | human gut metagenome | isolation source: healthy gut G | host: Homo sapiens
TCATCGCCTGATACATTCCCCAGGGGCATACGTTCGAAAAACGTCTGTTCCTCCAGGTGCTCCATCACCGCGCCCCGGCGGTATTCCCCATCCGCCTGATATATCACTTTCCATCCGTCTTCCCAGATAATCCGGTGTTTCTTCCCACGGGTGAAACCGCCCTGTCCGTGCACCGCCGCTACCCGCAGCACAAGTAAATTATCTCCCGCATTCAGACCCGGAAGCTCATACTCTCTCGGCGGATACCGGTAGGGAGACGGATCCGGACATAATACCATTTACATAGAAAACATCGGCATCCGGTAACCGTTCCCAGAGATGCGCACCGGTTTTCCCCGCCCGGCTGTGCGGGATATTCACATGCTTCCGGAAGCCAGACGGTTCCGGTGCCGCTCAGCTCGTCGTTTCCCTCCCAGCTGTCGGTAAGATTCGTTTTCTTCCACAAAGCATTTCCGGATCCTTCATCACCTCCGGCGGCCCAGTTTTCCAAAATCCCCGGGTCCTTTTCATCGAGAAGCCTCCACCACGCGGCAATCCTTTCTTCATCCGCTCTCTGTATCCGCTTCACAAGGCCGGGGACTCTTAACGCCTCCCGCCTTCTCCAGTTCATCCGGGAACTCCCGGAGCGCCTCACGGCTCATCCATGCCTGAACCGGCGTCCCTCCCACAGCAGTCAGAACGAGACCGACAGGAACGTTGTACCGTTCATACAGCTTTTTTGCAAAGAAAAAGCCGACGGCGGAAAATACCGGAGTATATTCCGCTGCGGCCGTCTTCCACTCTCCGCCGGACAATTCGGCCTGGGCGGAGTCAAAATTCCAGCAGATCGGGACTGCAAACTGACGGATCAGAGGCGATGCCCCTCGCGGTATTCCTCTGGGTACCGGTATTTTACCCGCTCCATTGGAAGCTGCATATTGGACTGGCCAGCCATGAAGCCAGACATCTCCGATAAAGATATCCGTAAATTCCAGAGCCTCGCCACCGGACTTCACCCGCAGTTCATACGGCCCTCCGGCCGAAGCGGCGGAAATACCAGCGCCAGGTTCCGCCGTCTCCAGCCACCCCCGGCGTTCCAGCCGCTTCTTTGCCGGTCCCACTTAAGCTCTGCAAAATCTCACACCCTGAGCGGCCTCTGCCGCGCACCACGATTTCTTCGTCTCTCTGGAGCACCGCGTGATTTGAAAGAAAAGGCGTCACAGAGAGCTGCATCTCACCTTCCATATCACATCATCCTTTCACGCCGGTCGAAGTCACGCCCTCCACAAAATATTTCTGCGCGGAGAAGAACAGGATCAGAGCCGGAAGCAGAGCCAGGAATGACATGGCAAGGATCTGATTCCATTCCACGATACCGCTGCTCTGGTCGATGGACATTTTAAGAGCCAGCACCACCGGATACTTTTCCAGGCTGGTCACATAAATGAGCGGCCCCAGGAAGTCATTAAAACTCCATACAAACTGAAAGATCGTACAGCTGATCAGTGCCGGTTTCAGCGACGGCAGAAGAACCTTCATCAGTATCTGGAAGGAATTACAGCCGTCAATGGTGGCGGCCTCATCGAGATACGTGGGAATCGACCGCATGAACTGGATCAGCATGAACACGAAAAATGGTTCATTGGCAAAGATTGTCGGGGCAATCAACGGCACATACGTATTCAAAAGCCCCATCTGCTTCCACAAAATATAGAGCGGAATTCTCGTCACAACGGCCGGCAGAAACATGGTCGCCATCAGAAGGGAGAAGCAGATCTTTTAAATGGAAATTCAAATCTTGCAAATCCATACGCCACAAGCGTACTGGAGACGAGACAGAAAACGATTTTCGGAATTACAAACTTGAAGGTATTTAAGAAAAATGTGGTGAAGGTATACTTCGTCCTCGTCTTCCAGCCTTCTATGTAGGGGGTAAAATCGATCCGTTTCGGAATAAAACTGATCGAAGTAAAAATCTCATTGTTGCTCTTAAAGGTGGCGCCCACCAGCCATATAATCGGATAGATCATGACCAGCGCCACGACAATCAGAACGATATAGCGGACTGCGGCACTGACCATTAAGCGCCTGCGCCTCCGGATTTCCACTTCGCTGTATCCACGCGTATTCTCCATCTTCTAATTACCTCCGTCCGAATAATAGACCCACTTGTCCTGTGTTGCAAAGAGAATCAGGGTCACAGCCACGATGATGAGGAACAGGATCCAGCTGGCCGCACTGGCATATCCCATGTTGAAATACTTAAACGCGTTGTCATAAATATACATGGAAGTCAGATAGGTGGCATTTAGAGGGCCCTTCCCCGTTACAAGGTACGGTCCGTTGAATTCCTGGAACGCATTCACCAGCTGCATGACCAGATTGAAGAAAATAGTAGGTGTGATTAACGGCATGGTGATATGAATAAACGAGTGCAGCTTCGTGGAGCCATCTACGCTGGCCGCTTCGTAGAGGTCCTGCGGAACATCCTAAGGCTGCCAGAAAGATCAGCATCGCAGAACCAAACTGCCAGACCTTCAGGATTATAATGAACACTCATCGCCCCGCCCGGGGACGAGAGCCATGCCACCGGCTGTATCCCGACAACGCCGATAATGCGGTTGATCAGTCCATCCTGCTGGAACAAAAATCTCCACAGCACCGCAACTGCCACATTTCCCCCAGCAGGGACGGAATATAGTAGGCCGTCCGGAAAAATTGATGCCCTTCAGCTTAAAATTCAGAATATATGCAATAAACAGGGCAAACGCCAGCTGCGGTAGCGGCACCGTAATCACAGTGTATTTTAACGTTGCGGTAAGCGTACCTAAAAAATCTTCATCTTGAATAACTTCGTATAGTTGGCCAGCCCGATAAAATTAGGATCCCTAACCAGATTATAATCCGTAAAACTGATAATTAATGCATTGATAAACGGATATAATGTGAGAAAGACCATACCGATCAGCCATGGAAGGATATATACCCATTTTACTCTTCTTCAACGAATTTCCTCCTTCTTTCTCGTTTCCGGCAAAAGAACTCTTCTGCCGGATGCGTCCCAATCACATAGAATTTATTTGCCGTAATCCTGTTTCAGTTTTGCAACCTGTTCGCTGGTAGCGTCGAAGATGGCCTGCGCAGCTTCCTCGGCCGTGCTCTTTCCAAACTCAAACTTCTCGTAATTACTTTCATAGAATTGGTAAATATGGCGTTCTCAAAGATCGGGGAATTGTTAATGACCTTTGCTTCGTCGGTAAGTCGTAAGCCTGCTTTACGGCCCCTGCGATCTGACCGTCTGCCTCTAAGGAAGCCTTGGCCGCCCTGGAAGCCACCATGCCGCGGGTAGAACCCATGAGCTTCGTCCCTTCCGGATCGTTTAAGATGTACTGTAAAAATTCAGCCGCTTCTTTGGATTCTTTGGGAATCCCTTGGAGATTGCAAAGAGCAGTGAGTCGGTTTTGCCATGGTTCCCTCGAATGCCGCGCCTTCGATGACAGGAAGCGGAGACCACTACCAGCTCATCGCCCTTGTCTTCCAGGGTCTTCGCGTTGAAGCGATTCCTCCGGTCCATTCCAGGACTCCCACGTAGCCGCCGTTAATGTACTTTGCATTCTGTGCAATGGATACCGGATCATTGCCGACATTCTCAATGTAATCTTTCTGGAACAGAAGACATGGGCATCCGCGTAAGTCCTTATACCAGAGAAGCGCTTCCTTATAATCATCCACGGTGTAATTCATGCTTAAATCTTCCGCAAATTCTCCTTTTCGGTCTTCTGCTGCAGATAGTAAACCGCAGCAAAGCGGAAGGTCGGGCTGACGATCATGTAAGTATTCGGATCGTCCTGCTGTGTAAAGATTTTGGCGCCTCCTTATACTCCTCAAACGTCTTTGCAGTTCTGTAATACCGGCTCTGTCAAAGGCGGATTTGTTGACGTATAAGCCCAGCGTGTTCTGACCGTGCACGGAACCGCCTGCATCTTGCCTCCGGTCTTGCCGAATTCCTAAGAATCCCTCGTCATACTGACTGAAGTCGAAAGATATCCTTTACCTGGTCGAGATCGTAAAATCCCTCCCCATTGGGGCTGTACTGGATGACCCAGGATAGTTTGACGGTCATGACATCCGCCGCGGTTCCCCTGCATAGCGGGTTGCGAAGGTCTCCTCCAGATTACCGAAGCCAGAAGGGTTCCGGTCACCTCAATGCTCCGCGGCCAAGCCGCGTTAAAGGCGTCGATGGCGTTCTGTGTCGCCTGATGGCGGTCGTCATTGCCCCACCAGGAAAAGCTTAATTTCACGGTCTCTCTGATGATTTGCCGCTTCCGGTGTTTTTTCGGCTTTCTTCTCCGTCTCCACAGCACCCGGTGTTATCTGTTTTCGCGGGTGTTTCCCCGCCGCATGCGGTTACTGCCATGCCTCTTTGCCAGAATCGGCTGCACATACCATACCTGCTTTACATTTTTTTCATAACGATACCTCTTTCCTTTTTAGTTTTATTGATATATTCTTCTTCCCTTCTCATCGGGGGGTATCCCCGATTTACGGTAAAAATACGTGTTCACCTGGTCACGCCAGTTCAGCATTTTCATACTGCCATGCGAGGCGTTCCTTCACATTGAAGTAGCTCTCCTCATCCAGGGAGTCCTTTAAGCTGTCCCATAACGCCTGATACTCAAGGACCTTCTCCACCCCCCGGAAATGGGTGTCATAGATATGCTGAATCACTGTTTTTCCCGACTGCAGCACATGGGTGTAGGGCACGTGGTGGAAAAAGAGCAGAAGCTCATCGGGACACGTCGAAAGGTCTTCATATTCCAGCAAATCGCGTCAGAGTACTGTCTTGTATACGCGGTTCCCGTCTTCACAGTTCTGTCTCTTCCCACGCCGTCTCGTCGGCATAGTGGTATGTTCCCCATCGGTCAATACTCATATCCATCCACATCGACGCCGTAATGAATCTTTGGCCTGCACATAAACCCGACTGCCAGCGGACAGGTGTAATCTTCATAGACCTCTCTGGAGGTACACAGAAGCGCCGTCACCCGTTCTTCCTCTTCTGCCGTCAGACAGAAGCTCTGGCGAACCCATTCCCCCAATCTCCGGTGATAAACCGTTATCCAGACCAGTCTGCCGAAGCCGTAGAGATTGGCCTGCGCCAGCTTATTTCCCGTCCAGTTGGAATCCATGCCCACATTGCCTACGCCCGCAATCCCCCGATCTGCTTCTGATCTGCGAATGGTTTCGCACCGCATCGTTCACGGTGAGCCCATCCCATACTTCGTATCAAATCCAGCGTCTCCTTCCACATCGGTACGAGGTAGCAGACATCCCTCTGATGCCCGGTATACTCCTGTGTAATCTGAAATTCCAGGATCTGGTTTGTCTTTTTAACGCCCCGAAGAGCGGTGATACCGGTTCCCGGATCTGGAAGTCAATCGGTCCGTTTTTAATCTGAAGAATCACATTGTCCTCAAAGTGTCCGTCCAGCTTTTTGAAAATATCGTAGGCAGCCCTGGCCCGGTCCGCCTCCCGGTTCCACCAGTCCTGGGCACAGTCGTATACGAAACAGCGCCAGATAATCAGCCCGCCGTATGGCCGGACCGCCCGGGCCAGCATGTTGGCGCCCTCATCGTGATCTCTCCCGTAGGTAAACGGGCCGGGCTCCCCTTCCGAATCCGCCTTCACCACGAAACCGGCAAAATCAGGAATTTCTTCGTAGATATGTCTCACCGTCTCTTCCCACCAGGCGCGACCTCCGGATTAAGCGGGTCGGCGTTAATCCGCCCACCGTCATGGGCGCCGCATAGTTTATGGAGAGGAATGTTTTAATCCCGTATGCGCCAGAACATCCGCGATCTTTCTGATCTCTGCAGGCGCATCTCCCTGTACAAAAAATGTTTCCAGCTTATGTACATTGACATTGTTAATCGAAACTGCGTTGATCCTGCACCGAGGCCAGCAGCCTGGCATACTGGCGGATCAGTTCCATATCGCCCCGAAATGTGTTGTTGTCGAAAAATATGGATTCTCCCGCGTATCCACGCTCGATGGAGCCGTCAAAATTATCCCAGTGGTTGATCATGCGGATACTCTGGTCCGGTACTGATTCATATAGGGGAATTCTCGGCGCGGTCCGTAATCAAAAGCCGGTACAGCCCGTACATGCCGTAGCAAGGCGCCCGAAGGAGCCGCGCTCGCCACCACATAACCGTTTTCCGTCTTCGATCCGGTATCCCTCCTGTCCCAGCTTCTCGTCCAGCCGTTCTCGAAAAGACGATGGCGGCCTCCGGCCGTTCGCGAGCGCCGTACTTCCCCGAACAGCAGCATGGCATCCTCTCTCAATCGTCTCCGCAATCGCCGTATTTTCCATATCTTCCATATAATAAGTAAAAATCTTTCTGTTTTGCACCTGTTTTGCCAGCCAGCAGAAGTCTCTCCGTCCGTGCATGATTTCCGTCCTCCACAGCGCCTTCACTCGACTGCGCCTCTTTCTTTCATAAAATGCTTTACATTTGCCAAAATCCTTTTTCGTGTAAAGGGGGAATCGGACAATATGGGAAGTTGGGCCGCCCTCCCGGTAAATCCAGCCTGGTAAACCGCGGTGATCACCTCAGTGCCAGACGTCCGTCCATACTGTTCTCCGGCGGCGTCTCCCCGCCTTCTAAAAAGCGCAGAACCGTATCAATCTGTCCGGCATGTTCCGTGTAGGGAAGCGGCGGCTGTTCCTCCCGGATTTTCAGAAGCCTGTCTTCGATCTCCCGGTTCTCAGCCGGAAAGCCGGTACGGTCGAACGGCTGCTCTTCACCTGCCACGGAGACGAAAGCCCCGCCCTCTCGCACTGAAACACCAGCCTCTGCCCCTCCCGTGCGTCACGAGGAGGCCGTCACTGTGACGACCGCACCGCTGTCATAGGTGAGAACCGCCGCAGACACATCTTCCACCTCGGCGTTATCGTGGGCAGTATTACTTAACACCGCCGTAACGGTTTTGGGGCTTCCCATGATCCAGTTCAGCAGATCGATCTGATGTACAGCGTGGTTTAGGGTGCAGCCTCCGCCTTCCATTTCCCACGTTCCCCTCCACCAAAGATCGTAATATTCCCGGCCTCTGAACCAGAGGGACTCCACCTGCCCAAACAGGGCCGTCCCACGGCTCCGGAGGCGATCATATTCTTTAAATTCCGGTTATCCTGCAGATAGCGGTTCTGAGAGATGACTCCCAGATAACAGCCTGTCTCCCGCTGCGCCCGCATCATCTCGTCACACTCTTCCAGAGAAGACGCCATGGGCTTTTCCACCAGGACATGTTTTCCCCCTCATACAGGATACAGCGCTCTCCGCATGTGTAAACGGCGGCGTGCAGATGCTGACCAGATGAATATCCGGCCGTTTTACCATTTCCCTGAAGCTGCTGTAAATCTCCGTATCCTCCAAATGGTATTTTTCCTTTAGCGCTCCGCCTTCTGGGCATGAAATCACATAATGCCACAATCCGGCACCGGCCGTGAAAGGTGCGTATGCTTCTATATGGCGTTCTGAAATCACTCCTGTACCGATTATTGCGACACCGGTCATCGTCTCCCTCCCTTTTGTACTTTTTACAACTGCACATTTCCGTTTTCCTATGCAAAATGTTTTTTAATATTGTTTATTTACAAATGCATTATAACAAGTTGCACAACAAAAATGAATGAAGGAATCAAAGGCCATTTGTAATTATTAAAGATTAAATTCTGTTTAAAATCTCCGTTGCGCATTTGTTTTGCCTATTCTATAATGAAACTGAACCGACAACCCCTGATCCTGCGTTTCAGGAAGAATAAGGAGCTTATATGAATCTGACTTTAACAATATGATTCCTGAACTTCATTATTACATTCACAGGAAGTGCACGCCAAACTGGAAGATTGAACCCCATGTGATCCCCCTTTATCGACATCACCTATGTCATCGACGGAAAAGCGGAATATAACATCGGCGGCCGCACCTACATTGTAAAAAGGGGGATTTGATCTGCATTCCCCAGAACACCTTCCGCTCGGCCGTCAATATACCGGAAGATTTAATGGAATGCTACTCCACGAATATCTTCCTGCGCAATCAGTTCGGCCAGGAGGCATACTTACCCGTTCCCATCATCAGCCACATCGGGATCATACCGCGGCTGATCTCACGCTCCACGAAATTCACGAGGAATGGCTGCAGAAGGATTTGGATATATGCTGAAGATACGCGGAATTTTATGCCTCATCCTGTATCAGATATCCAACCTGATCTCTGAATGAAAACCATTTAAGCCAGGAAGACCCCCGCATCAAAAACAGCATCCGCTATATGAGCATGCATTATCAGGACCCGCTGACCATCGATCTGATGGCCCGCCAGTTCCATCTCCATCCGTCTACTACGGAAGTCTGTTCCGGGAGGCCATGGGGATGACATTCAAACAGTATCTCATCTCACTCCGTTTAAATTATGCGGAGAATATGTTAAAAAGCGGGGAATACAGCGTCAGTGAGGTGGCGCTGCAATGTGGATTTTCAGATATCTTCTACTTCAGCAAGCTGTTTAAGGAGAAGAAGGGATTCCGCCCTCCGGCATGTTTCCGCCGGAAAGAAGGAAGAAAAAGAAGAAATTACATCATTATCAGGAGGAAAAGTGGAATGAAAGCACTGATTATCGGAGGAAGCGGCGGCTTAAGCGGCGCGCTGGCTTCATGGCAAAAGGAATCGTATGAGGTATGGGCCCTTACAAGGGGAAAACGCCCTCTGGGAGAAGGGATCATACCGCTCCACGCGGACCGGGACAACGAGGAGGAATTCCGCAGCGCGGTTTGGGAGCCGGAGTCACATGGGATGTGGTTTTTGACTGCATCTGCATGAATGAACGTCACGCAGAGCAGGATTTAGAAGTGCTGTCCAAAGTAAGCGGACGGCTTGTTGTCATCTCAACCGATTCTGTCTATGATCCCGCCCGCAAGCGGACGCCGCAGACAGAGGAGGGCTTCTTCGTGGAGGAGACAGGCACGCCCGGGGGAGTGCAGCTATGCAGGAAACAAGAGAAAATGGAGGAAGTCTTTTCTGCGCTGTTTTTCCGGCGAAGAACGCTGCAGTCTGAATGTCACACTGTTTCGCCCGGGTCACATCTATGGCGCTTTCTGATCGGCTGTTATCCGGAGCACAGCCGCCAGAAGGAACTGCCGGATCTCATTCTCGCCGGTCAGCCGCTCTCTTGTAGCCAGCGGCATCTATGTGACCCAGCCCATCTTCGTCCGTGATCTGGCGCGCGTGATGCTGGAGTGTGTGGATAAACCCGGCACATTTCAGCAGATTTTCTGTATCGGCGGGCCGGAGGCGGTGGAAAACCGCATCTACTATGAGATTCTCGGAAAGCTTCTGGGCGTGGAGACCGTTATCCGCGAGCTGCCGCTCACGGGGTACCTGGATGCCCACCCCGACTATTCCGGCCACTTATGCCACAGAATTTACGATTTATCCAAACTAAAGGCCGCAGGCGTTGAACTGCCCGCCACCCCCCTTGAGGAAGGCTTAAAGCTGCATCTGGAGTCTCTTGGATATCTATAAACCGCCGGGGCGGTTCCGATTGGTATAAACAAAAGAAAGTGTCTGGAAAACCAATTTTTTTCTCGCCTTTGGGGGCGGAGCGGTCTGATATCCCCAGTGTGCCGACATCTGAATACGAGTCATAGAAAATGGCCCGGGATTGGCGAACACATACTGCATTTTGTACGACAATCCCGGCCAGGGAAATGGAAGCAAGGGCGGACGGATATCAGACCGCTCCCGCCCAATGATTCCAGACACTCTTTCATCTATCTCTGTTCTTCTGACAGATACCGTTCAAACTTATTTATATGATCGCTTTCCGATTACCACGATCACGTCTTCCTTCCGGAAGGGTACGTTGGCTGAATATCGATCGTCGTATCCCGTTCCCTCCATCGCCACGATGTTTAAGCCGAACCGGTTGCGGATTCCGGCTTCCATCACACTCCTGCCCTCCAGTACACTTGTCAGCCTGATTTCCGATACCGCAATATCGTCGTTTTAGACTGAAGAAATTAAAATCCAGCGCATGCGGGGATACGGGCGTCTTGCTAAGCGGATGGCAATATCCCTTCTCCGGATATACCACCTCAGCGCCGATCTTCTTCTCAGAACACACAGCCGTGTTCCCGCAGTTACGCGTAGCTCCTTGGAGATTACAGTCCAATGTAGCCAGTATGCTGGTATCAATCTTTCTCCAATACACACAATCACCGTCTCGCAGTTCTGGTTCCGGCACTCTCAAAGGAGTCACGGTCAATCCCTCCGACAAAAAGGCCTCAACGAGGTCACGGATCTGTTTCACCTTGCTCCGTATTGTCAACCACCATCACTTCTTTTCCGGCCCGAAAGGGGCCGTGGCAATGCGGTCCCGAATCTTCCCAGGCCAATAATTCCATATTCTATCGTATCATTTCGACGTTTTCATC
>VOFH01002583.1_pt1 | contig 10447 bp, 15 predicted proteins | sample 5384091 | NCBI WGS metagenome assembly VOFH01 (sample SAMN12384727, study PRJNA508395) | human gut metagenome | isolation source: healthy gut G | host: Homo sapiens
ATAGAGTTTTCATGCGGCAAAGATAGTGCAAAAAAAGGGGAAAAATAACACTCTTTGCTGGATGAAAACTCTATTTTATATTACCTTTGCCGTCGCATCGAGGTGACATTAGATGCGTGTAACTATTTAAATATATACACTCATGTTTACAGTAATCAAACGCATGGAGATATCAGCTTCTCACAAGCTGGTACTCCGTATCGCAGTAAATGCGCCAGTCTACACGGTCACAACTGGATTATCACCGTCTATTGCCGTTCCGCACGGCTCAACTCCGAAGGAATGGTGGTGGATTTCACCCGAATCAAAGAAGTAGTCACGGAGAAACTCGACCATCAAAATCTGAATGAAGTACTTCCATTCAATCCGACAGCGGAGAATATCGCCCGGTGGGTATGCAAACAGATTCCCTTGTTATATCAATGCGGTATATCCGCAGGTGGGGATAGCCTCGTACAAGCTGCTGAAAAGTTTGGGAGTGGATGTGGATTATCCTCTCAATCAGACTTGTTGCGGTCAACCGATGGCGAATGCAGGTTTCGAGAATAAAGCGGTAGATTTGGCCCGTCATTTTGACGAACAGTTTAAGAATTACGATTATATAGTAGGTCCTTCGGCCAGTTGCGTCGTTTTTGTGCGTGATAACTACAGTCGTTTGTTGAAAGAAGACAAACATCGGTGCGCCAGCGAAGGTAAGATATATGATATCTGTGAGTTTATTCATGATATCGTCAAGCCTTCTTCGTTGAAAGCCAAGTTTCCACATAAAGTGAGTCTGCAAAACAGTTGTCATGGAGTGAGATTGATGAAACTTTCTTCTGCCAGCGAACTTAATATTCCTTATTTCAGCAAACTGCGTGATTTGCTCTCTTTGGTAGAAGGAGTGGAAGTTGTGGAACCGGAACGCAAAGACGAATGTTGCGGTTTCGGCGGTATGTTTGCCGTAGAGGAAGATGCGGTTTCCGTGCAGATGGGGCATGACAAGGTGATGCGTCATATTGCTACCGGTGCTGAATACATTGTGGGGGCCGACAGTTCGTGCCTGATGCATCAGAATGGTATCATTGCCCGTGACAAACTTCCTATCAAGACATTGCACATTGTTGAAATCTTAGCGGCAGGATTATGAGTACGAAACATTCAAAAGCAGCTGCGGAGTTTCTGAAAAACAAGAAACAGGCCGCATGGCATGACGAAACACTTTGGCTGGTTAGGGCAAAGCGTGACAGACTGAGTAAAGAAGTTCCCGAATGGGAGGAATTGCGTAATATGGCATGTGCTACTAAACTATATAGTAACAGCCATTTGGACGAATTATTGGTGGAGTTTGAAAACAATGCGCGTGCTAACGGAGCTCATGTCTATTGGGCAAAGGACGCGGATGAGTATTGTAATATTGTCTACAATATTCTGAACCAGCACGGAGTGAAGCATTTTATAAAAAGCAAATCCATGTTGGCCGAGGAATGCGAACTCAATCCTTTTTTGGAAAGCAAAGGGATTGAAGTGGTAGAAAGTGACTTGGGAGAGCGTATCTTGCAATTGATGCATCTGAAGCCAAGCCATATTGTATTACCCGCTATTCATATCAAACGTGAACAGGTAGGTGAGCTTTTCGAGCGAGAGATGGGTACGGAGAAAGGAAATTTTGACCCTACTTACCTTACACATGCAGCCCGGAAAAATCTCCGTCAGAAATTTATTCATGCTGAGGCGGCTATGACAGGTGCTAACTTTGCTGTAGCTTCTACTGGTGAGATTGTGGTATGTACCAATGAAGGAAATGCGGATATGGGTACTTCCCAGCCTAAATTACAGATTGCAGCTTTTGGTATGGAAAAAATTGTGCCGGACCGTGAATCTTTAGGAGTGTTCACCCGCTTGTTGGCCCGTTCGGCTACAGGACAACCCATTACTACATATACTTCTCATTACCGAAAGCCTAGAGAGGGTGGGGAGCTTCATATTATTATTGTAGATAACGGACGTAGTAAGATATTGGCCGACCAAAAGCATATCAAAACTTTGAATTGTATCCGTTGTGGAGCCTGTATGAATACATGTCCTGTATATAGACGTAGTGGGGGGTACTCTTATACTTATTTTATTCCCGGCCCTATCGGGATTAACCTGGGAATGTTGAAGGCGCCGTTGCATTATTATGACAATGTGTCGGCTTGTTCTTTGTGTTATTCCTGTTCGTTTGTGTGTCCGGCTAAGGTGGATTTGGCGGAGCAGATCTATCTGTGGCGCCAGGATTTGGATAAATTGGGTAAGGCAGACCGGATGAAAAGGGTAATGTCCGGTGGCATGGAATTCATGATGAATCGCCCTTTGATATTCAATATGGCATTAAAATGGGCGCCATTGGTAAACGGAATGCCACGTTTTCTTATCTATAACGGATTGAATGACTGGGGGAAAGGGCGTGAGATGCCGAAATTTGCTAAGGAGAGTTTCAATGAAATGTGGAAGAAAGGTAAAGTGAAGTAATTATGAGCAGCAGAGTGTTTCTCTGTTGATTATTCTAAAATAAATTTGGTTTCAAAACAATGGAGTTTTATATTTGTTAGTACAAACGAAATGGAGACTCCGTTGACGCTGTAAAAACAGAGGCTCTATTGGTAAGAAATAGAGCCTTTGTTTCATATAAACAGAGCTTCCGTTTGATGTAAATAGAGGCTCTGTTTGGATAAAGTCCGGCTTCCATCGGATGTAATAGAGTCTTTTGGGAGAATATAGTAAAATCTCCTTTGATGTAAATTGAATATCTGTTTCTGTTTGTCCATAGTAGATAAATGAGTTTGTAGGATAAATCGTCTAAATAATAAAAACAGTATGTATGCAAAATAAAGTAAAGAAAATAGCCGCCGTCCATGACCTTTCGGGAATGGGGCGCGTATCTCTGACCGTCGTCATTCCTATTCTTTCATCCATGGGTTTTCAAGTCTGTCCGCTTCCTACGGCTGTATTATCCAATCATACGCAATATCCCGGTTTCTCCTTTCTCGACCTGACGGACGAAATGCCGAAGATCATAGCCGAATGGAAGAAGCTGGAAGTTCAGTTTGACGCTATTTATACCGGTTATCTGGGTTCCCCGCGGCAGATTCAGATTGTTTCCGATTTCATCAAGGATTTCCGTCAGCCGGATAGTCTGATAGTTGCCGATCCGGTGTTGGGTGATAACGGCCGGCTTTATACCAACTTTGATATGGAGATGGTGAAAGAAATGCGTCATCTGATAACCAAAGCGGATGTGATCACACCGAATCTGACGGAACTGTTTTATTTATTGGATAAACCCTATAAAGCAGATAACACGGATGAAGAACTGAAAGAATATCTTCGTCTCCTGTCCGACAAAGGTCCGCAAGTGGTTATCATCACCAGTGTTCCGGTGCACATGATGAGCCTCATAAAACATCCGTCTATGCATATAACCGTCAGGGAAATCGCTACTGGAAAGTGACTTGCCCTTATCTGCCTGCACATTATCCCGGCACGGGCGATACTTTTACCAGTGTCATCACCGGTTCCTTTGATGCAGGGAGACAGCCTTCCGATGGCGTTGGACCGTGCTACCCAGTTTATTCTGCAAGGAATTCGGGCAACTTTCGGCTATGAGTATGACAATCGGGAAGGTATTCTACTGGAAAAAGTGCTTCATAATCTGGATATGCCGATACAAATGGCAAGCTATGAGTTGATATAATTAATATTTATAAACTTTTGTACTTCAGATATTTCTACTATTTTACTGCCTAATTAGTAATCATGAATAAACATATCTGATGACTCAAACACTTAAAACGACTGAACGGCTTGGAGTAGTAGATGCTCTGCGCGGATTTGCCCTGCTGGCTATTGTATTGTTGCACAACCTTGAACACTATAATCTGTTTTTACCGCTGGATTATACGTTGCCGGCATGGTTGCAGACTATAGATAAGTATGCGTGGGATACCATGTTCTTCCTGTTTGCAGGGAAGGCATACGCTACGTTCTCTTTGTTGTTCGGATTTAGTTTCTATATCCAGTTTCATAATGCGGAAAAGCGCGGAACAGATTTCCGTGGACGATTTGCGTGGCGGATGTGCCTGCTTTTCCTGTTTGCACAGTTACATGCCTTGTTCTACAACGGGGATATTTCTTTTGCTTTATGCAGTAGTCGGCTTTGCCTTGATTCCTGTTTGCAAGCTCAAAGATAAGACGGTCTTTTGGATTGCTGCCATCTTACTTTTGCAACCTTATGAATGGGGGCGTGCCATCTATGCAATGATCAATCCGGAGTATGTACCGTCAACAGGGCATTTTATTCCTTATTATAAACTTGCTCAGGAAGTGACATCCAATGGCAGTTTCTTTGAAGTACTCCGTTCCAATATCACTGACGGACAGTTGTACAGCAATATCTGGCAAGTAGAAAACGGTCGCTTGTTTCAGACCGCCGCTTTGTTCATGTTCGGAATGCTTTTTAGGACGCCGGAAGTATTTTATGAAAAGCGAAGAGTCTTTGCGTTTCTGGAAGAAGATGCTGACAGGTGCCATCCTTGCATTTATTCCTCTCTATTGCCTGAAAACTTTTATACCCGCTTTGATTACAAACCCGTCTATAATGGTTCCGTATAAGATTGCTGTTCCGTCTTATGCCAACTTTGCCTTTATGGTCATTCTTGTTTCTGTCTTTACCTTGCTTTTGGTTTAAGAAGGACACAGGATATAACTGGCAAAGTTTGCTGATTCCTTACGGCCGCATGAGTCTGACAAACTATATTTCCCAGTCAATCATGGGAGTAACCATCTATTACGGATTCGGACTGTCAATGTACAAGTATGCAGGAGCAACGGGAAGCCTGCTGATTGCATTGCTTATCTTCACTATTCAGTTGATATTCAGCCGCTGGTGGCTTGCCCGTCATAAGCAAGGACCGCTGGAATTCCTGTGGCGTAAAGGAACTTGGATTTAGACTCTTATAACGACTGACAGGCGCTTATTATTCTCAAACCATTCTCATCGCAATGAGAAAAAATTCTCAAGGCTGTGAGAAAAATACTCATTGCAATGAGAAAATATTCTCAAGCCTATGAGAATTAATTCTCACTGTGGTGAGAACTTTTTTCTTATTAAAGTGAGTATAATTCTTGTTGTATTCATCATTCATAAGAAAGCTAATTCATAAAAAGTCAGCTCATAAGAACTCTGCCGGCCACATTACTTGTGGAATTTCACTGTGATTTCTGCCGATTGGTTTCCGTAAGTCCAGTCCGGACCTTCTTGAATTAGGCGTATGGCCTCCTTATCCAGAGACTTGCAAAGACTTTCCTTGACTTTAATGTCGAAGGGACGCCCTTCTTTGTTAACAAAGAAAGTCAAGGTAACCTTGCCTTTGACTTCTGCGCAAGCGTCATCCGCAGGGTATGCCAGATTCTTTTTTCAGATACTTTTTATATTGCTTCATTCCTGTTACATGGGTTCCGGAATGACAGCCCCCTGTAAATGTATCGGCCTTTGGGAGATAGCAGCATCTTTTAATGTATATCTGATTTCTGTAATGCACCCGAAGCTTTTTTTCAAATCTTTGATTGATACGGCAGAAATGGCTCCTGTCACAGCTACCTTTTTCTGTGTGCGCATATCCTGTTACTACGACTTCATTCAGTGTTGTTTTATTTTCATGCATGGCTATCAGCATAGTCTTACTGGTGTCTGCCGGTATACTAACCGGATTATAGCCAATATAATGTGCAGTTAATATCTCATAACCTTCCTTTTTTGGGCAAGGAGAATTCTCCGTTGATATCCGTTATCGTTCCATAAGTTGTTCCTTTTGTAAGTGACGTTAGCTCCGATGAGTGGTTCTCCTTTGTCGTCCGTCACTTTCCTTTGATCATATTGTTCATTTGGGTGGTCAATTGAGCTGCTTTCATCTTTTTCCTGTTGGCATCCAGAAAAGAAGTATCTGTAACCGTTGTGATAGCAGCTTCTTCCAGCTCCTCTGCCGGAGCAACTATTTCTTCCATCATCGGAGTTCCGTCAGGCGTTGCTTGGGGAGTCTGTGGCTTTAGAAGCCGCTGCTTTAGGAACCGTTGCGGAAGAAGCCCTCGAAGGTGTACTTTGGGATGGAGAATCCTGCCTTGTCTTGCGATTATATCTTTTCCTACCGTTTCCTTTGTGGCAGAAGGGCGACCGGAATCGGTTCCATCTTTGGAGCGGATAGGGAAGTGTCTTCTTTTGTGAGCAGGAACAGTTGCAGTGGCAGCGGGCTGCTCCTTAGCTATAAACACATCCTCTCCAACGTTCTGTTTCAGAAACAGGAAGTAACTGCTGATTCCGATTTCTATAATCAGGCAGGCGGCAATGCTCCAGGTGACGGCATACGTATTTTTCTTTTCTTTGCCGAATGGGCGTTTACCTTCATCCGCAATTTATTAATCTGTTCCTCGTGGTCCCCTTCTACTTGGTGGTACCCATCCATAGCGTCAGCCAGAAAAAGGGTCTTTTCATCGACTCTTTTTCCAGTCGATGTGCCTCTTTCCCTTTGCGGAGTCCTCGTATGTAGTCCAATAGTTTCATAGGGCTTGTTTCTTAATACAAATTTTCAAGTTTCCTTTCCGTTCTGGATATAGCTTTTCACGTTATTCAGAGTAAATCCGGTTTGTTCGACAATATCCGCATACGACATTTCTTCCAGGAAGAAACGTGTAATGCTGGTCCTTTGTTCTTCGGGCAGCTTTTCCAGACAGTGGTGCAATGCTTTCAGCTGCTCTTCGAACTTTCCTCTTCACTTAATAGATGCAGAAATTCGTCGGATTCCATAATATTAATGGTATAATCAGCGGAATTTCTTTGTTTTCCTTTCGTAACAGTTGCAGGCAATGGTTCTTCGCCACCCGATAGAGCCACGGCTTGAATGCTTTTTCTCATAATTGATGATTTTAGGTAACAGGTCTTCAAACATCTGCATCACCGCTTCCTGAGCTTGGTCTTCATCTTGCAGATATTTCAGGCAAAGTCCGTACGTCAGCGGGATATAACGGTTGTATAGTTCACCGAAATATTCCGTATCCCCGGACTTTTTATATAATGCTATAGTAAAAGCGGATCAATTGTAACATTTAAAAAGATAAAGTTATGAAGACAAATCAACTCAGAGCAATGATGCTCACGGTGATGTTAGTGATTACTACATTGGGTACTACGGTATGGGCACAGCCTTTGATCGTAAAGGAACGGTGACGGACGGATCAGACGGTTCGCCGTTGGTAGGATGTGCGGTGACGGTCAAGGAACATCCGTGGAGCTGTTACGAACCTACAAGGGGCAGTACAGGATTGAAGCAAACAAGGGGGAAACTCTTATCTTCAGCTATATTGGTTTTGAGAAAGTGGAAAAAATCATATTCTCTGCAAAGATGGACGTAAGCCTTATGGCTAGTTCTGATGTTTTGGAAGAATGTGTTGTCGTCGGATACGGCAGCCAGCGAAAGGTAGCTGTTACCGGCGCCATATCAACCGTCAATCTGGCAAGTCTCAGACACCCGTCCGTACGTATGGATGCAGTAAATACGGAAGAATATAAATCGATCAGTGAAAATGGTTTTAAGCAGGTAGGAGAATCTCCGCTTTCTACTTTCTCTATTGATGTGGATGCCGCTTCTTACAGTAATATGCGTCGTATGATCAACAGCGGTACCTTGCCGGTGGCCGATGCTATCCGTACGGAAGAGTTAGTGAATTATTTCTCCTACGATTATGCGAAGCCGACCGGAAGTGATCCGGTGAAGATTACAATGGGGGCAGGTGTTTGCCCCTGGAATGCTGATCATCGTCTGGTACGTATCGGACTGAAAGCAAGGGAGATTCCGACTGACAAACTTCCGGAATCTAATCTGGTATTCTTGATTGATGTATCCGGTTCTATGTGGGGACCTACCCGTCTGGATTTGGTGAAGTCATCTCTGAAGCTATTAGTTAATAACCTGCGTGAAAAGATAAAGTTGCCATCGTTGTGTATGCAGGCAACGCCAGCGTAAAACTGGAATCTACTCCGGGCAGTGACAAACAGAAAATACGTGATGCGATAGACGAACTGACATCCGGTGGCTCTACGGCCGGCGGCGCAGGTATCAACTGGCTTATAAAGTGGCTAAACAGAACTTCCTTCCTAAAGGAAACAATCGGATCATCCTTTGTTCCGATGGAGATTTCAATGTAGGTGTTTCTTCTGTGGAAGGTTTGGAACAGTTGATAGAGAAGGAACGTAAGAGCGGAGTATTCCTGAGTGTGCTAGGTTATGGAATGGGTAACTATAAAGACAATAAAGGTCAGGCTTTAGCAGAAAAAGGGAAATGGAAATCATGCTTATATCGATAATTTGCAGGAAGCCAATCGTGTCCTGGTGGGTGAGTTTGGCGCTACGCTTCATACGGTGGCGAAGGACGTAAAACTGCAAGTGGAATTTAATCCGGCTCAGGTGCAGGCATATCGTTTGGTTGGTTATGAGAGCCGTTTGCTGAAAGACGAAGACTTTAATAATGACGCCAAAGATGCCGGAGAATTGGGGCCGGACATACGGTGACAGCTTTCTATGAAGTGATTCCCGTAGGCGTAAAGAATGACTACGTAGGAAAGGTAGATGATCTGAAATATCAGAAGAAACAAAAAGAGCCAGTACAGCCGACCGGCTCTAATGAATTGCTGACCGTGAAACTGCGCTATAAAGCTCCGGACAAGGACGTCAGCAAAAAGATGGAAGTTCCCTTTGTGGATAATAAAGGAAATAATGTTTCTTCCGATTTCCGTTTCGCTTCTGCCGTGGCTATGTTCGGTCAGCTGCTTCGGGACTCTGACTTTAAAGGAGAGGCAAGCTATGATAAAGTGATCGGCCTTGCCAAACAGGGACTGAATAATGATGAAAAAGGATACAGAAGAGAATTTATCCGTTTGGTAGAAACTGCCAAAGGGATGAAGCAGGAGAAAACCATAAGTGATTAACGATTACAATTAGGAAAGAGTGTATAGACGCTATAAGAAGGTATCTAAGTGTTAAAGAATCAATTTAAAGGACGGATTTATCTGCAATAGTTTTGCTGATAAACAAATGTTTATTATGTTTGTACTGTGTTTTTAAAGCGATGTTTGACAATCAGGAAGAGCTAAAGGCTCACATAGAGCATGTTAAGCGATGCTTGCAGTTCTATGCTCAAAGTGTGGAGGAATTGTTGAAGCAAGGATACCCACAAAGAGAGTTAGAGGTTGATCGATATTCAACTGGATAAGCCGAACTCCTCAAACAACTGAAAAGACTAACATTAACCTCCTCATGTATTGAGGGGTGCTTTAAAAACTCAATCATATAAAAAAATGAACAGATAGAGATAAAAATAATTTGTTGAATGGATGAACAACGGAGACAGTTGAGCTCATACCGGATTCTTTCCAATAAAGCTCAGATGCAAAGCAATTGAAATTTATGGATTACTTGGTCTTAATTGCTGAAGAAACCGCAGATGGTTTAATTAAGAGGCTCGAACTCCCGACACCCGGTTTTGGAGACCGGTGCTCTACCAACTGAGCTATCCCGTGTTTCTGCAAAGGTAGTATAAATCCGAACCAGCAAATATTAGGGTAAATAAATTTCCAATTATTTTAATTTTTTCCCATTCATCGGGCTTAAAACCTACCAGAACAAGCTGTCTGTCACTACTAACGGGCGTTTCACCAGCTTACCGTTTGTTGCCAGCAATGCGATTTGTTCTTCCTCAGTCATGGAAGGCAGCTTCTCGCTCAGTTTCAGTTCTTTATATACCAAACCGCTTGTGTTGAAGAATTTCTTTATTGGCAATCCACTTCGTGGAATCCATGCTTTCAACTCTTCCACTGTAGGGTTATCTTCCACAATGAGCCGGTTAGTATACTCAATGTTATTTTCGATTAGCCATTTCTTAGCTTTCTGGCATGTACTGCACGCCGGATATTGCAAAAATAAAGGTGTCATACTATATACTATTTATCGATTAATACCACAATACTTATTACTTAATACCTATTACCTATTACCTAAATTACCATCTGCAAATCCTGATACATAATCCGATAGGCGGCGGCTTTTTATCTAATGCAAGCGGGTACGCCCGTGAGGAAGAAGGCATCCGGTAGAGTCTCATCGCCCGTCCTTCAAACACAAATTCGGCATAGTCTCCTACTTTCGGTTCTTCCACTCCAGTTGTGCACGGAGCGTATCCGTTGCCTTCTGTCCGGTGGTGACGATTGCTCTGCATTCGGGCAGTTGGCGGAGTAATGCAGCAATGTCCGTCGGCTGCACCACTTCCAGAAATTTGTCCGAAGCATTATCCTGCAAACGCCGGATAGATGAGGCTGTATCGAACAGGGCGATTCCTTTTCATTCAGGAAGTCAATAATCTCTTCCCGGCAGAATGCTTTC
>VOFH01003614.1_pt1 | contig 10388 bp, 19 predicted proteins | sample 5384091 | NCBI WGS metagenome assembly VOFH01 (sample SAMN12384727, study PRJNA508395) | human gut metagenome | isolation source: healthy gut G | host: Homo sapiens
AGCCTATGGGAGATCGGTTGCCACCAGAATCATGCCGGGGATACACCTTCAGGCCCGCACCAGGCCTTAACCTGATGGCAGATACCCGCGTTGATATCAAAAATGATGGGTAAGTCCCTGCCCTGCCTGAACAGGCATCTCCCCTGTGGTTGCGGGACGCCTCAATGGTGGGGGAGGGGGGCGCATAGTGGTCAAAACACAAAGGCCGCCTTGTCCCTGTCCCATACCTTTCCGCCTCCCATCTCCCGGAAGGAATAGATGGTCTGGAGATACAGGTCGTTAATCTCCACATAAAATCAATATCCGGCGTGCCATGATTTCCCCTTGACCACCCCGGTCACAACCGCTGTGCTGCCAATATCTTCTCTATCATGGCCATCTTTTCTCCCTGTCCTCTTATATGATTCTGAATCATCCAACACACTGTAGTCCGGCTCAAGCCGATTCCCGGACGTTCCGGGGCCGGCAGCCTCCCCTCCTGTCAATCTCCAGGGAGTCATTAGACACGCATTTTGCCACACCTCATCGTATGCCCGGAGGATAATACTCAGCCTTGAGACATTGCCCACTGCTCCCAGGGAAACATTGATGGTCTGTGGTCCCCATGGGGCGCCAGCTCCAGACAGTGGGCCTGGGACAAGGCTGCTGTCTTTAAGAACTCCGTAACGCCGCCCATGAGAAGGCGCCGGGTTTTAAGGTGAACAGCTCCGGTATCGTCAGCTCCTTAAAGCCCCATTTGGTGTACTCATTCTCGCCGGCCGCCAGAAGTCACTGTCTTGTCCCGCCAGCCTTTTTCATCCCGCCGTAATCATGAGGGCGCCACCGGTTCCTCAGACGGTAGATATCGTATTCCTCCACCAGCTGGCAAACTGGACTGCCCTGTGGCTGGAATACGCACATTGGCATCCAGCATGAGCAGGGCCCGGGGGCCTATGGCTTCCCGCACAGCCTTTACCCTGGCAGCATCTTCACGGATACTCAGGGCACCCACCTTCATCTTGACGCCTGAGACCCCCTGTTCATATAACCCTCCATCTCTCTCTGGGATCCGCTATTCCCTTTTCAGGTTCATAATATCCATAAACATTATAAAACAGGCACGCTCCTTCTGTATTCCCCCCAAAGGCCAGTACAGCGGCAGTCCCCAGGGACTTGGCCTTGATATCCCAAAGGGCCGTAATCAATACCGCTGATTGTTCTGAGGTGCTGATTCCCTTGCGCCCTGTGTTGGCTTAGGCACATAGAGGCCTGTCCCAGAGCCACTCCGTCGCATGGGATCCTGTCAATCAACCGGTCTTTCAGCTCATCCACCATCATGAACGGTTTATGCCCATCGACCGGAAAAGCTGCATCCTGTAATCTCCTGGTCTGTCTCCACCATTGATGACCGCAGGCCGCAGTGGAATTCATAGGTATGCATTCTGTTGGTGATGGGACGGCTTTTCTCCCATCTGAAATATTCCTGTTTACATCTGTTATCTTCATATGATGTCTTTACAAAGGGAATGCCGCAAATGCATCTCCCCATTCTGCGGCATTCTCCTCCTGTTCCTTCCTGCATTACCGGGCAGTTGCTGTCTCTATTTCCCGTTAATTCCGTCAATCAGTTATTCCACAGGCAGCAGCGTCCTCTTCCCCATAGCTCAAAGACTGGATTGCCAGGGTATACACACCGTCAGGCGCCTTTAATGCAGCCCGCTCTGTGAATATATCCAGCTTGAAAGCAGACCATGCCATCAGTTTCTCATTCATTTCAGCCACCAGGCTTCCCTCAGTCTCAACATATTTAACCGCATTCTTGTTGCACGGGATGCCGCGGTTGTCTAAGGATAACAGCTCCTTCTTCCCAAACGGAACTGTATCAGGGCAGCTGCTTCCACCGGATGCTCAAGTGGAAGTGATTGCAATGACCTGTGATGCCTTGATGGGGACCGCCATGGTATTCGCCCATATTAATCATATCGCCTACCACAATTTCGCCGTCAGTGACCGCATCCACATACTTGGCAACATTGGTATCAGCATGGCGCCGCCGTAATGACCGTTAATCCAGCTCTCGCTTGTCTCCAAAGTTCAGAGGTGCCTTCCCCTGCCAGTTTTTTCGGAATCAGGGATGATGTGCCTGTCTTCCAGCTCCTTGATGAGTTCAGTCCTTCTGTGATTTCTTCCTTGGAGTACTGAAGCGCATTGTCCTTAATCCAATCCCTGCCCGTATTTTACACTGGAGATAATAAATCATGAGATGCACCTTTACATAATCCGCACGCAAAGGGATAGTAGGATCCATCCTCATAAGCCGCAGAATTTCTCCCCCCTGCCTCATACAGCTCGTCCAGGGTAGTGGGTATCTTTGCTCCTACCTTATCATAGGTTGTCTTGTTCCATATAAAACCGCGGCCTGTATTGGCGATGGGGGAGGGCCTGCAGGGCTCCGTTCACCGTATAAAGGCTTGTCGGAATCATCATAATTAGACAAGTCAATGATATTGGAAACCTTGTTCAGATCATAAAAAGGTATCTCCGTTGGGTGATAGGCAAAACCCAGTCCATGTTCAGCTGTACCACATCTGCCGCGGATCGCATTAAGGGCCAGGATATCTTCTCCTCATGGCCGTTAAAAGCCTCGTACTCTGCCTCCACCGAAATATTGGGATATTTTGCCTCAAACGCCTCGATGGCCTTAAGGGTCTTCTCATGGCGCGAATCCCCTCCCCACCAGTTAAAACGCAGGGGTGATTGGGTCTGTGGTGTTTACCTCCATGTCAGCAGGAGCTGCCGCCTCTGTGTCTGCCCCGGCTGCTTCCTGGTCTGCTCCTGCTGCGTTTTCCGCCTCCTTTGTATCCTGGGTCTTAGCCGGAGCGCTGCGGTCTCCTTTGACTGTGGGGCATACATCCCACCAGGGGACCCTGCCAGGCACCCGCCAGAATCAGACTAACCAGTTGTTTTCCTCGTTTTCTCATGTGTAACCTCCCATTATAATTTTATTTTATTTTTTTACCCCTTTACTCCCGCCTGCCGCAATTCCGTCTACAAACAGAATCCTGCGCCATAAAAAATACGGCCAGGGACGGGATAATTGCCAGCAGCGACATTGCCAGTATCCGGTTCCAGTCAAATCCCGTCTCTGTATCCATGGACATTCTCAAAATATGGATACCGGATATTTGCGCACTGAATTATAAACGGCCCATGAAACGTTGAGGCCCACATAAACTGGAACAGGGCGCATGAAACGATGGACGGCTTCAGCATGGGAACAATCACGTACCACAGCCTCTCAACCCATTACATCCGTCAATCTCCGCAGCTTCTTCAGTTCCCTGGGAATCCTCTCAAAAACTGTATCAGCATATATACAAAGAACGTATCCCCTGCCAGCATGGAAGGAATCACAATCGGCAGATAGGAATTAGCCACCACTTCGTTAAACAGGATGTACTGAGGTACATTTAAGACCACCTGTGGCAGAAACAATGTGGAGAACAGCAGCATAAACAGCAGATTTTTTGCCCACAAACTGAACCTGGCAAAGCCATGGGGATGATGACTGCAGAGATCACGGTGAACACCACTTTCGGCAGTACGAACTTGTATGTATTCCCCATAAAATGCAGCAGGTTCATGCCTCGTAACCCTTAAACCCGTTTCTGTACCGTCAGAGTAGGGGCCATGGGAATGATCCCGCACTGGAAAAACAGCCTGAATTTGTCTTAAAGGACGCTCCGATCATCCAGCACAGGGGATATATCATCACGATTCCCAGGCCAATCAGCAGGAGATACCGCAAAAACAGGTTGAGACGTGCTTTTCTTTTCTGTTCATATGCCCTACCTCCCCATCCTCGTCCGCATAGTAAACCCAATACTTCTGGCTGATGAACGCCACCGCCGTAAAGGTCATGATTACCAGGAAAAGCAGCCATGCAAATGGCGCTGGCCAGCCCCATCTCATTCCGTTTAAAAAGCTTCGTTACAGACCAGCAGCGACACCAGGGTGGTGGAGCGCAGCGGACCTCCCTGGGTCACGATGAAGGGACCGTTAAATTCCTGAATTTGGCACAGCTGGGTCACGAAGATAAAAAATAACAGGTGTGATTAACGGAACCGTGATTTGGAAGAACTGCTTCCATTTTCCTGCTCCGTCAATGGCCGCTATTAAAGATCTCCGGCTGCCCCCTTTCAGGGCCGCCAAAAAGATGACCATGGGAGAACCAAACTGCCACACCCTCAGAAGCACGATTACAAAAAATGCCCCATCGGGATTACCCAGCCAGTTAAAGGCAGGAATCCCCAGCCCCTGAGCATGATGTTTACAAGGCCCCTCTGTCTTGAACAAAAACTTCCAACAGGACCGGCAATGGACACAGATCCTCCCAGTATGGAGGGAATGTAATAAATGGTCCTGAAAAAATTGAGTCCCCGTATCTTATTGTTGAGTATGTAGGCAATAAACAGGGCGAACATAAGCTCGCAGCGGCACCGTTAAAAACGCGTACTTAAAGGTCTGTATAAATGCCTTGATGATCAGCTTATCCCCAAGGATGTACTTGTAATTTTCCAGCCTGGTAAAGGAGGCTGTCTTGAACAAATTGTAGGAATCGACTGTAAATAAAGGAGGCCGCAAAGGATACAGCTTAAATACCAGCAGTCCAATCAGCCAGGGCATGACAAAGGCCAGTCCTATATTGCGTTTCCAGAATCTTCTTCTTTTTTTCATTCTTATCCCCCATACGTTTATTTCCATCCGACGGAAGGTAACACGACTGTGTAGATCATGTCATCTGCCAGTTTTCCTTATCTCCCTCTCATCCCGGCATTTGTGCTTCACCAGCGGATCATTCATAAATGCCTTCACCACCAGACATTCCGGGTCATATGTATCTGCTGCCTCCCATGTATCATCCGTGTGATTCTGTACATGCGGAAATATCAATTCCCTGATTGGTTCCGGCAGAGGACCGCTGCCACTGCCCCCTGAGTTGTCACGGGAGTAATACTGCATTTGTCTCACCACAGCCTCCTTTGGAAGATTGGGAATCTGCAGGAAGCTGTTTGGCATATTGACATTGCTCACCATCCAGATGAACCCACCAGAGCACATCTGCTGTACCCCCACTCACCGGACGGAACAATCTCCATCTGCTCTCCTCGCCCAGATAAGGCGCTTTCTCCCTGGCCAGGCGTTCCTCATCTGACTGATTCTAAAGTCTACTGGCGGTCAGCCGAACTTCCATGACCTGACTGTCTCCGGGTCATTGAGATAGGTGTTTCCGGCATGAACTCCGCCAGATGCCGGTCTTTCCCCTGCGGCGACGATCGGTCCTAACGTTAAACAAATCAAATTTCACCCTGTGCCCACGTGGCAGTGCAAAGGTGGTTTTTTCCCATGGACGGTCAGGATCGTCATAGCCCTCCTCAAAACAGCCGTCCCAATGTACTTCTTATAGACGGGAACAGGTCGCGCCTTCACAGAGCAGCGTCAAACTCAGGTAAAATGGTTGATTCCCAATACATTTACATGGATATCACTTACGGTCAATGCCCTGTCCCCAGCTCCTGCGAAGCAATGGCGGCCAGCACCTTCTGCGTCCCAAATACCTCATGGCAGCAGCCAAAGAGCCTTGATTTCGAGGGAAAGTATCTTATAGAGACTGGCCGCACAGGCTCATGGGGTTTAGTATAGCTGATGACCCATGCAAGGGGACAAAACTCTCTGATAGCCAGCGCAATCTCCTCATACATGGGCAGGGGTGCGAAGGCGCGGACCCATACCGCCCGGACCCGCCGTATCCCCCACCGACTGGTAGATGCCCGCAGCCGTTCCGGCAGGTGTACATCAGAACGCGCGATTTCCTCAAAAGGTGCGGCAGTATGGAATTACCACAAAGTCAGCGCCCTTTAACGCCTCCTTTAAGGAATATGCCACCTTATAATCCCACCGGCCTGCGGCCTCTTCTCTCCTTAAGCTGACTGCCGATGATCTGGTTCTCCTCAGCCGCCTGGCATCTATATCATAGAGCCAGACCGTCCCGTCAGCGCAGGCTCAGGGCCAAATCCGCCATCAGCTTCCACGCCCATGCCTTGGATCCCTCCTGTAAGCCATCTTGATGTCTGATACATGATGATTGTTCCGCTTGCTTTCCATATCCTCCTCGTGATGAGCACTTGGCGTCTGTCTTTCAGACGCTTACGTGCGATACATGCCACCCACTCTGAATATCGTATATCGTATACGATTTACTGTGAGTTTTATCATACTTCCGATGAAATTTCAATTACTTTTGTATATATATTATTTTTATGGCTAATATCACTAATATGTGCACTCATTTACAAAGCGCAACTAAGTTTTTGACTCTTTTTGGGTTTTGTATGCTAAAATAGCTTTATTCTAAGAAAAGCGAGATGGAAACAAATAGCTGGATTCGCTGGAAATAATGCTTACATCGAATCGCTTCCATTCTTCGCAAGGCGATTCTGTCAGGCGAGTTTAAAAGAAAGGGGAAAATTGTCACTTACAGACATAGCCAATAACCTGGGTATTCAGCAGGACGCCGGTCCGTGAAAGCATTTCAGATTCTCTCCTCGAAATCTGATTCTGCTGGGAATGAATAAAGGGGCGATTGCCAAAAGGATCTGCAAAACAATCCGTGAGCATTTTGAGATGAATCATTATTAGAGGAGGCCGCTGCTCAGGGCCACCCTAGAGACATTTCTGACGTAGCTATCGGAACTGATGGAATCCCAGGTCCACATCGAAAGCCTGGGAGAAGATTTCACAGATGACGAGTATCAGTCCTATAACCAAATCTCCATACTTCCATATGGAAGGCTGCCGACAACAGTAAGATGTATTCCACCCTCTCCTCACTGTGGAATGGAAGTTCCTTTGGAAAAACCATTTCCAGCCAAGGACCATCAGATTTCTCCATCAGGGGAACACAAGACATCCTGGGCCATCAGTCCCTGCAATCCCTATCTGGTGCGAAAGGAAATGGAGGCACCACATTAGGCTGAAACATGGTTTCAATATCATTGACAGCTTCTCCTTAAAAGGAAAACAAGTAAGAAAAGAAAACATGCAAGCCCTCCGGCGCACAAAAAACCAGGCCGCAGCATCTGCTGCGGGCCAGTTCTTCTATCATGAGAAATCAAGGAAAGTGTATCTGATATCTGACTATGCTGCAAATGGAGCGATTTCACTCCATCAGTTGGTCACAGTCATCTGTGTGAAGAATCAGTTCTACAGTTTTGGACTTTGCCAGTGATAATACACCTACAATGAACTTTGCATCAACCATACGGCTGCCGCATTTTCACATCTGCATCGCACTCAAAACGGTTCATGGTTCTTACAAAATTGATAATCTGATCTGCCTGGTCAAACTTAACAAGGATACGTTTCATGTTGTTCACACCTCCATTAGCAATTGTTTATTTAGTTTCACTGTCAGATACTTGGGGATGGTACTTACTGGTAAGTCCGCATCTGACAATGCCTGCTAACGTTATCTTTTTGTTTGTCTTCCGACATATTTACAATACCACGTTCAGGTACTGGATTTCGCATGGTAATATTTTTCTATCTCATGGAATATTTTTCAAATATTATCCTTATCTCATCTAAATCTGGTCCTTCCAGTAACCAATATTTTCGAATCCACCTTTATGGGCTCCCCCGGCTACTGACCTCCAGCCCCCGTCATGACCGTAATCCATGGGGTATGTCCGGCCTCCCAGAAGCAGCTCCTGGTCCCCCTCTCCTCAATACAGCCCTCAGACAGCTCCAGGGCACACATACCCCTGCCACCCTTCCCAGGTCCATGGGGTTCCATATATAAAGTACCGGGGCAGATATCCTCAGGATCGCTGCCACATACTCCTCCATCTGGTCCGGAAGTCCCAGGCCGATGACGCTGTACCTTTGAGGCCTGGCCCCGCGCCTTCACCACATCGGCCGCTGCCTTGATTCCTTCTGTGGACAGGCAGCACATTACCTTCAGGTCAGGATAAGTCTCCAGCATCAGATTTGCCTTCTCAGCCGCCTTTTCATATTCCCCTTCCCCGTAGGTAATGTCCACCAGGCCGCGGTCACGGTACTCCAGGTTCTACGCTCCTGCTTCATCATATATATCCACTCGTTTTGATTGGCGGAACGGCTTCCGCCGACAGGATGCCCCACTGGCCCGCTGTGACCGCATATACGGTCCACCTCCCTGACCAGTTCCTTGCCCAGCTCCTGGCATCCACGGGCTTATGTAAAACCTGCGGCACCCCGCCTCGCATCACATCAGGGTGATGACGGAATTCCCTGGCCTGGGTCAGGACCGGAGTCAGGGCATATTCATCGTTAGCAGCCGGCAATGGCCTCCACCTTCTCGTCGATAAGGTTCTGTATCAGATGTATCTGCTCCTGGGCAGAGGGATGGTCGAGGTACAGCACAATACAGTTCTTGCCGGCATCCTCCACCGCCTGTTTAAAACCCCTCGCTGGCCAGCTCATTGTACCAGTTGTTCCTGGATTTCATGATAATGGCGTATTATTTTCCCCTGTTAAACTGGCTGTTCTGGCAGGAAACAGGAACAACATGCAATGCCATCATCGACCGCCCCGCTATCCAAGCCCAATTTTTTCCTTTTTCACCCTGCCGTTTCCCGCCTTCCTGCTGTTTTTTCCCAGTATATACCTAATGTCGTATTTTGTCCATTTCCGTTTTGCAAATTTATGATTTCTTTTGATACAATAGTTGTATCGGTATTGATTATTGTATACAAATCACTGCCTTTAGAAAAGGATGGATGATGATAGATGAAACTTCTGATTGTTGATGATGAAAAACTGACCCGTGAGGGGAATCCGGGACAGCCTGGGCCTGGAGAGCCTTGGCATCAGCCAGGTACTGTTGGAGGACGACGGCATACACGGCCTTAAAAAACCGCCCTTGAGGAGCGCGATATTGTGCTCACAGACGTCCGGATGCCCAGGATGAACGGGGGTCCAGATGGCGGAACGGATTTTTAAAGGAGCTGCCGGGACCAGTATCATCTTTATGAGCGCTTATTCCGACAAGGAATACCTGGAAAGCCGCTATCAAACTGAAGGCTTTGGGATATGTGGAAAACCCCTTGACATGGAGGAACTGGCCTCAGCCGTAAAGGAGGCCGGACAGCAGCAGGAACGAGAAAATAAGCCAGGCAGCAGCAAGGCTTCAGGAAAAGGAACAGCTGGGCCATCTGAGTCTCCTGCTGTCCCAGCCTGGGGAGGAAAGTCTTATGAAGGCAGGACAGCTGGCAGCGGACCTGGGTCTTTCTATCACCCATACCACCTGCTTCTGCTGCATTATCATTGACTGTGTCACTCACTTTATCCGCACTGCCGGAGGATCAGATGGACGGCATCAGGGATTATTTTATGGAGTATCTCACATCCATGGACATATCCCAGGCCTATTGCTGAGGGGACCACCGCATTGTTTTCCTCCCTCCTGAGCGTCCCGCGGACAAGACACTGTACGACTGCGCCGGGCTTCTGGCCCAAAAAGTTTATTAAGGTATGCCCATTTTCATTTCCCTTGGCGGTTGTAAGCGGAATGGACCGCGCGCATATCTTACCAGGAAGCCAGCGAACATCTGAAGGAGGCATTTTTCCACGACTACGGATTCATACTGACCCGCAATATGGAAACAGCTGTTTCCGGCCGCCGGCAGATCTCCTTCTGGAATTTTCCATGGCCCTGTCGAAAAGCAGGAGGAGGAAGCCCTGGACATCGTCAGGCGGCTGTATGAATCCTTTGTGCCAAACGACATGATTGGCCCCAGCCAGGTAAAGGATATCTATTACAAGTATTTCAGCAAGCTGGACGAACACGGCCTGGGAAGCTATATATCCCTGTGGCAGAAGGAAGGACTGAGTCTGAATCCATCTGGGAGGGGGTCATGAACTGTACCATCCTCAGGGAGCTCAATGACCTTCTGGCGGCAAAGGTGCGCCTGTTCTTTGAGCGCCTGCGGGGAAACAGCGATGGAAATCCGGTGGTATTCAGATAAAGAATACATCCATAAGAACTATGCGGTCCCGTCCCTTTCCGTGCCCGATGTCAGTGAATACGTCCGCCTTTCATCCAGCTACGTATGTACTATTTTCAAGAATGAGACAGGCCAGACCTTAAACCAGTATCTGACGGATTACCGCATCAAGATGTCCAAGCAGTTTTTAAGCGACCCCAGATACAAGATTGCCGATATTTCCTCAAGGTAGGATACAGCGACGGCAATTACTACAGCAAGACCTTTAAGAAAATCGTGGGCCCGTCCGCTGAATACAGGGAGAAAATGCTTGCATGAAAAACCCATTCTTTCGGCTGATTCACCCGCAACGTACGTAACTTC
>VOFH01001202.1_pt1 | contig 10376 bp, 12 predicted proteins | sample 5384091 | NCBI WGS metagenome assembly VOFH01 (sample SAMN12384727, study PRJNA508395) | human gut metagenome | isolation source: healthy gut G | host: Homo sapiens
TACGGCTTGTTAAAATGCCTAAGAATGGAGATCAAAACCACAAAATAGACTTCTTCCCTACCCTCAAACGTATTTTCATGGAAACACGTTATCGTGAAGGTGTAATTGCACAGTTCTTCTATGTAGGCGCACAGATTATGTGCTGGACATTTATCATTCAATACGGAACACATCTGTTCATGTCACCGGATTTCGGCATGGATGAAAAAAGTGCAGAAGTACTTTCCCAGCAATACAACATCATAGCAATGGTCATTTTCTGTGTCAGCCGCTTTATCTGCACTTTTATCCTGCGTTATCTCAATGCCGGAAAATTATTGATGATTCTTGCTATCTTCGGAGGTCTTTTCACATTGGGCACCATCTTCCTTCAAAACATTTTCGGACTCTACTGTCTGGTAGCAGTTTCCGCCTGCATGTCTCTAATGTTCCCCACTATTTACGGTATTGCCTTAAAAGGTCTTGGAGATGACGCAAAATTCGGAGCAGCCGGACTTATTATGGCTATTCTCGGAGGTTCCATACTTCCTCCCTTGCAAGCAAGCATTATTGATATGAAAGAAATCGGTTGGTTGCCGGCAGTCAACGTTTCATTCATTCTACCTTTAATCTGTTTCCTTGTGATTATCGGATACGGATATCGCACAGTGAAAAGAAACTGGTAAAATAAAGATAAATATCAACCTTTTACTTTGAAAGCAAAAAAAAGAGTATGCCTCTTTCGGAAGACATACTCTTTTTTATACTTTTGTGAAATAACCATGTTATGTAAAAGAATCATGGCACAACGCTCCACCACTGTACGGTCAGGATACTGCACCTTATCTATTTGTATACTATCGGCAGCAGGACCGAAAAAATAACTTAAATCTGCAAAGTAAGATCAAGGCAACGAAATAGTGGCGATTAATACGCGACCAAATATCAAGCTTTTGTCTAAATTAATAAAATAACTGGCAGCCTTTTTATTTCTAGCATACTTAGGGATCACCCATCCGTCATACCACACATTACTTCCTTCCATCGGCACCTCATAGTCCAGATGGATACCCACTCCTTCAGCCTCTTCTATCGCCCATACCGCATCCCCGCTCCAGGTCATGTTCAGCCATGCTTTACCTTTAGTCATCATTTCCTTGCCAAAATCAGCTTCCCAACCTGCTATTAAGGGTTTCATGGCTTTCAGATACTTCTCAACTGTATCGATGGATGCTTGCGAATAGTTGTTCATCAACTCCTCTACCGTAACCTTACTTTTTTTCAAATCCCCAGCATTGGCATAAATCAATGCGGTACCATATGCATCACGATAACTTTCCTTCATCAGAATCTTGTTCTTCATATTTCAGATTCCAAAGACTGGCCCAAGTCCTGGCATCTTCCGCTGGAACATGATCGGTATTAAAAAGGATACCTGCTGTTCCCCACATATAACCGATGGCATAATCTGAAGCACGATGCCCCGACCAGCTCAATTTATCCAATTGTTCACGGATATAAGGAGATTCATTATGCAGATAATTGGGGGTCTTTCCAAAAACGGTATCAATGGGAAGCAATAAACCTTTCCTCAGCATGCGCTCTATGATATACTCCGAAGGACAAACTACATCAAAATCTTCATGCCCGCGTTCTATCTTGGTCAACATGATTTCATTGATGTCAAAAGTCTGATAGACAATCCGAATATCTTCCCCCGTCTGTTCTTTGTACCACCGGGGAAATTCCGCCAACATATCCTCATCAATGTAATCGGCCCAATTATATATTTTCAGCACACTCTCACGAGGCTCTGTGTTATAGCATCCGGTTAAAGAGAATAACGCGCACACACACACCATCAGCCATCTATTTATTTTCCTCATTTTTTATACCTCCTTTTTCTTGCCTGCACGGCGATTGATGATAACCAGCAATACCAGCACCAATACGAATATAATGGTAGAAAGCGGACGAAGTTCAGGGGTCAGCCCTCCTTTCCGTGCATCCGCATAAATATAGGTGGAAAGAGTTTCAAGCCCTTCATTACCAATAGTAAATACAGTCACGGCAAAATCGTCAATGGACAAAGTCACCGCCAACATAAAACCTGAAATCATTCCCGGAAGAATCTCAGGAACAATCACCTTGCGGAGTGCCTGCATAGGGGTAGCCCCCAAATCAAGCGCCGCCTCATAAATATTCGGATTCATCTGTTTCAAACGCGGCAACACACTTAACACCACATATGGAGTACAGAATGTGATATGTGCAAGAACCACAGTGGTATATCCTTGTGGAATACCCAAAGATACGAACAGCAAGAATAGAGATATACCAATAATAATATCTCCATTCAAGATAGGAATGTTATTGACAAAACTGATTGCTTTACGAGCACGGGTACGAAGATTGAATATACCGATTGCCGTAATACTGCCCAGCAAGGTGGATACGGTAGCTGCAATCAAGGCAATGCTCAGGGTGTTGACCAAGGCATTTGTCAATGAATGATGTGTACCCGCAACAAACAGGGATGAATAGAGTTTGGTGGAAAACCCAGTCCAGTTGCCCAGCACCTTTGCTTCGGTAAACGAATAGATCATAATGATAAAAATAGGTGCATAAAGCAATAGCAGAAGCAGCCACAAATACCCCTGACACAAAATTTTCTTTACCATAGCCCACCTCCTTCGTTATGATCCTTATCATCTGAAGCGAGCAAGGTTGTCGCACCAATAAGGAACAGCATAATCAACGACAAGGCCGCCCCATAATTCCACATACTATTATTAATATTTTCCTGGATAGTAGTACCAAACAGTTTAATATTATTCATTGTCAATAATTCGGCAATAGCAAATGTGGAGATAGTAGGCATGAATACCATTAATATACCACTCACAATACCCGGCATAGACAGGGGTAGCACAGCCTTGAAAAACACTTGCATAGGATTGGCGCCCAAATCTTGTGCCGCTTCCACATAACTTTTATCCAATTTCTGCAAAGTGTTGTAAATAGGATAAATCATAAAAGGCAAAAAATTATATACCATACCGAATATCAAAGCCCCCTCTCCTAAAGATACGTTCATAAAATCGAACAAGGCCACCGTAGCCAGTGTACGTATTAAAATATTCACCCACATGGGCAAAATAAACAATACCACCACTGTCGAGAACGGTTCAGTTTCTGTTCAGAATATAGGCAGCAGGATATCCCAATAAGATACATACCACTGTTGTGATAATGGCCACGCCAATAGAATAAACAAATGTGTTGATTGCCTCGGGATGGGCGAAAAATTTCTGAAAATTGGCAAACGTCAGATGCCCGTTATCATCATAAAAGCATACACAACAATTAGGACCAACGGAAGAATAACAAATACCGCCGAAAATATCACGTAAGGAATAGTCCAACTTTACGTGATGACAAAAAGACTAAAAACCTCGTTATTCTTTCCTTTCCTGATTTAATCTGAGTTATTTTAATTACTTTCGGGCATCCGGGGATAGTGATACCTACATGATCACCATTGTCCCATACATCATTGGTATCAACAAAAATATCCTCACCCCAGTCCGATGACACAGTGAGGTGATAATGATCTCCCTTATATAGGATAAAACGTACATCTCCGGTTAAAGTTCCATCCTCTTCATTATCCTGAAGAACCACTTTATCTTGAAAGTCTACCTCCACTTTGACATCCTCATTGGATTCAATGTCTTCCACTGGAGACACTCAAACGTACATCCCAGAAATTCCACATGCGTTCCGTCTGTCAGTTCTCCTTCAAACGTATTGCATACACGTTCTTTTTTCATAATATGGATATCAAAAGGTTTTATCAACAAACCTACCTGCTCACCCACAGCAAAATGATGATAGTCCTGTACAATAAATTCATAACCATTGGCCTCGACCACCATTTCATAATGCACACCTTTAAAGATGGATGAGGTCTGAACAACACCAGTCAACTGTGCCATCTCCGAAACCGGGAAGATATACCAAGGTCTTCCGGACGAATGACTACATCTACCGGCATATTTTCACCGAAACCTTCATCCACACATTCAAATTCCGTACCACAGAAACGAACGAGTTTATCATGAATCATTGTACCATTCAAGATGTTACTTTCTCCGATAAAATCCGCCACAAACGAGTTGATGGGCTCATTATAAATATCGACCGGTGTTCCGATCTGCTGTATTTTTCCTCACTCATTACGACGATAGTATCACTCAAAGTCAATGCTTCTTCCTGATCGTGAGTTACATATACAAATGTAATACCCAAAGATTTATGCATTTCCTTCAGTTCCATCTGCATATCCTTACGCATTTTCAGGTCGAGTGCAGCCAACGGTTCATCCAAAAGCAATACTTCCGGCTCATTGACAATAGCCCGAGCTATGGCTACACGCTGTTGCTGCCCGCCGGAAAGAGAATCGACATCACGGTATTCATAATCCGTCATACCTACCATTTTCAAAGCAGCTTTCACCTTCTTCCCAATAGTCTGTTTGGGTGTCTTTTTCAACTTTAAACCAAAAGCAATGTTGTCGTATACATTCAAATGCGGAAATAGGGCATATTTCTGAAATACCGTGTTCACCGGACGTTGTGGGGAGGAGTCTGTGTGATTTCCTTACCCGAAATTCGGATTTCGCCTTCCGAAGCTGTCTGAAAACCGGCAATGAGACGCAACAACGTGGTCTTCCCGCAACCGGAAGGTCCGAGTATTGTAACAAACTCTCCCTTTTTCACGTTCAGACTCACATCATCCAATGCCGTTTTCTCGCCAAAATACTTCGATACATGGCTCACCTCAATGATGGATTTATCTTCTTGCATATTCATACTAAAGTTTGGGTTGCAAAGGTACACATTTCTGCGGTTTTCACCTACGTGTTAATCTAATATAACAGTGTTTTTCGAGGCCAGATAGAAAAATAATCTATCTTTGCATAAATATTTATTCACTAATCTTACAAAAGCATGAAAAAATTAAGTCATTTAGTTATTGCAACGGCCGCGTTGGGCATGGTAGCTTGTACCGGTGGAAACAAAGCCGGATACGTTGTCACAGGTACAGTAGAAGGTGCAAGTGACGGTGACACCGTCTATCTTCAGGAAGCCAATGGCAGAAATCTGGTCAAACTCGATACAGCCGTTATCACAAAAGGAACTTTTACCTTTGAAGGTACACAAGATTCTGTTGTCAGCCGTTATATCACTTGTGAAGTGGACGGAGAACCTTTAATGATTGACTTCTTCCTCGAAAACGGAAAGATTAACGTTGCCTTAACCAAAGACAATGATTCTGCTACCGGTACTGCAAACAATGATGCATATCAAATTGTCAGAGCTCAAATCAACGACATCAGCAAAAAAAATGAATGCTATCTACCAATCAATGGGTGACAGTTCTTTGAGTGATGAACAGAAAGAAGCGAAGCAGAAAGAAGGCGCTCAATTGGAGGAACAATATGACAATGCCATCAAAGAAGCTGTAAAAAAGAATATTACTAACCCAGTAGGAGTATTCTTGTTCAAACAGACCTTCTACAACAATTCCACTGCCGAAAATACAGAATTGCTGGAACAAATCCCGGCTAACTTCAGAACGATGAAGCAATCGTGAGAATAAAAGAGCTGACCGACAAGCAGAAAAAAACTGCCGTTGGTACGAAATTCATTGACTTCGAGATGAAGACTCCAGATGGAAAGGCTGTAAAGCTATCGGACTACGTTGGTAAAGGTAAAGTGGTATTGGTTGACTTCTGGGCTAGCTGGTGCGGTCCTTGCCGTCGCGAAATGCCAAACTTGAGCTTATGCATGGAAATTCAAAGGCTGAAAAAAATGTCCGACCGAAATCGTAGGTGTATCTGCTGTAAACAGTATTCCTCACATTTGATTGACGGTGCTGCCTGGAAAGAAGCGTGGATCAATGGAAACTGCCAAAACATGACTTGGCCACAAATGTCCGACCTGAAATTCTGGCAAAGTGAAGGTGCACAGCTTTTGCAGTAAACAGCATTCCTCACAGGGGCTGAATTTTTATTGAGGGAGAAGGTCCATGGTTTATTTTTACAATTTTTTCAAGCAATTAGACAAACCAGCGTACGTAGCAGAAGTCCTGACGGTGCGGAAGTTCCGGATTCTTCGGGAACATACGGTATGCCACCTTGAAGCTGCCTGAGTTAGACAGACTGTGTTTAACCTGGAATGTGTACAAGTTACCTTCTTTCTTGATACACTAAACGGTTCTACAGAGTAAACATGTTGTTTGCCGTCTGCAGTTGTGTAAGTAGTAACCAATTCCAGTCCCACTGCATCATTCAAGCCTTTTTCATCGATAACGTAAGTGATAGTATATTCTTTTCCGCTTTCGATATCACCTTTCTTCAGTTCTTCCACCTTATCGCAAGATACGATTTCAATAGAATCCCATTTAGCAACCACTTCTTCTTTCCAAGCAGCAATTTCTTTCGCTTTTGCATTGTCGTTAGCAGACAACATATCGAAACGTTTAGCCAAGCTTATTGTAGAACTTATTGTAGTAGTCGTCCAACTGGCGCTTCATCGTATAGTGAGGAGCGATTTGTGCGATAGAATTCTTCACAACTTTGATCCAGCCTTCCGAATATCCCTTCTTGTTGCGAGCATAGTACAACGGCAGGATTTCCGTTTCAAGGATACTGTAAATAGTAGCAGCATCCAACTGGTCTTGATGTTCCTGGTTCTGATAAGTACGTTTTTCAGTCAACGCCCAACCTGCACCTTCACGGTAACCTTCCAGCCACCATCCGTCTAATACAGAGAAGTTGACAACACCGTTCATCAATGCCTTTTCACCAGATGTACCGGATGCTTCCAACGGACGAGTCGGAGTATTCAACCAGATATCAACGCCGGAAACCAGACGACGCGCCAACTGCATATCGTAGTTTTCGAGGAAGATAATCTTACCCAGGAATTCCGGACGGCGAGAGATTTCAATGATACGCTTAATCAAGCCCTGTCCTGCTCCATCGTGCGGATGAGCTTTACCTGTAAACAGGAATTGTACCGGATAGTCGGGATTGTTAACAATCTTAGAAAGACGATCCAGGTCGGTAAACAGCAGGTGAGCACGTTTGTAAGTGGCAAAACGGCGGCCGAAACCGATCAGCAATGCATTTGGATTGATCTTATCCATCAGCGAAACGATACGGGAAGGATCTCCCTGATTCTTCAACCACGTATCGCGGAATGACTTACGGATATAGTCTACCAGCTTGTTCTTCATAGTCATACGAGTCTTCCAAATCTCCTCATCGGGCACATTGTAGATTGCTTCCCAAATCTTAGGATTCGACTGATCGAACCAGAAGTTTTCATTGAAATATTTAAAGTATAATTCTTTCCATTCCGTTGCACTCCAAGTTGGGAAGTGAACACCATTCGTTACATATCCCACGTGCCTTTCTTCGGGGAAGTAACCTTTCCAGATAGTAGAGAACATCTCTTGAGACACTTTGCCATGCAGCCAGCTTACACCGTTTACTTCCTGAGAAGTGTTGCAAGCAAATACTGACATGCAGAAACGTTCGCCCTTATCGCCGGGATTGTTACGTCCAAGGTCCATCAGATCATCCCAAGTGATACCCATCCTAACAGGATATCCGCCCATATATTTGCCGAACAAGCCTTCGTCGAAGTAGTCGTGACCGGCAGGCACCGGAGTGTGAACCGTATACAGTGAAGATGCGCGAACCAGCTCGATAGCCTGGTTGAAAGTCAGGCCGGTAGCTACATAATCGCAGATGCGTTGAACATTGATCAAGGCGGCGTGTCCCTCGTTACAATGATAAATGTCTTTTTTGATGCCTAATGCTTTCAGTGTCAGGATACCACCGATACCCAGCAAGATTTCTTGTTTCAAACGGTTTTCCCAGTCGCCGCCATAGAGCTGGTGAGTGATAGGACGGTCGAATTCGCTGTTCATTTCATTGTCTGTATCCAGCAGATACAGAGAGACGCGTCCAACGTTCACTCTCCACACATTTGCATGTACAAAATAATCCATATAAGGCACATCAACTACCAATGGCTTGCCGTCTGCATCGAGCACGCGGTCAATAGGGAGCTGTCCGAAGTTCTGCGCCTCGTAATTAGCAATCTGCTGTCCGTCCATAGACAAGGTTTGGGTGAAATAACCGTAGCGGTACAGGAAACCTACCGCACACAGGTCTACGTTGCTGTCCGAAGCCTCTTTCAAATAGTCGCCAGCCAATACGCCCAGACCACCGGAATATATTTTCAGGACACTGCTCAGGCCATATTCCATGCTGAAATAAGCAATAGAAGGGCGCTGCCTATCCGGCCTCACATCCATGTAATCTCTGAATTTAGTATAAACTTCATTCATTCTTCTCAGAATTACCTTGTCTTTTGTCAAAGCTTCCAGTTTCTCGTAGCTCATGCGTTCAAGCAACAGCACAGGGTTCTGTCCACATTCTTTCCAAAGTTCCGGATCTAGATCTCTAAATAGTTCAGTCGCTTCAAAATTCCATGCCCACCAGATGTTGCGTGAGATTTCGGACAACTTCTCCAACTCAGCAGGGATACGTGATTTCACTGTAACCTCTTTCCAGTTGGGAATATTCACATTACTAACTTTGATTTTCATAATGTTTTTTGTTAACTTATTGATAATAAATTTTCTCTTAACTAAGTTGACGTTTCATTGCATTGCGCAAAGCGATATCATAAGCTTCATAATAATATTGTATAAAGTGCTTCCATAAAGCCTGCTCTGCTACTTCTGCGGCACGCTTACGGATTTCCTTCACCTCTTTATCAGTCTTATCGCAAACAACGTAATCGTATCTTTAATACCATCCGCCACTTCCGAATAATTATAGTCCGAACGGCGCAGCACTTCCACTCCATCGTTAATGCCTTGCTGGTTCTTCAGGCTGTTTACCCAAAGTCCGAATCCTGCCAGATCCGTAGTGATTGTCGGCACATGGAAAGCTACACTTTCCAGCGGAGTATATCCCCACGGTTCGTAATAAGAAGCATATACACTCAAATCCTGCCCCAACAATATATCATAATAATTCTTTATTCATGATGCCATCACGACCATTCAGATAACACGGTACGAAAATCACTTTTACCTTATCTTCCGGACGATTTCCCATACCCAGATATTTGAGCATATCCAGAACCTGGTCGTGGGTCATGTTATGCAGCCAATGGGTAATGAAAGGTACTTCAAGCGGAGTATCAAAACTCTTCTTTACTTTTCAGACGTTCCTGCAAATCCTCACGGGGATCTCCCACCCAACCCGGTACATTGACGAATGCCAACACGTTCTTCTGCAGTTTCTTATCCCGGTTCAAACGGTTTAATGATTCCAAAAAAACATCAATACCCTTATTCTTAAACTCATATCGCCCACTGGTTCCGACAATTAACGTATCATCACCCAGATTTGTTCCCAACAATTTGTTCGCTACATTCAACATCAATGCACGCGCACGTTTACGCTTACCGGTAAACGTGCTTCCTTTCGGCACAAAATCATCTTCAAAACCGTTCATAAGTACTACATCGGCAGCCTTGTCGAGTAGTTCCTTGCACTCGTTGTTGGTGATTTCGCTCACCGTCGTAAAGCAGTCAACGTGATGCGCAGTCTGCTTTTCAATCGAGTGTTTCGACTGCATATTCAGCTCCTGCGCCATTTGATCGCCGTTATAGGCAAACAGATAGTCGTATAGCGGTTTGTTGTTGCCCGCAATAGAACGACCGATAGAAGTAGCATGGGTCGTAAAAATAGTAGCCACCTCCGGCACAGCTTCCTGTACATAAAGTGCTCCCATTCCAGTCATCCATTCATGCGCCTGATATACCACCTTATCCGTTTCTGTCAAGTTGTAGCGATAGAAACTCTCTACCACTCTTCCCGCAGCGTATGAAAACATAGAAGCTTCGTCGTAATCGCCATAAGCGTGCAACGAATCTACTTGATAACGATTCCACATTTCAGTGTATATATCGTTCTTTTTCTCAAAAAAAGGTTGGAAATCAACAAGAATGACTATGGGTTCACCGGGGATATTCCATCGTCCCACACGAACAGAAAGTTCGTCTTTCTCAAGTGCATGCTCTTTCCAGGCAGCACATAGGTTATCCGACTCGATGAATAGAGGGTTCTCCTTTCCTTGCCACACATCAGGACCTATGAAGAAAATTCTGTCACGGAATTTTTCCTGTAATGTATTTGCCCGTGTCGACAAGACGGTATATATCCCTCCTACTTTATTACATACTTCCCAGCTGGACTCGAAGATATAATCGGGGGTTAATAAATCTTTTACCATATAATATAT
>VOFH01002833.1_pt1 | contig 10344 bp, 8 predicted proteins | sample 5384091 | NCBI WGS metagenome assembly VOFH01 (sample SAMN12384727, study PRJNA508395) | human gut metagenome | isolation source: healthy gut G | host: Homo sapiens
TGTCCACAATATTTTGATTGACAAAAGAATAAAAATCCTGCGCTGAAATTTTTATCTCCGTCCCCTTTTCTATGAGAACCCGCTTATCGATTGCAATGGATTGATTAAATGTAATACTGTATCCACCCACTCCCACTTCCACAGTGTTCAGAATTTTTTATTTCTTAATATACTGGCTATCTTCTCATTTTCCACTGCCAGTTTTCTCAAATCGACTCTTCTTACCATATCATTCTGAAAAAGACAGATGATATCATGTTCTCCCGATACAAAACACTCGGTAACATTGTCGAGACTTCTCGCACGGATTTCCTGTGGTACGCCGTTGTACGTGATTTCCTTTAAATAACAACTGTCCTGCGAACATTTTCCCTTCGATAACGCCAGTAACTTCATTTCGTTATATTCCGTCATTTTATGATTTTTCAGTATGGAACCAATATTTTGTCTGCCGCTTGAATCACCCGTTCCTCACCCAGAGAGCGCTTATCTCTCTTGGAATCGTATAAATATTTTTTTTCACAAAAGAAGAAAAAAGCAGCGGTGCATTCCACTCGTCCAGCTCAGAATTTAGTTCGATCATAAATGCATTTTCTTTTTCATAACAAAACAAATATCCGATCGGCGTCTTATTTTCCCAGTCATCATCCCATATTGCAAAGACTTTCATAATAACACCACCTTTTATAGATCATTTCCCATATTTTTTCCATATGTTCCGCAGATAATGTATGCTCTAAATTTTCGAAAATAACCGCTTTGTCCGTGCCCGCCAGACGCTTTGGAAAAATTTTTCTTTCTCCCGTATCAGATTCAGGTTCTCTAATGTCGACCTGCTCCCGATAAAATTCTGGCATGGCTTATCTTCCATTACATTAAATTTTTTTATCTGCTCCTCACTATAGCAGGAACACAACAGTGAAAGTCCATGGTCAAATAACGGTGCAATCCGTATCGAATGCTTTCTCGCATTCCGAAGCACTTCAATATTGGCTCCGTGCCTGTCTCTGTTTAAAATCAGAAAATCAACGGCAAGCATAGTGTCTATATACTGCTGCCATCCATTTTCCCTGCAAAAATCATAATGCGAAATTCCAGCGCCGGCATTAATCTGATAATAATTATCCAAAGCCGCTTTTGTTTCTCCTCTTTCCTTAAAATCCTCCGACGCACATACCCACGTTTCAAAAATTTTTCCATCAATCTCTATGTTGGCATGTATCAGTTGATATGCCAGATGTTCCACTCCCAATAGCGTAAGCATTCTGTCTACAATAATTTCATTGACGCACTCATGTCCGATAATTCCTTTTTCGCTGTCAAAGTTTGAGAGTTTGTAATATATTTTTTTCCCATCTGATATGGATTGTGATTTCAGAAAAGTTCCTGCTGTTCCACTTGAATTTCTTGCATGTGACCAGTTCAGGTAAGTAAGATCCTGTATGTCAGTCATCACTTTATTCTGCATATTTTCCGCTCTCCTTTTCCAAATTAATTATATTGTTTTATTTGATGTACGTCAAACATTGTTTTAAACATTTAAAAAGAATAAGACCATCTGCCAGAATGTTTCTGACAGACAGTCTTATCTTTCAAAAATAATCATCTGAATCATTTTTTCTTGGGAGAAAATAGAACTCTCAGTATGATTGTCCAATAATCGTTTTATTCTACTCAATCACAATTTTTGTTCTTTTTTTATAATTTCTGATAAGCATAACTTCCCAGAAAATAAGCAATGCTCCTGCTATGATATCAATCGCAATCATCAGTTTTACCCATGCTGCGAGCGAGATTGCAGTATCACTTGCGTATGCATTACTGTTTACGACTGTATACATGATATTTTTACATGCATTTCTCATGTAAAGAACAGCACTCGGATTCGTGGTATCTGATACATAATTCGTTCCAACATCAAAGGTTGACAGACAGCAGGAACCTCCTGTTGCAATCACCTGATCTGCATTCATATTAAATGCACCTGCAAAATAATCAGTTTCTACAAATCCTTTGAATCCCCATTCGTCGCGGAGTACTGTTGTCTGCAGCTCGTAATTGCCGCCAGCCCACACATTCCCGATATAGTTGAAAGATGACATAACGGCTGTTACATTTCCTTCTTTCACACAGATTTCAAATGGTTTTAAATATAATTCTCGCATAGACTGTTCATTTGCCCATGTACAGATCATTACCCAGCGGTTTGTTTCCTGTTCATTCATTGCAAAATGCTTCATATATGCATAAACACCATTTTCTGCGGCTCCCTTTAACTGCCTGAGCAGACATTTTTCCAGACAGAACCGGATCTTCAGAAGGATATTCATAGGCACGGCCTCCAAATGCACTGCGGTGCAGGTTCATAGATGGTGCATACCAGCCGGAACAGCCAAGCTCTGTTGCCATTTTACCCATGTCGTAGCCATATGTGTATGCCAGTTCATCATTCCATGTGCATGCGATCATGACATTCGATGGGAAACCTACAGAACCGGCACCTGTGAAGTTGTTGCTGACAGCCGATGGTCCGTCACAGTCCACGGTTGCCACCTTTCCCACACTTGCAGCTGCTGCAGTCTGGAATCCTGCATGTGCGATCATATCCTGCATTTCATCAATAGTAAGCTGATCTAACAGTGTCTCCCAGCGTTCATCTTCATAATCTGCCCCGCGAAGCTCTGCCAGTGTCAGACCATTCTCGGCGCCCGTTGTTGGCATCTCTGCACCTTCTATTTCCGGCATTTCATAATTGGAAGTTACAGTGAATCCCTCTTTTAAATCTTCCGGCATAGACATGCTCGCCGGTGCAGCGGCTACCTCTTCGTAATTGGCAAACCCATCCGCTCTCGACAGATATTCCAAATGTCCATCAGCATAATCGAACTGATTTACTGCCGCAGTCTTGTCTGTCGAACGGGCATTATTTTCATCATAGATAATGTCTTCATCTACTGTATAAACAACCGAATCCATCACATGATGGGAATCACTGTTGATACTGATTTCATAATCTCCCTGCTCTAACACATAACATCCATGATCTTTGTAATCATAGGAAGCCATATCCTCCGCCTTAAATGTCAATGTCACATTTGTACTCTCTCCTGTGCGGATCACATCTGTTTTCTCATAAGCGATCAGATTTGCAGAAGATTTTTCGATTCCTCCATTGGTATACGGAGGATTGTAATAAACCTCAACAACATCTTTTCCATCAACATCACCCGTATTTGTCACCTTGACATTTAAAGTGATCGTTCCATTTTCCATGGTAGAAGATTCAATTTCCTGTTTGAAATTAGTATAGCTCAAACCATATCCAAACGGATACTGAACTGTCTCATCATAATTAAGAAGACCTTCCTGTGCTGCCGTCTCATAAAAAGCGATATCCGACATAAATACCTTCCACATAATTTACAAACGTTGGCATTGCTCCACCAACATATGGATCACTCTCATCAATTTTAAATTCCTGCATATTGTCATACTGGAAGTCACCAAAGTTATTCCATGTCGGTGTTGCGGTTAGATCATACACAAACGTATCTGATGTCTTACCAGATGGATTCACAGAACCATTTAAAATCGTTCCAAGTCCGTCAAATCCGGTCTGTCCTGCACCCTGACACCACAACACACCTTTGATCTGCGGATAATCATTTACAAATCCCAGTTCAAATGTCGAAAGTCCGTTATAAATCAATACAACATTGTCAAAATTATCACAAACCATGCCGATCATATCTTTTTCTGTCTGGCTTAATTCCAGATAATGCTGTCCCCGCTGGAAATCCGCATACTCAGAAGAATTATCGGTATACTCTGCTGTTGTCATATCTGTTGGAAGATCACTTCCCTCACCACCCCAGCGTCCGATCACGACCAATGCGGTATCCGAAAACTCTTTGCATTTTCCAACAGTTCATCTGAATAATCAGAAACCGGTACTTCTGGAAGGCTCCAGTCACTTCCATAAGAAGCTCTCTCGGCTCCGAGACCTGTGTATAAGTCCGTCAGTTCTGTATTTACCTCGTATCCTGCATCCTCTAATCCCTGCTGCAATGACACCCTGTCATACAGATCATTTAACGCACCTGCTCCCGAACCTCCATAGATTGGGTTTGTGCCAGCCCATCCAAACACATTTAACTTCTGTGTTCCTTTTAACGGAAGAAGCCCATCATTTTTCAAAAGTACAATCCCTTCCTCTGCGATAGTCTGACAGTCCGCATTTGACTGCTTTGTCGTCTCATCACTGATGGTCTGTGTTTTCTGCACTGCCAGATTCAGCAATGTAGACAGCGGTCCTGTACATGCCAGATTCACAATGACGATCACTGCCACGATCATTGCGATTCCTGCATTGCCTCTGATTAATTTTCTGATTGCTACCTCTTTTTTTTCTACAGGCAGCGATGACAACGATTCCAATCAGAATCACTGTCGCAATTGCAATGAGATATGCTTTACACATATTCAATACACTGATTACATCACTCCAGTTTAATGATATCATAACCTTTCCTCTCCTTTGCTTGCTTTTGGTACGCTTATACTAACACGGATTTTGCTTTTTTTCCCATCCGGTACGAATTGCACGCTCACGGTACCAATTGCAGTTTTCGTTCTTTTGTAATTATGCTAAAATAGATACAGAAAAAAGTTTATGTAAAAACGGGGGAAATGCCATGTATCAGGCTGCAATTGTTGAGGATGATGCCGCAATTTTAGAATATTTAAAAATACGCTTATTCAGGAATTTGACAAAAAGGGCACAACGGTTGCCTTCGACGCGTTTACTTCGGGCACCCGTTTTCTGGAAATGTATGAGGCACATTATCATTATGATGTTATTTTTCTGGATATTGAAATGCCTAAGATTAACGGCATCGACGTATGTAAAAAAATCCGGGAATTTTCATCTGATTCCCTCGTAGTGTTTATTTCCAACAAAGAAGAACTTGTCTTTCAGACTTTCGAAGTGCAGCCATTTCGTTTTATCCGCAAAGAAGCTTTTGAGAACACGGTTACATCCCTCGTTGTTTCCATTTTAAATAAGTGGCTGCAAAATAAAGGCAGACTCTTACAATTGCAGGAAAACGGTTCAAACGACCTTTATTCCTTTTCCATTCCACATATTCTGTACATTGAAGCACAGCGCAAAGACTGCCTCATCGTCACAACCGAAGGTACATGTGTATTCCGATGCAGACTGATGGAACTGGAAGAGAAACTTGCAGACTGTCATTTTATCAAAATCCATCGGAGTTACCTTGTAAACTGTATGCATATTTTTCGTATTGGGAAATCTTTTGTACAACTGACCAACGGGACTGAGCTCCCGATCAGCCGTGGAAAGACAGAGGAAATAAAGCAGCTGTTTCTGCAATATAACACAACTTATTAAGTACAAAGAAAGTGAGGATTTTATGGGCGCAATTATTTATCAACTCTATTTTACGTTTCAGGGAAGCATTATTTTTACTTTCATCTCGTACCTTTTATACACATTATGTAAATCCAAAAGACCTGTTTCCTGCCGGCTGTATGTTCTGTTTTCCTTTTTGGGATTCTTTATTTTACAGAAAATTATTGACTGGTTCATCACAGATTTACTGAAAAAAGCTTCTCCTTACTGCGTATTTCTGCTTTCTCTTGGTGTAGCTGCGCTGTTTTCCTCTTTTATATTTTTACAGTCATCTGCATTTCAGAAGATTACTTATCTTTTATTCATTCTGACCTTTATACAGTTATACAAAATTGTGCTTTCACCGCTTTATGAACTTGAAAATTCTCTTACTCCGCATACCTACGCATTTATCGATTTTATGAGCGGAAACTTTTTATTTTTCCTTCTGGGATTACTCTGTGTCTTTTTCCACAAATTGCAGATTGCCCCTATGACCTCCGGCATGCCAAAGAAACTATTTCTGATCCTGTACTTTCCTATCAGCATTTTGCTCACCACACTGATCACATCGAACACATCAAAACTATGGACAAAATTTGCTCCAATCCTTGCGTTGATCATTATTACAAATCTGCCGATCATTTACTATTTTTTTTCAAGGATTATCAGCTCCTACGAACAGGAAAAACAATTGAATGCCGCTTTACAGGAAACCAAAGCCCAGCTTTCCCATTACCGTTATTCTATTGTTCTGCAGGATGAGATCCGCAAAGAACGCCATGAACTGAAAAATAAATATTTTTATATCCAGACACTCGTACATGAGAAAAAATTCGAACAACTGGAAGACTATCTGAATCATGCAATCGGTAAGAAACTCTCCTCTTTCGAAGAGATCCAGACTGGAAATACCTTAATGGACTATATCCTGAATCAGAAAATACAGACCTGCCGCAAAAAATAATATCAAAGTTTTCAGTGAGATATTAATTCCTGAACAATTAAATATTTCCGAAGATACACTGTGCACCATTTTATTAAACCTTTTGGACAATGCGATTACCGCCAGTCTCCACGAACCGGATGCCGACATTCATATCAGCATCCGGTGTGTACAGAAGTATCTTGTATGCAAAATCAAAAATAAGTGCAGTTACAATGTTCTGGAACAAAATCCAAATCTTGCAACCACAAAACAGGATATAACACATCACGGTTTTGGTATAAAAATCATCCGTGAAACGGTAGAGAAAAATAACGGTATTTTAAATTTTAATTACAACGATCACTATTTCACCGCAACCGTTATGTTAGAGCTTTAGCCTCCGCCCCATCTTCTCCATTGCGTCCTTATCCGGCTCTCTCACTTCATCTGCGAGTGCCACCTGGATCTGGAATCCAACTGGCACATCCGCATAATAACTGATAATATTCTTAAGACCTGCGCGGTTTCCCGGCTCCATCACCCAGTCTGCATAAAAGACGCTGGATAATTTTAAGATCAGCATCCGCTCTCTCACTTCGACCGCCGGAACGGTCTGTAAAAATGCGGCAAAGTTCTCTCCGTTTTCACTAATCTTTTTGCAGAACTCCTGCCACTGCTCTCCCAGCTTTTCAAATGAGAACTCTTTTCTCCTGAACGTGGACGGCGCATGCTCTGCAGTCTTCACTCCCATCGGGACATCCCAGTGTTCCAGCAGGTTTTCCAGTCCGAAAAGTACCATCTGCCTGTCAAGCCTGTGATCTCCCACACAGGCGGCACAGCCGTCTTTGCATCCACAGCCTTTTACAAGCTTCACTGCATTTTGGATAATATCTTCCATATTATCATAAATCTTTTCAGCGAATCCAAGTCCACCCACATACTTATCGTAAAAATAGATGTCTACGTCCGAGCTTGTGTCAAACGCAAGTTCCAGTGCATTCGCCGATGTAATGACCCCGATGTCCTCCTGCTCTGTCATCGTCACCATCCGGGCAGCATTTTTCAGTGCAAAACAGACGCCCTCATAATAATTGTTCCGCACCATTTTCGTATTCTCATTCACCTGGATCAGTCCGCGGTAAACCCTGACCACATTCTCCGGCACACGCATCCAGGTACTCTCCGTATCATAGTCTTTGGAGAGTGCCTTCGGTAACTGCTCATAGCCAAGATTCTGATGATTGTGAAACTGCATTTTCTTAAACATATAAACGTAATCGCTCACATTGACATCGCCAAAATGAAGCTCTGTGCGCGCAAGCGGCATATTTTTACTCTCGTGAACAATCTTCACATTCGCTTCCCCTGCCGCGACTGTATAATAATTTCCATTAAATGGCACTGCATAGGCAGTCCGGCTCTCAAGATCAAGCTTTGTCACCTGATAGGCAACGCCGTCATGCATATAGACCGCACCATCGTGAAGCTCGCGGAACGCCTGACTCTCGTCCATCTCTGTGATCTCTTTTCCGCTGTCCTTGTGCAGAAGCTTATAGCGCTTCTCGTCAATATTGCGCATGGAAAAATCACCCGCCGGGAACTCACCGCCAGACCACGCAAATTTTCCATTGTGGCTCGACAGTTCCTCAGCGCGGAGAAGTACCGGGATTGCCTCGCCAAGATCCGGAAACAGGGAAATATCATCAAGCGTCAAAGGAATCTCCGCTGCTGCCGCACGGATATGCGCCAGTTCAATGATCAGATTATTCTTATCGATCACAGCATTTTCACTGCTTCCCTCAAACAGCCAGCCTGGCTCAAGCGCAATGTACTGGTCAAACGGCTGATTGTCGAGAATGAGATAGTTGCTGCTCCTTTTCCCGCTTCTTCCGGCACGCCCTGTCTGCTGCCAGAACGAGGCTCTGGTGCCCGGATAACCGACTAACACCGTGGTACTGATCTTTCCGATATCAATTCCAAGTTCTAATGCATTCGTGGAAACAAGTCCCATAAGTTCTCCCGAGATCATCTGATTTTCAATCTGTTTCCGCTCAAGCGGCGTGTAACCGCCACGATAACCGGAGATTTCATCCGGCTTATGCGTGCCTAAAAATCCCTCCGCTTCCAAATGATCTCTCGTCTCTTTTAAGACGATCTCCACATTCTTTCTGGACTTCGTAAACGCAATAAAATTTTTTCCTTCATCCATCAGCTCCGGCAAAAGTTCTGCAGCTACCGTTGTAATGCGAACCTGCCCATAATAGTTGTCGTCTTTCCCCATGATCTTCGGTGGCTGGATGAGATAATATCCACGTTCTGCTGCTGGTGAACCGTCCTTATCCACAAGTGCAAACTGCTTTCCACAGATTTCTGCTGCAAGCTCCACCGGATTGGCAATCGTAGCAGAACTGCAAAGAAACTGCGGATTGGAATGATAATAACGGCATACTCTTGAAAGTCTGCGGAACACATTTGCCAGATGCGAACCGAACGCTCCACGATACGTGTGCAGCTCATCGATCACAATGTATTGTAAATTGGAAAAAATAAAATCAAACCCGTATTTGCTGTGATTCGGCAGAAAAGCCCCATTCACCATCTCCGGGTTTGTCAATATGATATTGGCACTCTGCCGGATTCTTGTACGCTCCGCCACCGGCGTATCCCCATCATACACGCCCGCCACAATACGGTTCTCTCCAAAATATTCCAGATAAGGTGCAATCGCACGGTACTGGTCTGCCGCAAGTGCCTTGGTCGGGTAAATGAAAATTGCCCTTGTCAGCGGATTTTTCAAAATATCCTGTAAAACCGGGAGTAAAAAACTTAAGGTCTTGCCGCTCGCCGTTGATGTTGTGATAACAACATTTTTCCCGGAAGTCACTTTCTCAAACATTTCCGTCTGATGACAATATAATTTTTCAATTCCGTGCTCTTTTAAATACCCTGCCAGCTCCGGCAGCAGATTCTCCGGGAAATCGTCATATACTGCCGGGTGGGCAGGGATTGTTTTTTCGTAAATAATGCAGTCTTTGATGTCCATGGAAAAGTCCTTCCTATTTTCTGACAGATGTCGGAATATCAATATTTAGTCCAAGCAGCATCTTTACCAGCCACACAAAGAAAATCAGCACCAGTATCGGAATCAGGCATGAAGTCACAAGCAAAATTGCCAATGCCTCGATAAAGTTATTCAACACATTCTCCACATTCGCAGTCGCTGTGGACACTCCTTCCTGCACTTTATTAAAAGTCCTGAGAAAAATCCACCGGCATTTTCTTTGCTGTCACTGTCTGAATCACTCTGGGATTTTTCATTGCTGCTCTTATCGTCCACCTGTCCACTTTCTCCTGTTTCAGATTCTATCTCATCGGTTGTCTGCTTCGCAGTCTCTATCGTACTCTCGATGGATGACGCATAGGTTGTCTCGATCATATCCGCCACCTTCACGCTCGCCGGGATCACAAGATACACTGCCAGTCCGAAAAGCAGGAATTTCTGTGCGACCACTCGCAATATCTCTTTCCTCCACAACAGATACCCGGAGAAAAATACACATGCAATTGGAACCAGTATCTTAAATGCCGCATATCCGGTGATCGTCACCAGATATTTTTCCAGATAAATAGCACTGAACACGATCAAAAAATAACTGCTTAAGTCAGCCAGCTTATTGGCGATCGGCGTTCCGACATCCCCCGGAATCAATGTGATCGCTGCTGATGCCGCTGTAGATGCTGCGGCAAGCTCCATGACGATTGTTTTCTTATCGTCCAATGACTGGATTGTCTTCGCATTAAATTCTGTCGAAGAAGTAAACCGCGCGATTACAAAAAATGACAGTAATGCAATCACAATTGGAATCAGCGCAAATAAAATCTTTTTCTGTTTTTCGTTTTCCATGTATGTGTGCTCCTTTATACTACAACTTCATCGGACAGGCATCCCTGTCTTATCTGCAAAAATTCCATACATTTTTGCTAAAATATATAAAAAGTATAT
>VOFH01001511.1_pt1 | contig 10314 bp, 10 predicted proteins | sample 5384091 | NCBI WGS metagenome assembly VOFH01 (sample SAMN12384727, study PRJNA508395) | human gut metagenome | isolation source: healthy gut G | host: Homo sapiens
CGCTGCCGGGACACGCCGCGGAAACAGAGTTCGGTCCGTTCCCCGTCCGCCGCCGGACGGACGCGATAAAGCACCCGGGATTTTGGCGGATCGCAAATTATTTCGTACTTTTGCCGACGTCTTCCGGCGGAAGGCAAGGGCTCGGATGGTGGAACAGGTAGACACGCCGGACTTAAAATCCTGTGGCCAGCAATGGCCGTGCGGGTTCGATTCCCGCTCCGAGTACACGACGACACGGCCGGAGTTCCGAACATAAGGAACTCCGGCCGCGCATATTTTTTTCCGCCGGGACGGCGTGCCGCCCGCAGAGAGGCGTTCACTCCTCCGACGGCATGCCGTCGCGGCCGATCCAGGCGACGATCTCCTCGTCGGCGTCGGGGGCGAACCAGCGGACGGCAGGATCGCGCCGGAACCACGTGAGCTGCCGCTTGGCATAGCGCCGCGTGTTGCGCTTGATCCGCTCGACGGCCTCCTCGTAGCTCGTGCGGCCGTCGAACCAGTCGAACAACTCCCGGTAACCCACCGTTTGCAGGGCGTTCAGTTCCCGGAAAGGGTAGAGCGCCCGGGCTTCGTCCACCAGCCCGTCGGCGAGCATCCGCTCCACCCGTCGGTCGATCCGTTCGTAAAGCGTCCCGCGCGGAAGGTCCACTCCGACTTTCACGATCCGGAAAGGCCGCTCGCGCCGCACGCCGCGCCGCAGTTCCGAGTAGGGGCGTCCGCTCTGCAAACAGACCTCCAGCGCCCGGATCACGCGCGCCGGATTGCGGCGGTCCACCGTCTCCCAATAGACCGGATCCAGTTCCCGGAGCTCCTCTGCGAGCCGCTCCAGCCCCTCCTCCCGCAACCGTCGCATCAGTTCCGCACGCAGCGCTTCGTCGGCCGTCGGAAGGTCGTCCATGCCGTCGCACAACGCCTGCACGTAAAGCCCCGAGCCGCCGACGGCCACGACCCAGTCGTGCGTGGCGAAGAGTTCGCCGAGCCGTGCGAGCGCCAGCGTTTCGTACTCCCCGCAGTTCAGACTCTCGGTTATGTCGTGCGAGGCGATGAAATGATGCTCGACGGCCTGCAACTGTTCGGCAGAAGGCTGTGCCGTGCCGATCGGCATTCCGCGGTAGAACTGCCGCGAGTCGGTCGAAAGAATCGGCGCACCGAAACGGCGGGCGAGGCGGATGCTCAGATCCGTCTTGCCCGATCCGGTCGGTCCGACGATCACGAGCAACCGTTTAATACTCATCGTCGTAGTTGTCGTCGCCCTCGAAGTCGCTGAAGTCGCCCATCATCTCGTCGAAAGCCGACCCCTCGTCCTCCTCCGGACGGTTTTTCGACGGGTCGTACTGATCCGGAGCGTCGGCCTCGGCGAAAATCTCGCGCGGATAGGAGGCTCCCTTCTCGGCTTCGCAGGCCCCGGTCAACTCGAGGTAATAGGCTCTGTCGCCGAACAGGTCGAACAGGTAGATCAGCCGGTCGCGGTTGTTGTGTATGATCTGCCCCAGCCGCACCCGCTCCATCGTCTCGGGAGCGTCGGCCGAACCGTCGTTCATATCCATCAGGGTGAATTCCCGCTTCTTCTCCCAGCGGTCGTCTGCCGTGAAGAACGAAGCCATGCAGGGTTCGTATTCCAGCGAGGAGAGGATGAAGTTGTGGAAATCGAGCAGCGTCATATCGTACAGCACCTCGTAATCGCGCACGAAGCGGTCGTTCTCGTCGCTCAACATGCGAAACCGGAAAACCATTGACATAAGCGTAAGTGTATTTCGTTAGTCGTTCGCCTCCGCAGCGGGGCGGATGCCCTGTTCCTTCAGATAGTCCGTCACTCCGTCGATCAGGTAGTGGCTTCCGGCCCGTCCGGCCTCCGGCGCCACGTAGTCGTGGTGGAACTCCCACCAGAAAACGCCTCGGTAGCCGTTGGCCGTGACCCACTCGATCTTCCGGTGCATCGACACGGGATTCTCGATGGTAACGAACTCTCCGCGGTCGGGCGCGAAGTAGTAGGAGACCTCCGCTTCGGGATCGTACTCTTCGGTCCATCCCCCGTGCTCCAGCCTGGGCAGAAACTCCTTATAGGTAATGTAGGAACCGTACTCGCTCAGCGGCCCGTCGGCCGTCTCGCCCGGCAGCAGCCCCTTGTAGTAGAAACCGTAGTTGGCCAGCCCGAGACACAGTTGCCGCCTGTCGAATATCTGCCAGTGCGCGAGTTTCGAGCGCAGCACCGCCAGCGAAGTGTTATGCGACGGCGTGCGGCCCCAGACGCCGTCGCACATGTCGTAGGACATGATATTGATCCAATCCACGGCACGGCTCAGCCGCCCGGCCAGCGCCTCGTCGTAAACGTGGTCGATGCTCAGGGCTGTCGTCAGGTAGTAGTACTTTCCGGTCTTCGCCGAGAGGGAGTCGAGTCGCCCGCGCAGGCGTCCCATCATGTCGGCGTGCAGCTCCTTGTCGATGGTGATCTCCCAGTCCATGTCGATTCCGTCGTAGTCGTTCCGCTCGACGAGCCGAACCATATAGGCCTCGAACTTCGTCAGTCGTTCGGGCTTCTCCAGAAAGGGCCGGAACTCCTGCTGCCCGCCGAAGCAGAGCAGGATTTTCCCTCCGGCAGCGTGCACTTCGCCGATCATCCGCGGCACGAGCGGCATGTTGCCCGGCGCCGAAGCGTAGTCGAACGCATCGGCCCGGCGCACGATCTCCGCCTCCGGAAGGTCGAAATCCAGCGTCCACCACTTCGCGGGCGCCGCCATCAGATAGACGAAATCGAACGCTTCGTAACCGGGGCCGGAAAGTTCGGCTTCGCTCAGCAGGCTCTCCACCGAGTAGGCGGCATGAATGAATCGGGGCGCTTCGGAGACCGGGCGCGCCGGTTGCGAACAGCCGCAGGCGAGCAGGGCCATCGCGAAAAGGACGTTTTTTTTCATTTCGGATCGTTAATTTTAAGGGGTTCCGTATTGCAAATATAACGGATTTGCGGCAAAGATCATACTCCCGGTGCCGAGAGCCACGCCAGCACGTCCCGGTTATCGGGATAGTCCGTAAGGGACGGGGACTGCGCACGGCCGAAATCCGCGCGGCGGGCGTGGGGGAGCGTCTCCGTGACGACGCACTGCAACTCCGCGTCGTGCTCCGCGAGCCAGGCGGCGACCTCGTCCGCCGAGCGGTAGCGGGCATAGGCGATCTCGCTCAGCGCCCGCGGGAATTCCCGCTGTTCGACGGCCACGGCGGCTCCCAAATCGACGAACGGACATCCCTGCATCCGAAGGAGCGCGCGCGTTTGAAGGTAGTTGTTGCGGTACTTCGCCTGCACCGCGGGCATCCGGAGCCGCAGCTCCGCGCCTTCGGGCAGAAATACGAGCGAGACATTGCGGCATCCCAGCCCCGAATAGGCCCAAATGTCGTCGGCCAGCCCGGCGAGCTGCGCCTCCGTCTCCCGGCCCGAAAGCACGGCCACCGACTGCCGGTGACCGCGCAGGAGGGCCGGGATCCCGGCATAGCGCGCACGGAAGCAGCGGTTGGCATTGTCGCCGCCCGTGGCGATCACGGCCTCCGCAGGCGCGGTCCCGTCGCAGAACGAGACGGGTACGGCGGGGTCGATCTCCCGGAGCAGTCCGACGACGTATTCCATGAGCACGGTATCCTTCGCCGAAGGCTTCACCAGACAGCGGTGTCCGGCGATCACGACGCACAACAGGTCGAAAAAACCGACCAGCGGGATATTCCCGGCCATCACCACCAGCACGTCGAGCGGCCGGGCCGCGGGCAGGGCGGGGTAGGCGGCCAGCCAGCGCTCCAGTTTCGGCCGTTGCAGCATGTCCCGGCTCAGGGTCCTCACCGCACGGCAGACCTCCGCCGGCGTGAACCAGCCGTTGGCCCGGCAGGCGCGCTCGGCGACCTGCCGCGACGCAGCGTCCCCGCCGAAATCCTTCAGGCGGTCGCCCAAAGCCGAAAAAAGGTCGAGAGTGTCTTTCATAAGGGCAAAGATAACACTTCGGCGACGGATTCCGCACAAAAATCGCGCAGATGAATTAAATTTGCAGAAAAGCAAACCTGAAAATCATGGAAAGAAAACTGAAAGAGGCGCTCGAACAGCGCCGGAGTTACTACTCGCTCAAAGCCGGATCCCCGATTCCCGACGCCGAAATCGAAGGGATCGTGCGCTTCGCCGTAAAACATACGCCGTCGGCTTTCAACTCGCAGTCCTCGCGGCTGGTGCTGCTGTTGCACGACCACCATGCGGCCTTGTGGCGCATCGTCAAACAAACCCTGCAAACCGTCGTCCCGCCGCAGGCCTTCGCCCGCACCGAAGAGAAAATCGACCGGAGCTTCGCCTCCGGATACGGTACGGTGCTCTTCCTCGAGGACACCGCGGTTGTCGAAGGACTGCAACGGCAGTTCCCGCTCTATGCCGACAATTTTCCGACATGGTCCGAGCACACTTCGGCCATGCACCAGCTCGTCGTGTGGACGTTGCTCGAAGAGGCCGGCTTCGGAGCCTCGCTGCAACATTATAATCCGCTTATCGACGCGGCCGTGCGCCAGGAGTGGCAACTGCCCGGAAACTGGCGGCTGATCGCCCAAATGCCGTTCGGGATTCCGGCAGAGGCTCCCAACGAAAAGACATTCAACCCCATAGACGATCGGATCCGGATATTCGGATAGTTTCCGGAACACCGGGTGCGGCGTGCCGTTGCGAAAAAACAGGGAGATTTCATCCGAAAAATTTGGAGATTCGGAAATTTTACCTACCTTTGCACTCGCAATACGAAACACGCCATGCGGAAATAGCTCAGTTGGTAGAGCGCAACCTTGCCAAGGTTGAGGTCGCGGGTCCGAGTCCCGTTTTTTCCGCTCTCGAAAACGAGTGATAATCAGTGAATTATCGCTCGTTTTTCTTTTGCGGGTGCGAAATGAAATTCTCCATAATGCCTTTTTCGCGCCGTTTTCCGAAGAATGTTTTACCATTTGTTTAACCATGTTTTACGGCAGTAAAACACCGCTCGCGCTTGTCTGCATAATGCCGCAACATTATGAGTGTCAGCATCAATGCCATTTGCAGAAAAGACCGCATCAATCAAAACCGCACCACGAACATCTACCTGCGTTTTACCGTCAATCGCCGCAGCCGCTATGTAAGTACGGGAATCAATATCCCCGCCGACGATTGGGATTTCAACACCCAAACGCTTAAACGCAGAATCCTGCCGTTCAGCTACGGATTTACGAGCAAATCGAGAAATACGACAAGCGCATCAAACGGCTTGAAGCGTTGGAGGTCCCCGTAACGCTGGACAACGTGCTGGAAACCGACGGACGGAAGGTCTATTGCACGATAGCCGAATATTTCCGCCGCACGATTGCACAGTTGGAATCGGTGGGTAAAATCGGCTCGGCGTCGAAACACAAGGTCACGTTTTCACTCCTGCAACAATTTCGCTCGACCAATATCCGTTTTGACGAAATTACGGTCGGCTACCTGCGTGATTTCGAACTTTTTCTAATGAAAAAGGGGAACAAGAGCAATTCGATAGCCACGAAATTCAGCGTTCTGAAAGCCGTCTATAACAAGGCTCTTGCCGAGGGGATTTTCACCACGCCGCACAGTCCGTTTCTGCAATTCAAAATCGGACGGTTGTGGACAGCCACCCGCAAACGCGCCATCCGCAAGGAGGATGTGCAACGGCTGATGCAGGCGGAGATACCCGCCGACGGTTCGGCCTATCTGGATTTCGCACGGGACATTTTCCTGTTTTCCTACCTCTCGGCAGGCATCAATTTCAAAGACATCGCCACCCTGCGTTACTGCGACATGGACGAGGAAAGAATCTACTATGCCCGCCACAAAACCAGCAAGGAGATGACTTGCCACCTCTCGGAACAGTCGAAAGCGATTATCGGCAAATACGCCAAATCCGACCATGCGGACGAAGATTATATTTTCCCGATCCTCGACCGCCGCATACACAAGACCGAGCAACAGATTTACGACCGAGTGTGCAAGGTGCTGAAACATGTGAACAAGGCCCTGCACGAGTGGAGCCGATTATTGGGGCTGAAAATCGAACTGACTACCTATGTCGCTCGGCACACGTTTGCAACGGTCTTAAAACGTTCGGGAGTGAACATTGCCATCATTTCCGAATCGCTGGGACACTCCGATTTATCCACGACACAGATTTACTTGGATAGCTTTGAAAACAGCCAAATCGACGCGGCAATGCAGAATTTGCTATGACAAAAACTCGGACCGACTTTTCCGAGGGGTCTTAAAATAACCCCTCGGTCAAAGTTGGTCCTACTCTTTGAGGGATTATCCGCTTGCATCGGGTAGTCCCTTTTCTTTTTTCTGCGGTCGTCAGTTGCGACAGAAAGCGGAATTTTGTAAATTCGTTGAAACAATTACCGCTTATGAACGAACTTACAGGCTCGAAAGGCTGTTTGGCTACCGATACCCGCTCCTTACGGGAAATCGCCCCGTTGCTGGAAAACTATTTCGGCATTACGCTGGGATACTTTAGCAATGAAATAGAATCGAGTACGGGCATCTCCGCCGCCAAAGCGATCCAAGAGGAGCACGAAATACGGTTGCCGACCAACCGTTTCGATTATGACGCTTATATGGAACTGTTCGGAGAAACGCCCCTTTTGACCGACCGACTGCGTGAAGCCCTCTTATTCGTGGCTTACATCATCACCGACCGCAAATTCAACGAGGAAGAGTTATACGAACGCGGATATTGGGAAGATTGGAACACCTATAAGGGAGAGTGGGCGAAGCTGATGCTTTTTATGGAAGAAACCGAACAACGGCATCGGAACCTGTACGAACGTGTCGGAGAACAGGAAATGCCCGTGACCCTGCGCACCAACAGCCGCAAGCAGGAGCCGCAGACAATTCCCAATACGAATAACTGGCTGTTCCGTCTGATCCGAAAGGAACTCGCCGATTATTTCCCCGACATTCAGACCGCCGAAGATGCACGGCAGGAATTGGAACGACGCAAACCGTCGGCAGGAGCCAAGCCGATGAATACGCGCTATCCGATTGTCGCATACGGGATTTATCGGATGCTCCATGAAGAAAATGCAATGTCCGAGAATCCCGACACGCCGAACGAACTTTGCAGGTTGATCTATGATTACACCCGCTTCGTTGGGTGCTATCCCTCCTATAAAGGCTATGACGGTTCTTTCAACCCCAAAAACATACGCGCCGACATAGGCTATATAAAGAAGAACGTACAGAAATACGGCGGGGAAAAGATACCGAAATTCCCGTCTGTCGAGTTCGGGCGAATACACATCGTAACGGACAACATCGTTCATAAGGATTTATTCTGAATAACCGACATATTTCAGGTAGAGAATGGGTGCAGAAATGCACCCTTTTTCTTTACCTGTTCCGCCGAAACCCAAGAGCATTTTTTGCGTTATCGTAACGGAGTAGAAGAACCCGATATGAAACTGACAAACAGGTAAATAATAGGCATGAAAACAGCCGACATTGTTTACCTCGAAAGGCTCGGAAAACGCGAAAAAATGGCTGATCTTTGCCAGCGTAATCAATAACGACAAGACAATGTACCGAACGAAAAAACGACTGAAAACGGCTCTTTGCAACGGAGTGAAGAACAGAGGTAAAGAACAGGCCGAAAACAAGCCGATATTCTCTACCCCAAACCGATTAGCGAAAGGGTGTGTTCAAGTGTTTTATATCCTGCAAGCGGAGGAAATCGGAGCGTACGGCCGATGAATCCGCAGGGAGAAACCGAAAGCCCGAAAGTGGAGGTTGAACTAAAAAGACGACCGATGAACCGCAAAATGTAACCAATTAAAAGACAGAGGTAAAGAACAGGTCTGAATATAGCCTGCAACCTCTACCTCGAAAGGCTCGGAGAAGCAAAAAAAATCGACCACTTTGCAGTCGTGAACGAGGTCGGAGCGTACGGCCGACCAAGATTAGAATTTATAATATTTTTTATTATGATTTTAGATATTTATAAAAAAAGGCGAATCTCGCCTATTTTGAAGAAGCCGTCGAAAACGGCTATCGCATGAGCATTGCGCTCGAATATGACGGCAACTATTATTACCGAGTGCGGGTGCACGAAGCAGATGCAACGGTCATGTTCCTGATGTACCTGAACGCCGATGTTTATGCGACAGTACAGCGGATGCTGGGTTGCCAGACGATTCTGTCCGTTGCAACTGGGCGATTCAATCTTTCGCACGCCAATAGTCTGGCTGCATTTCGCGGAATGTCCCCGCTGAAAATGCGGATGTTCCATGTACTGAATTTCTTTTACAAGAATGTTTCACCTGCCTATGCACGATAACAAGATGACAACGGAAATTCTTAACATTGACAAGGGCCAATGCCTGACCGATGTTCTGCCCGCGATTCCCGCAAACACGATTTTCGACAAAACCATCACGGGATGCGGTGCGACCCACAGCGAAATCGTAAATGCGGCACGCCATTCCATCATCATCGAGCCGAACATCCCCGTAATTCTCGGCAAGAAAGCGGAGCACCCGTTTCTGTTCGCCGTGTACGAGGGCATCACGAAAGAGGATGTGAAAGCCTATCTTGCGGGCGAGCATGACGGCTATCGCAAAATCATCACGACGCCCGAAGGCTTTGACAAAAAGGTGCTCCCCGCCATGCACGAGTTGGAAATCCCTGTCTATAAGGACTATTTCCTGTTGTTCGACGAGTGCGAAAAGGCCATACAGGATGTAGGCTACCGCGGGGACATCTACCTGCCTGTCGAGGATTTTTTCAAATTCGAGAACAAGGCGATGGTTTCGGCAACGCCCATCGTTCCGTCCTACCCGCGTTTCGAGGAAAACGGGTTTAAGATACTGAAACTCGTTCCGACCTATGACAGTCGGATCGAACTGACGCTTTGCACGACCAACAACACGGTCGCAGTCATGCGGAAGCTGTTGAAGCGTTTGGAAAACGAAACGGTCTGCGTGTTTCTGAACTCCACGGAAACGATTTTGAGCCTTATCTATGCACTCGGATTGCAAGGCCGAAGCATGGTCTTTTGCAGTGAAAAGAGCGTGCGGAAACTCAAACAGATGAACTTCACCGACGCCAGCGAAACGCTCGATGAATTGGCTCCCGTCAATTTTCTGACCAGCCGTTTCTATGCGGCCGTAGACATCAAATTAGACTATAAGCCCCACGTAATCCTGCTGACGGATGTAATGCGTGCTCCCTTTTCGGCCGTAGACCCGCAGACAGAGGTCGTGCAGGCTATCGGGCGGTTCCGTAACGGCGTAGCGAGAGCATACCATATCGCCAATACAAGCGACAACCTGCAATGTCAGACCCGCGAAGCCCTCGAACGCCGACTGACGGGCGAGGAAAACATCTACAATCAAATTCGCCAGATACAGCCCGACGGCGAGGATGAAGCACAGGCCCGCTTCCAAGCCCTGAACGGCATGGCCTACAAACGGTTCGTAACCCGCGACGGAAACCGCAACCATTTCATGTGGGACAATGCGTGGACGGATGAACAGATCAAGGCATACTATCGCTATCCCTCTACGCTGACCGCGGCCTATAAATCGGCTCCGTTTCGACTGACTGTCTGCACGGCCCATTACCCGATAACGGATGCGGACCGTCTGCGTCGTGAGAAAGCGAAATGAATACCCGCGAATTGTGGCGTGAGGTGGTCGGACAGCTTGCCAAACTCCAAACGACCCATTCCGACATGGAACCTGCATTTCTGCAAGAAGAACTGGGAAATGAATTTGCGGCAATCGTACAGGCGTTCACGATTCTCGGTGCAAAACGGCTGGAAGAATTGGGGTACAGCCGCAGTAAGATCGAAGCGGCCATGACCCGCACCGAAGAAAACGTGTTGCTGACAGCTCCCAAAATGCAGGAAGCCGTTTACGCGCAATACCAAACGGGCGATCTGGTGGCCTGCTCGGAAATCAACAATTTCCTGCATCGGCTGGATCGTGAACAACGGCATTCCGTTCGAGGGGCGGCGGGTGGATCGTAAGGTCGTGAAACTCTTTTTCGAGATCGAGGACGACACAAAACGTCTCGGCGGTCAAAAGGCATTTCTGCTCGGAAAAAAGATGTTCGAGTTTTAAGGGCATCGGACCGACTTTGCAAAGGGACTTATATAAACCCCTTTGCGCAAGTTGGTCCTAAATAAAACAACAATAATCATTTAATAATCAAAATATAATCTGCCATGACGGGCTTTATTGCATTTCTGTTTGTAGTCTTTCTGATGTTGTCGGGCAAATACATTGTTATCGGACTTTTTATGCTTATTTTTCGCATCCTGCTGA
>VOFH01004160.1_pt1 | contig 10307 bp, 21 predicted proteins | sample 5384091 | NCBI WGS metagenome assembly VOFH01 (sample SAMN12384727, study PRJNA508395) | human gut metagenome | isolation source: healthy gut G | host: Homo sapiens
CCGCAGAGCGGACATACCCAATCCTCCGGAAGATCTTCAAAAGCTGTGCCTGGATCGATTCCGTTATCCGGATCACCTGCCGCCGGATCATATATGTATCCGCATGGCTCACAAACGTATTTTTTGCATAACAGTCACCTCTTTCTTTTGTTGATACCCTATTTTACCAGATATAACTATTTACAACCGGTGCAGAGAAATATATGGGGCCTGGCTGGCTGTCTGAGGCCTGCAGAATAGTTTTTGGTCTGAACAGGATGAAAAACATTCAGAAAATACTTTAGCATGCAGGAAATATGGTAAAATAGAACAAAAATATTATACATCAGGGAGGACTAAGATGCAGTATCGCAATGTTTGGAAAGACAGGAATTAAAGGTGTCAAACTGGGGTTCGGAACCATGAGATTTCCGCTGCTTCATGATGAGGTGGTCGATGAGGAACGCGCCATCGGGATGATCCGTCATGCCATCGATGAGGGCGTGAATTACATTGACACCGCTTATCCATACCACCAGGAGAGAGCGAGAAGATCGTGGGAAAAGCGCTGTGGACGGCTACAGGGGAGAAAACGTATCTTGCAACCAAATGTCCTGTATGGAAGCTTGGAAAAGGCGGAGGATTTTTGAGACACTGCTGGACGAGCAGCTGGAGAAGCTGAATACGGATCATATCGATTTTTATCTGCTTCACGCACTTGAGCGGTGAACGCATGGAGGATAAGGTAAAAGCCGTTTGAACTGATTAAGCGGATGGAAAAAGCGAAGGCTGAGGGGAAAATCCGTTATCTTGATTTTCCTTCCATGATTCATATGAGGTGTTTCAGGATATCATAGATTATTATGATGGATGGGATTTCTGCCAGATTCAGTATAATTACGTGGACACCGAGCACCAGGCCGGAACAAAGGGGATTAAGTATGCCGCTGAGAGAGGCCTGGGTGGTGATCATGGAGCCTTTACTGGGCGGCAGGCTGGGCCAATCCGGCGCCCCATCTGAAAAAGGTATTTCCGGAGGACAAGTCTCCTGTGGAGTACGCGCTGGATTTCCTCTGGGATCAGCCTGAGGTCAGCCTGCTGCTCAGCGGAATGAGCGATGAAAGCAGGTGGGAGAGAATCTGGAGTACGCGAAGAGAAGCAGCGTTGGTATGGCGACGGAGCGGGACAAAGAAGTGGTGAAGGAAGCAAAACGCGTCTTTGATTCCATGGCTTTAGTGGGATAAAAACGGATGCAAATACTGCATGCCATGTCCATTTGGCCTGATATCCCGAAGATATTCTCGCTGTACAATATGACTGCGGCGCACAGGGGAGTGAAGAGGCCAGGGCGGAGGTACGAGACTCTGGATAAAAGGCGGGCGACTGCCGCTCCTGCCATCACTGAGAAGGAATGTCCGCAGATGATAAAGGTAGAGTGAGGTTATGAAGGATGTTGCAAAGGTGTTTGAAAAGAAAGAAGCCTGATTGGCAGGAAAACAGGCTTTCACGGAAGAATGATTGAAGGAGGAACGGGTTATGCTGGAAAAATTGATTTATCAAAGAAAATGGATAAAGATACGTATAAGCAGGTCATCGGAGAACAGAGCGAAAGACTGGGCCTTTGCAGCGGGAACTGAGAACGGCGGGGAATTCCTGTCATGATCGTGTTTGAAGGCATGGTGCGGCCGGAAAGGAACGCAGATCAACCGGCTGATTCAGGCGCTGGATCCCGGAGGATTCGAGGTCTTTGCCAGCAGCAAGGCTACCGAGGAAGAACAGCTGCGCCCGTTCCTGTGGAGATTCTGGACCAAGACGCCGGCCGACGGCCGGATCGCCATCTTTGACCGCAGCTGGTACCGTCAGGTGACGATTGAGCGGTTTGACGGTCAGATCAAGGAAGAATCTGCCGGAGGCGTTTTCAGGATATCCTGTCGTTCGAGCGCCAGCTGGATGACGGCGGAATGGTAATTATCAAGCTGTTCCTCTATATTTCCCAGGAAGAGCAGAAAAACGCTTCAAAAAGCTGGAGGATTCGATAAGGAGACGTCCTGGGCGTGTGACAAAGGATGACTGGAGGAGAAATAAGGAATACAGCCGTTATCTGGAGATCAACGAGGAGATGCTTCAAAAGACCGACACGGAGCGCGCGCCGTGGTCTATCATCGAGGCGACGGACAGGATTACGCCGCCGCTCAAGATCATGACCTTGTGGCGGATCGCTTCGAGGCGGCCTTTGGAGAGAGAAAGCGGCTCCGAAGCCGGAAGTGTCGGAGAAACCTGCCGGTGAAGGAAGAGAGGTATCAAAACGGCGTGCTCTCGGTGTGGATCTGACAAAGACGCTGACAAGGAAGAGTATAAAAAAGAGATCGATCGGCTCCAGAAGCGTCTGGGTTTCTGCACAGCGAGATCTACCGCCTGAGAATTCCGGTGGTCCTGGGATTTGAGGGCTGGGATGCAGGCGGAAAGGGCGGTGCCATCAAACGGCTCACCAGCCATTTGGATCCCCGGGGATACGGGTAAATCCGACCGCCCCCGAATGATATCGAGAAGGTGCACCATTATCTGTGGCGGTTCTGGAACAACGTTCCGAAGGCGGGCCATATCGCCGTCTTTGACCGGACGTGGTACGGCCGCGTCATGGTGGAACGGATCGAGGGCTTCTGCACGGAGGCGGAGTGGAGGAGGGCCTACCAGGAGATCAACGAGATGGAGTCCCACATGGCAAATGCCGGGGCGGTGATCTTAAAGTTCTGGCTGCACATCGACAAGGACGAGCAGGAACGCCGTTTTCAAGGAACGCCAGGAGAATCCGGCGAAAGCAGGGGAAGATTACGGATGAGGACTGGAGAAACCGGGAAAAGTGGGATGAGTACGAGACCGCTGTCAACGAGATGCTGGTGCGCACCTCACAACGTACGCGCCGTGGGTCGTGGTGGAAGGCAACTGCAAATATTATGCCCGGGTGAAGGTTTTAAGGACTGTGGTTGACGCCCTGGAGGAACAGGTTAAACAGTGCGGCAGGAAATAGCCGCAGATTACAGGGCGTACACTATAACGTCAGCAATAATCCTGTGAAATAAAAGGGAACACTTGTGTTTCCTGCCTTTTACAGCAGTGTAAATTAATAGATGGAGCAGGAGGCAGAAGATGAAAACAGTAATCATTGTGGGCGGCGGCGCTGTCGGGGATGCTGGCAGGAATTGCAGCAGCCAGGAATGGCGGCACACGTCCATATTTTTGAAAAAATGAAAAGCTGAGGGGAAAAAGGTCTTTATCACGGGCAAAGGGCGGCCTGTAACGTGACCAATGCCTGTGACACCGAAGGATTTGTTCCGGAATGTGGTGAGCTAATTCCAAATTCCTTTACAGCGCTTTTATGGATTTAATAATTTTGGGATATGATGGCACTCCTGGAAGAGGCGGGCTGCAGCCGCTGAAGACAGAGAGAAAGGGCAATCGGGTGTTCCCGTGTCCGACAAGTCCTCGGATGTGATTAAGGCGCTGTCAAAACGCTGGAGAGACTGGGCGCAGAGGTCCATCTGCATTCCGAGGTCAGGGATCTGCTGATGGAAGACGGCCGGTGCCGCGGGATTCTCCTGAAAAGAGGGCGGCGCAGGAGACGAAGGTGTACGGGGATGCGGTGATTGTGGCCTGCGGAGGTCTGTCGTATCCGTCTACGGGATCTACCGGGGACGGATACCGGTTCACTCAGAGAGGCTGGCACACGGTGACGGAGGCTGTCGCCGGCCCTGGTGCCGTTTTGGTGAAGGAACCTGTGGTGAATGAAGGAACTGCAGGGCTTTCCTTAAGAATATCGAGGCGGCGGTGATGCGCGGAAAAAAGGTGATCTACCGGGGTTCGGAGAGATGCTTTTCACCCATTACGGAGTCAGCGGCCCGGTGCTCTTTAAGCGCCAGCAGCCATGCGGTGAAGGAACTGAAGAAAGGGCCGCTTTCTCTCGTCATCGACTTGAAACCCGCACTGGCGGAGGAACAGCTGGATGCGCGGCTGCTCCGTGAATTTGAGGATGATCAACAAGCAGTTTAAGAACTCGCTGGTGAACCTTTTCCCCTCGGCAGGCTGGTTCCGGTTATGGTGGAACGGGCGGAATCTGCCGGAAAAGAAGGTGAATGAAATCACCAGGAGGAACGGAAGCAGATCATAAGCGCCACAAAGTCGTTTACACTGACGATTACAGGGCTTCGCGATTACAACGAGGCCATCATTACGCAGGGCGGCATTTCCGTGAAAGAAGGTGAATCCCTCGACCATGGAGTCAAAGCTGGTTCCCGGGCTTTACTTTGCCGGGGAGGTGCTTGATTTGGATGCGGTGACAGGAGGCTTCAACCTCAGATCGCATGGTCCACTGCCTGGACGGCCGGGAGGAAAAGGGCCGCGGCAGGAAAGAGATAACGGGGCACCCCTTAAGATGAAAGGAGGCAACTATGAAGAGTTACAACATCGCGATCGACGGCCCGGCGGGAGCAGGAAGACGCCTGGACCATTGAAATGAACGCATCCGAGTTTCCGCGGCTGGGGGTTTGTCTATGTGGATACCGGTGCCGACGGGTTATGATAGTAGTGTTTTAAATACGATTTGCAATGCAACACAGGAAAGACAAGTGGAGGCAGACGGATAGCTTCTTCAGGTGGAGGCTATGATCGTCATTGGTGGCAGAAACATTCTTCCAACACCCAGAAGCTTTACGAAATCTGTCTCAAGGAATGTGAAAACACATTTTACATTCAGACACTCGGCGATTTAGATCCTGATAGTGTATCTTCTGTGCGCAGCGTAGGTATTACAGCTGGGGCATCCACCCCAAAAAAATTATTGAGGAGGTTCATACCAGAATGGCAGAGCAGAGTTTTGCAGAAAAGGAAGAGGAAGAATCATCACCAAACCAATACGTACAGGAGAGATAGTCACCGGTCAGGTCATCGACGTCAAAGAAGATGAAATCATTCTGAATATAGGTGGAACAAGTCCGAAGGCATCATCACGTGAATGAGTACAGCAATGAGCCGGGCGTAGATCTTACGAACCAAAGTTCAGGTTGGCGACGAATGGAAGCAAAAGTTCATGAAAGTAAACGACGGAGAGGGGCATGGCTGCTTTATCTTACAAGAGACTGGCAGCAGAGAAAGGTAACAAGAGACTTGAAGAAGCATTTGAGAATCATGAAGTTCTGAAAGAGAAAGTTGCACAGGTTCTGGAGAACGGCCGGTTTAAGAGGTTGGGGAACCCGGTGTATTCATTCCGGCAAGCCTGGTATCCGACACATACGAGAAGGATTTATCCAAGTATGCAGACCAGGAGATCGAATTCGTAATTACCGAGTTCAATCCGAGCGGAAGAAGAAGCCGTATCATCGGCGACCGCAAGCAGATCCTGCTTGAAGAAAGCTGCTATGCAGAAAGAATTATTCGAGAGAAAGATCGCTGTTGGTCATGACCGTAGAAGGTGTTGTTAAGAATGTAACTGATTTCGGTGCATTTATCGATCTTGGTGGCGTGGATGGTCTGCTTCATATCTCTGAGATGTCCTGGGGCAGAGTTGAGAACCCGAAGAAGGTTTTCAAAGTAGGCGATAAAGTAAAAGTCTAATCAAGGATATCAACGGCGAGAAGATCGCTCTGAGCTTAAAGTTCCCGGAGAGCAATCCGTGGGCAAACGCAGCTGAGAAATATGCTGTAGGCAACGTAGTAGAAGGCAGAGGTAGCACGTATGACTGATTTCGGCGCATTCGTTGAGCTGGAGCCAGGCGTAGATGCACTGCTTCACGTATCCCAGATTTCCAGAGAGCATGTTGACAAACCATCCGACGTACTAAGCGTAGGACAGGTTATCACTGCTAAGGTAGTTGACTTCAACGAGGCGGACCACAAGATCAGCCTGAGCATCTAATCGGGATTTGGATTGCAGAGAACAGGTGTTAAGTATGCTGAAGAGCAATCTAAGGCGGAAATATGCTGAAGAGAAACCAAACAGGGTGAATTTCAACTCCTGACGAGGGAATTCGGGAAGAGTTAATCGGCTTTTCCATGGGAAGCCGGGGGTTGAAGATCAGCTATGATCCCTTCTTCAAACTGATTTTTAATCCGGATGTACATAGTGATCGTTTATCTGCCATGCTTTCCCTGCATTATGAAGCAGAGAGTGACAGTGAAGCAGGTCTTATCCCCGGAATCCAACCGGATTTCTGCGGAAGGTTCTCTGCTGATTATGGATGTTCTGGCTGAACTTGAGAGCGGAGAATTAGTAAATATTGAAATTCAGCGCATTGGCTACGCTTTTCCGGGAGAGCGGCCGCCTGTTATTCCTCGGACCTGATGCTTCGGTAGTACAGCCGGATAAAAAGCAGAAAAGAAAGGGGATCACTATATAAAAACTTCGGAATGTGTATACCATTGTTTTGATTGAAAACAGCGGCGCAGAATTTTCATAAAATCCCCGGGCAGTATATCCATCGTTCCAGTCAGGTGTTTGATACGGGACTGGAGCTTAATTTACTGCAAAAATATATCTTTGTAGCTCTTGATGTTTTCAGGAAATCACTTACAATTTAGGTGAAGGAAATAGAAGCCTGGCTTCTCTTTTAAGTTCCGACAGGCCGGAGGATATTATGCGGATCATAGAGCGATACCGGATTTCCGTGAAATTTACGAAGAGATGAAATCATTTCAGGTAAAACCAGAGGAGCTGGTGGGCATGTATTCAAAAAGCATTGAGATTTTGGACAGAAATACAGTGCAGTATATGATTGAGGAACAGAAACAGGAGATTGAGGGACAGAAGCAGGAGATCGAGGAACAGAAGCAGGAAATTGAGGGACAGAAGCAGGAGATCGAGAAACGGAAACAGGAGATTGAGGGACAGAAGCAGGAGATTGAGGCACAGAAGCAGGAGATTAAAAGAGCAGAAACAAAGAGATAGAGGAACGAAAACAGGAGATCGAGGAACAAAAACAGGAAATCGAACGTTTGAAAAAACTTTTGGAACAAAGATAACAGGTAACCGGAAAGGCAGGCCAATGGATGCAGTGGATGGTCTGTTTTTCTGTCAATTCAGTTGCAGGACTGTCCGGGGAAAATGATAAAGGAGAAGAGATGGATTCCAGCCATGAGATGATTATACCGAATGATAATTTGCCGTTTAAGCTGTTTCTCTTTGAGGGCGGAGAGGGAAAGTATAAGAGGGCCAGCCATTGGCACCGGTCGATCGAGATTTTTCTTGTTATGAAGGGAGAAATCGATTTTTATCTCGGGGAGAGGCATTTTTCGATCGGTGAAAGAATTTTATTATTGTAAATTCCAACGAAGTCCATTCGATTGACGCCCCGCTTCCCAACCGGACGCTGGTTCTTCAGATTCCGGCAGACGTTTGAAGTATATTTGCAGGAACAGCCGTACCTCTCATTTTCCAGAAGATCGGGAGAGCAGAATGAAAGCTGATGGGGCTTGTGATGAGATGTACCGGACATATGAGAAGGCGTATGCATGGGAGCTGAAGGAGCGGGCTGTTTGAATTTGTAAAAGTATCTGCTTCTGACGGAGTTTAAGGATCAGGCGCAGGCGCCGGATATTATCCGGCAGAAGATCCATTTGGAGAAGCTGTCGGAGATTACGGAGTACATGAAAAATCATTACGACGAACCTCTCTGTCCTTGAAGAAGGTGGCGGACCGCTTCGGTTTTTCTCCCACGTATCTGTCCAGAATTTTTAAACGGTATGCCAATATCAGCTACCGTGATTATCTGCAGGATTTAAGGGTGGAATATGCGGTGAAGGAGATGGCATACAGCCCATGAGCTGGGGATATTGCCGTGAATCACGGGTTTCGGACAGCAGGGCGTTTGCGAAGGCGTTTAAAAAAGTTACGGCTGTCTGCCCAGTGAATACTAGCGCGGGGGAGAAAGGGAAAAACGATAGGGAGATTTGAAAAAAGAGCAAGAAAGTGCTATTATGTGGTCAAGTTCCTGCTCACGTAATCTGGTGAAAAACGGTATAATGAAACTATGGCAAATTGCGTGAAACAGGTAAGGAGGCAGCGAATGGAATATTTAATTGGTATTGATGTGGGGACGTCGGCGACGAAGACCGTGCTGTTCGATAAAAAAAGGCAATATTATAGCGTCGGCTTCGAGGAGTATCCGCTGTATCAGCCTCATAACGGCTGGGCGGAGCAGAAGCCGGAGGACTGGCGGGATGCGGTGATTGCCACCGTGGAAGAAGTAGTGAAAAGGCCGGCGCTGAGAAAGGACGAGGTAAAGTGTCGGTATCTCGGGTCAGATGCACGGACTCGTCATGCTTGATGAAGACGGGAGTGATCCGCCCCTCCATTATCTGGTGTGACCAGAGGACCGGGGAAGAAGTGGAAGAGATGCTTAAAATCATGCCCGCGGGAGCGCTGGATTGAGATTATCGGCCAATCCGCCTCTGACAAGGCTGGACGGCGGCAAAGATCTTATGGGTGAAATCACGAGCCGGAGAATTATGAGCGATGCAGGCATATTCTGCTTCCAAAGCGACTATATCCGTTACATATTAACTGGTGTGTTTTGCGACTGAAGTGTCGGATGCCAGTGGGATGCAAAGCTTCCTCGATGTGCCAAAACCGCTGCTGGTCGGATGAGGTGCTGGAGAAATTGAACATTGATAAAGGCTCTTCTCGGCAAAGTCTATGAGTCCTGCGAGGTTACGGGAACGATTCTGCCGGATATTGCGGACAAGACGGGACTTTCCACCGGGACAAAGGTAGTGGGAGGCGCGGGTGATAATGCGGCTGCGGCTGTCGGTACCGGAGTGGTAAAGGATGGGACGGCATTTACTACGATTGGAACGTCAGGAGTCGTGTTTGCACACAGCAGCCAGGTGACGATCGACCCAAAGGGACGCGTGCATACGTGCTGCGCAGCAGTTCCGGGGACGTGGCATGTTATGGGCGTGACGCAGGCGGCCGGACTTTCTTTAAAATGGTTTAAGATAATTTCTGTCAGGATTATGTGGAAGAGGCTGGGAGAGAGGGCGTGGATGTCTATGACCTGATCAACCGTGATATTGCACAGATACCGGTCGGCAGTGATAAGCTGATTTATCTTCCTATCTGATGGGAGAGCGGACCCCCCATCTGGATCCGGACTGCCGCGGCGTGTTTTTCGGACTCTCTGCGATTCATACGAAGGCACATATGCTGCGCGCCGTGATGGAGGGTGTCTCCTATTCGCTGTCTGACTGCAATGACATCTTAAAGGAGATGGGCATCGATGTTGACAGTATGATGGCCTGCGGCGGCGGAGGCAAGAGCCCTGTGTGGAGGCAGATGCTGGCAGATTTATATGACTGCAGCGTGAATACGGTGAGACAGACGGAGGGACCGGCGCTCGGTGTAGCGATTCTGGCGGGAGTCGGATACGCGGGATCTATGAAAGCGTGGAAGCGGCCTGTGATGAACTGATTACTGAGGCGCAGAGCACCGGAGCGGATTCGAGGATCGTGGTGGCAAAACAAAGGCGTACCATGAACTCTATAAAGAGCTTTAGGGATTTGAAAAGCTATAAAAGCTTTGCGGCTTTTATAGAGAAGAGGAGGAATACTTGAAATGGGATGCAGATCAAGACATTTCAGACAAAGCATTTTCGGCTTATGGAAGGTGATTACGGTGTGAAACAAGCGGGGATTTTAAAAGAGATGGAGAGGACGCCCCTTCCGGACGATGTGATCTACGTACCATCCGTTCGGAACTGGAGGCGCTTCTGAGGCTTCTTATCATTCAGAATAATATTGTACGGGGAGCCTGGATTCAGATCGGTTACTGCAGCAACACAACAATACGAAGTTAAACATAAATGGAATACCACAGAAACTCCGAGATTAATATTGCGGTGACGGATTTAATCCTGATCATCGGAAAACAGCAGGATATTGAGGCAGATTACACGTACGATACTTCTCTGATGGAAGCCTTTCCTGGTGCCGGCGGGAACTGTATTGAAGTCTACGGAACCACGCCACTACGCACCCGTCACGAAGACGGAGGCTTCCGGTGCGTGGTTGTCCTGCCAAAGGAACCAACACGGATATGGAGCCGCTGGAGATCAAAACAAAGAGGACGAATTGCTCTTTGCAAGAAACAAGTGGCTGATCAGGGCACGATGAGGGCGGACTTCCGGGAAATGCGTATATCATTGGCTTAAAGGGTGAAACCTCACGTAGGCAATGAGTTTGAAGCAACAGAGAAAAATAAATAGAAAGAATCAGGAGGAAGATACATATGAACAATATACCAGAAGTAAAAGTAGGCATTGTGGCGGTCAGCAGAGACTGTTT
>VOFH01002761.1_pt1 | contig 10277 bp, 13 predicted proteins | sample 5384091 | NCBI WGS metagenome assembly VOFH01 (sample SAMN12384727, study PRJNA508395) | human gut metagenome | isolation source: healthy gut G | host: Homo sapiens
GGGATATTTCCATCATCCGAATGATGAGTCGGTTTTGAATGATACAGTCTCGTGCATTCGCTGGATGTATCGCCAGATGGAGTACGGCTACCAGACGTATCCGGGCTTCTTTACGCATCACTCGATGGGATTCATGCAGCAAGGCGCCGCCGGGCGGGCGCCACGTTGCAGAACCTATGCCTAGCAGGTGGCTGATAATTCCATACCCAGATGTGTCTAGAGTGGGATGGGCTTTCCGGATGGGTGGGGTTGCGGAAGCTGCGTCCCGGAATTTGCCTTTGGAATGGGATGCGGTTTCCAGTTGAAGGGCTCTGTGGAAACTACATCCCAGTATTTGGCCGAGAAACGGGATGCCGTTTCCGGTTGAGGGCCTTGATGGAAAGTGCAACCCGGAATTCGTGATCGAAGCGGGATGTGGCTTCCCAACGGGGTCACAAGCGGAAACCGCATCCCACTCCGGACGCGAATTCTGGGACATGGCTTCCAGAGGGCTGTGGGCCGCGAACTACATGGGGCTGTCATAAAGCTTCAAAAAAGAGGGTTAAAAATAAACGGTACTTCCAGCAGTATTTTTAATGTGGGGGGGTACGATATCTGAGTTTTTCAAAAGTATTTAACCCTCTATGGAGGGATTGCGTAGGGGTTAGTCACAGATACTGGATAAAACAGACTAATTTGGGGATAAATGACCACTTACGTCAAAAATAAGTAGCATTTAGCGACAAAACATTGAAAAAATGTGTAGCACATCGCTATGTTTTTATTACGAAAAGATTCCAAATTGGCTTATTTCGGACTCACTTTTCAATCGCCTTGCGGTTCCTGTTGAAACTTGCTGACCTTTGGATGGGTCGAATAAGGCCTCGATGGGGATGAATTAATCATTATGGCGGCGCGCGGACTCAAACGATTTATTGCACTTCTAAGCAGCTTGGCGCTTGTGCTCGTCGTGGTCCTCGCCGTCGTTTCTTTTGTTCCTCGCGCATTTGGATACATGCCCTTTGCAGTGCTTTCGGGCTCTATGGAACCCGAGCTCCCCGTTGGCTCCATGGTGTTTGTTCGCCAGGTTGAGCCGAGGGATATTGCCGTGGGTGACAATGCAACCTTTTGCCGATCGGACGGCGCCGTAGTGACCCACCAGGTGTACGAGGTCGACCCTGTGGCGCAGACGATCAGCACGCAGGGAATCGCAAACAAAAATGCAGATGGAACCATCATGCACGACGCCGAGCAGACGCCTTTTTTCACGCGTGATCGGCGTCGTTTTTTTTGTGTCCCTTACCTGGGCTTCGTTAACGCATATTGCACGACGATGCCCGGTTTGCTTGTTGTGGTGGCCGTTCTGGCGCTGCTGGTCGCGGCGTCGATTGTGCTCGATCGGATGGTTCCCGACGAGCCTGCGGGCAAGCATGCCCGCGCGCATGCGAGGGGCGGCGTCCATAGCGGCAGGGGGAGGTGTCGGCGGCGGCAAGGGCCGTTGCCGGGGAAGTCGATTTTCGAAAGGAAGAGGACGATGGAAAACAAGAAGAAAAAGTGCTACGGCATCGTTGCCGCCCTGCTGCTGCTGGTGCTGGCTGCCGGTGTGGGCACCTACGCCTGGCTGACAGCTACCGATACGGAGACCAATGTGTTCACGGTCGGTAATATCGGCAAGCCCGAAGTGAAGCCCGACCCTGATCATCCGGACAAGCCCGGCACTGATCCCACAAACCCCTCAGTGGATGGTTATCCGTTCGAGACCAAATGGACCGATGGCTCCAAGATGATTCCCGGCACCGCCGTCAATAAGAACCCCAACGTCGGCATCGGCAAGGATTCCGATAGCTCCTATGTGTTCATCTATGTGAAGAACGCAATTGTGGAGACAGGCGCCGAAAACGCCCTTGCCAAGACCCCGTACTTCACCCTTAATCCCAACTGGAAGCCGGTTGCTACTGACCAGGTGAAGACCAACGGTAACAATGACCAGTACGTGAGCGGTCTGTTCATGTATGTCGCTGATGGCACCAGCACTCCTGCAAAGCTTACTCCCGCTGATAACAAGGCTGCTTACACCGGTGAGCTGTTCAGCACCGTGCATATCCCGGCTGCCCCTGAACAGCACGGATGTTGTTCAGAATCCCGCTATGACGGTCTCCTGCTACATCTTCGGCGCTGACCAGAAGGGCGACAAGACTGACGCTGCCGCCAACGCTGTCGAGCAGGCCAAGACTTGGGCTGACACCCAGAAGTAATCCCGCTCCCCCCCACTGAGATCCCGGCCCGCTCCCCATCCCCATTTTCGGGTCGGGATCTCGGTCCCCCTTATTGACGATTGGCGAACGTAATGCTCAACAATCTTTCCGACAATCAGAAACGCACCTTGGCGCTTGCTGCGATGGCGCTGTTGGCCCTGGCGTGCCTGTGCGGCACGCTGGCTTTACCGTTGATATGGTTCCGGTGAACAACGTTCTATCGTTTGGCAGCGTGAAGGTACGAGTCTGCGAATACACCTCAACGAGCAGGGCGAGGAGATTCCGTTTGAGCCCAACGAGCACGGGGACTATCCCGACACCAAGGCCGGGGGCTCTGACATCAGCCGCATTGTGCGCGTGGAGAACGCTGGCACGCAGCCTGAGTACGTTCGCGCGCGTCTGCGCATGACGTCGGTGGCGCCCGACGGTTCGAGCGCGGATGCTTCGGGCAGCGTTGCGTTTCATGTGAACGCGGGCGAGGGGTCCCCGTGGATCGATGGCGGCGATGGGTGGTACTACTACCGCGGATTAGCCGGGCGTGGCGGCACGCTCGACCCCGGTGCCATGACGGAAAGCCTCATGGACTCGCTGCGCTTTGTGGGCGACTACCACGATGCCGCGCGCGGCGGCTCATTCAGGCTCGATATCGATGTTCAGGCCGTGCAGGCCAAAAACCAGCAGACAAGCGATACCGCCCTCGACGTACTTGACGTTGTGGGTTGGCCGGAGGCGAACTAGCCTATGAAGATCAAGAATATGAACCGGGGTATGCTTAGCAGGCTGGTTGCCGTCGCAGCGATTGCCCTTTGCTGCGTTATGGCGCTGCCAACGGTGGTGCATGCCGAGGACGTGCCCGAGGCCAAAACCGAATTCCACATCAAAAACGAGGCTGACTTTTTGTCGTGTGTGGCGCTGTCGCGCGAGCGCGATACGTCCGGCTGGCACGTTTATCTCGATGACGACATTGAGCTCGACAGCGACGACATGAAAGCCATCGTTGCAAACACCGTTAAGCATCTGTCGTTTGGCAACAAGGAGCATCCGTTTAAGGGCGTGTTCGATGGTCAAAACCACACCGTTGAGGGCCTGAACTACGATAAAGACGCTTTTGACCCCGAGCGCGATACGGGATTTTTGCCGAGACCAACGGTGCCACCATCAAAAACTTCCTGGTCAAGGACGCCAACGTGTGGGCGGACTTCCGCGGTGGCATTATCGTGGGCAAGGCCGTCAATACACGCTTCGAAAACGTTATGGTCATGGAGAGCACGCTGCACGTGACCTGCGCCAACAATGCTCTCAACCTCATTACCAACGCAGGCTTTGAGGGCGGTCTCATCGCCGGCGAGCTCGACGGCTGCACCCTCTACAACTGCGAGGTCCGTGGCGGCCGTGCCGTCAACAATACGACCTCGGGCGTGCAGGCGCTCGGCGGTGAGGGTCTGTATATGGCGGCGTTTGCCGGCTACGTTAAGAACTCGACTATCGAGTACTGCCGCGTGACGCCGACGCGTAAGGACGACGGCTCGATTGCAGAGAAGGGCATGACCGACGTCACCAATAAGTACGACGTGGCAATTGGCGCCCTGGGCGGCAACAACGTGTACGCCTCGGGTTTTGTGGGCTGCATGGCGGGCGAGGCCAAGATTATCGACTGCTTCTCGACGGCGCAGTGCTACAGCTATGCCGCGTCATATGTGGGCGTCGTCGCCGTGACGCGCGCGTGGACGGGTGGCTTGGCGGGTCGTATTCTAACCGAAAAGGGCAACGAGCTCGTCCGAAGCCATTTTGCGGGTGACTTGAGCTCGCGTCAGTATAATCCCATCGCCGTGATCCCCATCATTCAAAACGATGTGAACCTGGGCGGTATTGCTGCGCGCGCCAACAAGGGTGACGCCACGGTTACCGAATGCTACTTTAAGCCGAGCGTGAGCCTAAACGGCAGCAGCCAGGGCAACCCTGCCAAAAAGAAAATCCCCTCGTTTGGTGGCGACGGCACCACTAAGGGTGATGGCTATGGTCCGTGGGATGACGAGCGCTACACCACGCGCGAGCTGTGGGAAGAGCACGACTACGACTTCTGTGCCGGCACCATGCGCTCGACCGCCAACGACGATGCCCTGGGTGGCCAGCACACCAATGAGTGGGCGATGGATTACAAGCTGAATATCCCCGTGCATGGCCAGAGCGTTAAGGCGACGATCGATTTTCCCGGTGCGGGTACCGCGACAATTACGGCAACCAAACTCGGTATTGATCAAGCGACTTCGGATCCGTACGCCTTTGCCGTGAGCGCCGTGCTGGCGGGAACGGCCCAGGGGCTTGGCCCAGGGCGATACGTCGGTGACGTTTAGGCAGGATACCTCCGCAAAGCCTGAGGGGCTGAGCGAGGCGAACGACGGCTACCGCTTTATGGGCTGGTTCCGCGAGCCCGGGGTGCGTGTGAATCGAATTGGACAAGACAACAGCTGGTTTGACGGCAAGACCTGATGCTGCTGCTGTCGCTGCTGACAAGCAGGTCCAGAAGAATGAAGTGCACGAGAAGACGTCGACCTATACCGCCGATAACGCGAAGGGGGCCGAGGCCTTTAAGGGCAACGACCTGTTTATTGCTTCGTACGAGGCACAGGTGCTGTTCTATAACGTCAAGGGCGAGACACTCGCGTGGCAGAGCGGCGCTGCGCATGACAAGTCGACGGATTGGTATCGCTATGGTGTCGGTCTAACGCCGGCTGCTCCTGTGGACCGCGGCGCTCTATCTGCCAGCGCCACCTTTATTGGTTGGACGACGAAGCCGAGCGGCGAGGAAGGGATGCATGACGGCTATGCGGCCATTACCTCGCCTGAGCTTGCCGAGCTAAAAAAACGCCGGTGCGTTCTATCCTGCCGGCACCGAGATCACTGTGCTTGGCCCTACCGATTTTTATCCGGTGTACACCGACTATGTGTCGAACATCATGACGGTGTTTGAGGGCAATGAGCAGGATGCAACCGACGATCAGACTCGGCGCGCGACGGTGTGGGCAAAACTGACGTTAAGGTTGAGACTGCAGAAGATGGCACAAGCGCGTATACCGTACAGGTGCTCGACGTATCCGGTAAAGCTATATCCGAGGAGGGCCAGCTGCCCGACGGCTATCGTTTCTGGGTTGGTATGAAGACAAGCAGGCTGCCGATGGATCCCCGGTTGATGTTCGCGTGAGCCGCGATCCGAGCTACAAGCTTCCCGGCAACGTGGACCTGACCGTTCCGCATACCTATACCGCACGCTTTGAGTACCGCGTGGATTACTACATCCGGGCATTCACAAATAGCGGTCTAACGGACAGCAAGCTCCTCTGCTCGGTTTGGAATAAGTACAAGTCGCCCTTTGAGGAAAACGTTGGCGCGACATATGTTCGTGAAAACATTGTCCATTGGGGTGCTGGTACGGATGATTCCGCTCACGTGTTACACGATGATAAGAATCCAGCGGATAAGTGCACTACGGTTCTCTCTGATGCGACGCGAATCGTTGCGCCTATTAACGCCTACTCACATAATGTGCGTAACGACACTGGCGCAAATACTATCAAGGATATGATTGCCGACACTGATTTTCCAGGAGCCGGTAAATTGAGTGATGAGTGGAAAGCGTCAAGTATTAAAGTTCAATTTTCCCCCGCACATGATAGGTACCACTTCAGTTTTTGGACGCTCGAAAGACCCGACGACGGTTCTTGGACGTATATAGAGAATCCTTTTTCGAGTGCTGTTTTAACGACAGAGCAATATTATGTCCGCGCCATGGTGACCACGGACGTCAACTTCTATGACAAGGATGGCAACGTAAAGCAGGCTGCTACTCGACGCTATGAAAGCAACTTGCTTCAGCAGAAAACGGCGGAAGGTAAAGATCCGACGTTCCTGTATTGCTATCCGCATCTCTATAAGAATAGGACGGTTAATACAAGGCCCTACGACGGAAAGGATGGTGACGTCAATCCCAGTCTGGCACTCGAAGCCTCTCCGACCGATGCCGACATGGCCGTGCCTGGCTATAAGTTCCTGGGCTGGATTTCGACCGCCGAGGTTCAGAAGGATTCTGACGTCTGGAAGTATATCTACGACGTCGCCGGCGACTCGTATGTGACGAGTGATCCGGATAAGGCAGAGCCGTATCTGGCGACCGACGAGTCCAAGGTCATCCAGTGGCAGGATGCCTATCCGTGTACGTAAAGTACGACGTTAACTACACCACCAACCTGCACCGCAAGGGCTTTGACGGAACGCCGGGCATCAATGTTCCGCGATTCGACATTACGCCTACACTTGATGTCCAGCAAAACGGTGACGTGGTGGCTAGGGTGAGCCCCGACATTGCGACGACGGTATATGCCGACGGTACTGGTGGCGCCTATCAGCTTAAGAAGCTCGAGATCGAGCTTCCCTGACGGAACGGTAAAGAAGCTCGATCCGACGGGCGAAGGCGGCAATACCTATTCCTATACCGTGGAGCCGGGTAAACCCTATACGTTTGTGGCCTACTACACGCCCATTGCGGTGGTGTATCACCTGAACGACACCGATATCGATGGCAAGCTCGCGCAGGAGGGCAATACGCTCGGCAGCCTTAAGGATGGCATGCCGCTGCCGACGTATAACGTTGGCGACATCGATGCTGCAACGAACGCATACAATGCCTTCGTAGGCTGGACGGAAACTAAACCGGCATCCGGCAACGGTTATGTCGTTTGGTCGGACGGCCTCCCATGGTGAATACAAACACTGTGGTTAACGCCCCCATGGAGCTGTACCCGGTCTACCGTGCCAGCGCGGTAATTGTCCAATCGAATATCGATGCCAATCTGGATAACCCCGATTCCGTGCGTTCTCTTTCGCGCACCGACTCTGGCGATCAAATTTCGCTGGAAGTAAGAGCTACAGCTGAGGTTGTCGGCAAGGATGGCACCAAGTACGACTTTGTCGGCTGGTCGCGTGACTATGAATCCGATAGTAAATACACTCTGATGACCGAAGACGATAAGTATCCCCTCGAGGGTAGTGAACCCTTTAAGGGCGCGACGTATACCGCGGTGTACAAGGTCACGCCGTATAAGGTGCGCTATCACAGCGTCGACGGGGCGGTCATCTTTACGGCGACGGTCGACTCGGGCGACGAGCGCGCGCAGGACGGTAAGCCTGGCTTTGTCTACACGGTCGATGTTCCCAAAATGGACGAGAGCGGCAACCCTGTCTACGACAACGACGGCAATCCTGTGATGGAGCAAAATCCGTGGCGTACGACCCGGACGCCCACTCCAAGATCGTCGCGCTGCTCGATGAACAGGCTGCTGCCAATGGCGATAAGCGCGAGCTCTTCTTGGAGTGGCGATGTGGGTGCCGATGGCACTGCAAAGTCTTGGGATGAGTTCAAGGGCGAGCCAGTCAAGGGTGACATGGACCTGTATCCTGTGACGTATCGCGTGGTTGCCAACGATACGTCTGATCCCGCGAGCCCCGTAACTATGACCGCGCAGCTTAAGTGGCTGCTCGATCCCGCCGCGGCCAACACCGTCGGTGACAGTGCCGACAATGCGCCGTTTAAGGTCTGCTTTGCCAAGCCGTTCATGGGGACGCAACTGACTGTTACGGTAACGCAGGCAAGCTACGGCCCTGGTGCAGAGGGCGTTTCTGCGGCGGAAAAGCCTGTGAACGGCAAGTTTGTCTCGCTCTACAGTCTGGGTTCGGGTGGCGGCTCGTTCGACCTGGTCAACCGCCTGGAGTCCAAGAAGACAGGCGAAGGCGAGCAAGGTCCCGGTAATGCCGTGTTCAAATTTGCCCAGACTCATGCGCTGACGATCGTTAAAAGACTACCGACGCCAGCGCAATGGGGCAAACGTTCCGCTTTAAGGTAACGCGAAAGGCGTCGGAGGGTTCTCCTGCCGAGACGCGCATGGTCGAGGTGAAAGTTAGCGAGCAGCGCGACGAAAAACGGTGAGGTCTGGTATGTCGGCAGCGTGCAATTTGCTGCTCCGGCGGGCACCTATACCGTCGAGGAAGACACGGCTTGGGCATGGCGCTACGAGGGTGAACTGAGTACGCCGGGCAAGGCGCCCGGCAAATCTGCCGAGCTCATCATCTCGTCTGCCTCGAGTGCGGGCGACACCGTGGTGACGTGCGTCAACACGCGCGCGAATGACAAATGGGTCGATGGTGGCTCGCGTGCCAGGAATGTTTGGAAAACGGCACGCTGAAGAAGGAGGACTAGGATGACTAAGCGCAAGCAAATCGTCGCCCTCCTTGTTGGCGTTCTCCTGTTGGCTGGCGCTGCCGGTACCTTTGCGTGGCTTTCGGTTACGGGCGTGCTGGTCAACGAGTTTGGTTTTGGTTCGGTGGCGCCCTCGGTAGATGAGAAGCCTCGATGGCAATGTGAAGAGCAACATCATGATTACAAACAACGGCTCGGCCCCGGCATACCTGCGTGTTGCGGTGGATATCTACTGGCAGGACCAGGATGGCGCGCGCCTGTGGGATGAGCCGGTTGCCGGCACCGACTACGTCATTGACTGGGGCAGTGTGTCCAAGGCATCTGCTTCCAACAGAGCCGCCTCTTGGGTTGTCGCGTCCGACGGATTCTACTACTGGACGTCTCCCGTTTCACCGATGGACAAAACCGATGTGCTCATCAAGGGCGTGACTGAGCATAAAGCAGGTGGGGAAGAACCTGGTCGTTGACATTTCGACCCAGGCAATTCAATCCACGCCCGACGATGCAGTTGCAGAGGCATGGGGCTGTGCAGTCGAGGATGGCGTGCTGGTGCCGCCGCATGGGGGTGCGTAAGTATGGCTTTCCCAATTCGCAAAGACGTTGCGACTTCCTTGCGCTGCGTGGTCGCGGCCATTTTCTGCATTGTCGCGCTCGCCGCGCCTGCTCGTGCGTTTGCCGACGCTCCCGCGATTGCCTATGACGGAAATGCGCGACAGTTGACGGTCTCGGGAGCGACGGGCTCTTCGGGGGAGCCCGATCTGTTTTTTGGCCTTTAAAGATCTGATGCCCGGCGATGTGCGCGAGCAGCAGATCGAGGTTCGTGCCACGGGCGTAAAGTCCCAGGTACGCGTGTTTGTGCGGGCCGTTGTCGATCACGAGACGGCACACCTGCTGTCGCCCATTACCTTGACAGCGTCGGCGGGCGATGCGTCTGCCGGTTGGCTCCAGACGGGAACGCCGGGCAGCGTGTTTGCCTATCCCACGCAGGTCGCAACGTTTGCGAGCGATGGCAGCACGGTGCTCAATTTGCAACTAAGTGTCCCGACGTCGGTAGGCAACGAGCTTGCCGACGCAAACAAGACCATTCGCTGGGAGATTACCGCCGAGGACGACGGCGAGAAGATCCCCGTGCAGTCTGCTGGCAGCAAGAAGCCCGGCTTGCTCGGTCTCGTGGCAACGGGCGACAGCACACTCACGTTGCTTTTGGTGTTGCTGACGCTTGCAATCATCGCATTTATAGCCGCGCTTCTTTTTGTCCCGGAGGAACAAGCGCTAGGTCCATCTTCTAAACGCAACGCCCTCCCGGGCGGCGGGCACGAAGTTCCCTGCTCTACAGTCCTGCGCAAGACGGAGGCCACATTAAGTGGCCTCCTTTGCGTGCGGAACTCGCGATGAACTTCGAGCCCGCCGCTCGGGAGGGCGCCCCTTTATTGATGGAAGGCCTAATAAGCGGATATTCCATGTCCGGATGTATTCAGAGCGGGACGCACTTTCCGAATGCGCGGCGTTTCGGAAAGTGTGTCCCAGAATCGACGCTCAGAGTGGTCCCCACTTTCCGGTTGATGTCTTGTCCGGAAACTATGTCCCGGAATTAAGGCTTGGAATGGGATGCACTTTCCGGTTGAATCCTTTGTCGGAAAATGTGACCCGGAATTTGTGATCGGAGTGGGATGCGCTTTCCCCGACGGGGTCGCAAGAGGAAACTGCATCCCACTCCGGACATGAATTCTGGGACACAGTTTCGGATGCAAAAGGCCACATGACGTGGCCTTCAACTTATATATGTTGCGGGT
>VOFH01004353.1_pt1 | contig 10273 bp, 13 predicted proteins | sample 5384091 | NCBI WGS metagenome assembly VOFH01 (sample SAMN12384727, study PRJNA508395) | human gut metagenome | isolation source: healthy gut G | host: Homo sapiens
CTGGAAGGCCTGAAAGAAAATATGATCCCAGCGTGACATGATAGCCGGACTTTCGCATCGGTATTGATCCAGATGGCTGGCCCGTTCCTGATATGTCTCGATCTCGCTTTTTGAGCGCAACATAAAATTCGTGCGACATTTTTTTCACGTTGGTGCTCATTGTCACGACATACATACTGTTCACATCCACCTGATTTTCGCTCAAAGCATGTTCGTTCATCGTTTCCAGAAAGTCCTCAAAAACATCGATTCTCGCCATATGCTGCCGCGGGACAATACATACCGCCGCGTGACTGTATCTTGACGGCCTCCATGTCGTCCAGCATTTTGCCGAGCACGGTATCCATCTGCCTGCGGTTGACGCAGCGGCGGTACAACTTTCCTGAACCTGGTCAAAGTACGGCTGGGAATCCACAATCGGTTGTAAGCTACGTCCTCCAGAGTGATGATTTCGCTTTCCTTATCAAAACAATGTTGGCGAGTTTGGTGTACATATTGGTGGTGAGTCCACTTCCTCCAGCACCAGTTCACGGCTGATGGTATGACGGCGCTGCCGGTTGTCACGGCAGTACACCTTATAGATTGCGTGCCGCGCACTAGCCTGTCGTGAAGATCGCCAGTTGCGCTTCGGAATGCATCGGCAGGGTACTGCAGGGATGGTCGGCGCAGAAAACTGGCAGGCCGCCCGCAGCCGCTCAAATTCTTCCCCGGTCGATCATGATACCGCCGAGACCGTAAAAACGATTTTTCCAAAACACCTTCGCCATCGCTGGCAGTGGTCATGATTTCGCTGAGATTGACCGTGTTGTTCGCAATACTCATAAAATTCTCCTTCTTTGTTAAGCCGCAAGCGAAAGCCGGCGACTGTACAGTTGTAATCGTCGATCCGTTATAAGCGGGGTTTCCACAGTTGCTGGATATAGAGGGGGATGCCCAGAGGTTTGAGAGCGTATCCTGCATCCGCCGCAGTGCTGCGGAATACTGTTCCTGCCGGATCTGATCCATGTCATATTCTCTAAAAGACGTTCCCAGACAGTGAACGGATGGCCGAGGGAAGGTACGGTGCATTGACCCCAGGTGCGCATAAGTAAAGCGCTCCATTGGACAGACAGCTCGCGGTATCGCCCATGAGCGCCCCCTCTGTGATGGAAGCGGTTGTGCTGTGGACATTGCCCTTTGATATGGATCCACCCATGCGCTCTCGTTCCACATGGATAGAGCGGACTGCCGTCTTTCCGGCATTTGTCCGGGTTACTGGACACCCATACATAGCAGCGTTTTCACCAATCTCCGCACGGCGCTGCAGTCCTGGATATACCCTTTGGCAGTACAATACGGGATAGAAAAAGCAGTCCGCTGTTTCCGGACAGGCGCCAATCACCGTTTTCACTGCGGTAGAATCCGGGGAACACCATGGAGATCATGGGTGCGCGACAAGCATCTGTAGCAAGTTCGCTGCGGGTTTCACCCTGGCCGGCATGGGCGGTACATATTCTGCTCATTTTGGCATACAGCGATACGCTGTTTCCGTGTTCTCCGCACCGCTGGCAGAAGAACCTGTTTTTTTCGGTGTTCAGATAAAGATGCGGATTCTTCGTCCGTCCCAGGCAGAAAGGGCAGAATGCCTTACTGCTTTTCTGGGAGAGCTGATCCAGTACGGCGCCTTTGGCCGTGATCTCTTTTCTCAGTTCGGAAAGCCGTTCTTCTTCATCCGGCATCAGATTTCCACATGAGAGCAATACGTCAATCGTCTGGCGGCGCGAACTGATTTCTTCCAGCTCCGCCGTATAGTCCGCCTGCTCCTGCGCGCTCTTCTGCGCTGCTTTTTCTTCTTTGTAAAGCTGCTCAATCTCTTTGTCATTGATGCGCTGCCGGGAAGGACATGACGGATTCCTTGAGGCATCCACATATTCGAGTTCTACAGCAACGCGCTTTTTCCGCTCCTTATCGTTGTAAAGCGGTCGAGCAGATGTCCGCCGAAAAAGCCCTGCCTAATCATGACCCAGGCGATCGCGTCCGCGATGGTCGTTTGCTGGTATGGTTCCCGCCGCTGATCATCGTCAGATCGCCAAAGTGATACTCGGTTTTCTTCCATGTGATTTTGAAGCAGAATTTTTTAAGCGTGTGATCTTTGAAATAAGCGACCTTATCCACTTGGCTGCCTCCCTTGTATCAGTTTACGCAGCGGATGCCACGCGGTAGCTTTCCAGTGTGTTGAACTGCTGGTTTGGATCATCTTTGCCCGGACGCTGCTGGATGACTCTGAGATTATCAGTACGGTGCCGGCGCGCAGTACCTCATCCGGTTTGTATGCAGAAGACCGTAAATACGTCTCCGTTTTCACACTCGATGTCCATGATTGTCGCGACGCCGCTCTTAAAGCGGTGCGGGACAGCTTTTCGAATCAGTAGCGCGGCGTATCGGCAATGCTGATTTTGGGCTTTGCGGAACCGTTGGCCGTCGTCCCATTACCGGATGCGGCATTGCATTGTGAAGAGGTCTCGGACCTTTGCCGCTCCTGCTGCGAAGGCTTGGAACGACTTCCGGCATAGGCTCTTTAAGTTTTGCAACGAAATCGTCGTGGAACTGATTCAGCCCCGGCATCTCCTTTTTGGCAATGACGGCTGTTTTTCCAAAGAACTCCCATCGACCCACGGTGTTCCCAGCTTGTATAGATAGCGGCCGATGCCCCACTGTGAAGCGGCCCGCTTCGCATGGCGTCCGAAAGGCCGCCCTTGACCGGTTCATAATCCGTATTTTCTGCACCGTCCGTTTTTCCAGCCACTCGTGCCGGTCGTCATCAAAAATTTGGATGGTGCAAAGTTGGGAGGGAGCGGGTTGCCATCGCGGTCCGTGACGGTATGCCACTGACGGAAGACGGGTTTCCAGTTCTGTGCTCCAACAACGGCATCCAGCCGGTTTTGAATCGCACGGGCGGTAACGTATGCGACCGCAAGGCCACGGGACTTGTCTTTGCTCACTGTCTGGATCTTCCACTCTACATCTTCGTGAGAGAAAGGCGCCGAAAGCTCCTGGTGAATTTGTTCCCAGGATTTTTCATAAAACATTCGCCTCCTTACCTGTGTTGGGGAGTTATAAAGTCGGCAAGCGTCCTGCCGTCTGGAATCAGGATATCGGATTCATAATAGCCCGGTATTTTTGTCTTTCAGGTGCTCCAGAAGCTGACGCATGGAACAACCTGGCTTGTTATGTGTGGAATCAAACCAATCGTCGTTGTTGGGCAGCTCCAGCAGGAAGCGCGGCAGGTTGTTCAGACCGTGCAGAGATGAAACCTTGGGCAGTATGTTGCTGCCAACGCAAAAGCTGCCCATTCGCAGCGCAAACATTTGAGAACGGATAATAAAACATCCGTGACTCCGGGCGAAGCCTTCCGCGTTCGATGACGCCGATCCGTACCGACTGCACCCGCTGTCCCCTCAAAAATGAAAACTGGAAAATCAGATGGGGCAGTGGGAAAGGTTCATAACGCGTATTGAAATAAGTAATATCGGCATATTCATCTGAGGATTCCACGGTCATCGTGATTTGGTGATTTGAGCTTTCGAAATAGCTGAGCGTCCCCGGCGGCAGCAGACCGGAGCATGCTGTCGGCGCCGGGCGGATTCCTGAATCGCCTTGACAAAGCGGAAAACTCTATTGTCTTTCTTCCAACCTGCGGCCCATCCATCCACGAGCAATCCACATAAGGACTTTTGGGGACAGCGTAAAGGTAACTCGATTGCCACTCATGCAGCTTCCTCCCGTATTGTCACATCTGAATCCGTTCGCCGCGTCATGGCAAGGACGTTTTCAACCGGGCCGCCTCGTCCCGATAGAAACGCATGACGTTGATCATTGCCATATTAAAATTTTCGAATTCGTAAAATCTTCCGTAAAGCGGGCGGCGATACCGCTGGCATATTCGCGGTTTACTTTCGTCTGCAGCGTATAATCAAATGTATAAGAATTGTACAGTTGCGAATAGACAAACCGCTTTGCCCGCGCGAAAAATGGTTCTTCGTGCAATTTCACACGAAGCAGCTTTGCATGAACACGGCAAAGCCTGTAAAACTCCATCATGTGCTTGCTGGAATAATAGCAGCCATAGATAAAGCATTCACTGTTGTCGCTATAGTCATGTGGACTTATAAGATCACAGTAACACGCCAGTGCGCTTTCGGCTGCTTCATAGGAATCGTCCATGCTGCACTCCAGATGGCGCATAGAGTTCACATTTTCCGGGGCGACTTCATATGCCGGGGCATGCAAACTGCAGGCACGTGATGCTGTACGGCAACTCATCTAACGTATTTTCTTCAATTTCAAACATTGTTTCCCCCTGTTCACAAAAAACGGCAATAAGAGTTTTCGCAGCGCTGGGGAACCGATATGGCTTTCTCAGCGGTACGTTGTATCCGCTGAAGCATATCAGCCAGCTGCTCCCTGCCGTCTTGAAGATCGTCAATATCGCTTTCATCAAATTGAGAGAAACCAGATCGCCGATGGAAACGGACTTTCCCCGTAAAAGCGGAATGATAAAATGGTCACGCAGATGCGGGCTGATCTCGGTAAAAAAAGTCGTCTTCTGCCTCGCAGGATGCAAGCGCATTGACGTTTTTGTAAGATAGAATAATCAAGTTCTGACTTCATACAATCACGCTCCAAAAGACACGGCATTCAAGACAGGCTTTTAATCCCGTGCGGTGTTAAGATGTTGATTCTAAGATGATTGCTTTTTTTTGTTGTGCTGATACATCATTTGTGAAGCATTCGGATCCCTGCTGCGGCGCTGAAGTTACTGTGATCGTTTCCTCCGGCTGCATATAACCCTTGATCACATGCGGCGCCTCGCCTCGGCATAGCCATTGACCATGCCGGAACCGGCAATCGAAAAAGACCGACCTGCCCTACCTTGAGCGGCAGAAGAGGTTGCTTGTCCATCCGGTCCAACACATTCTCTTCCCGGTACAGTTTTTTGCACAGCGCAGAGGACTCCAGCTGTCTGGCCAATTCCACTTCGTTGAAAACAGAACCATAAAATATCTGGACTTTCGCCGTGGCGGAGGCGGTGCATAGCTTTTCAGGGGGAGTTCATCAAGTGTAGGATTTGCTCAATATTTCCACGGCTCAAAAGGCAGGAGCAGCCTGGAGCCGTCTTGCCTGGGAATCCGGCATCCCAGCACGGCAATCTGATGAAACTTTGTGAACTCTTTGCCACAAAAGCGGTACACTGGACAGTTTTTCGAAATTATCACATAGTACACGGGCGATATCCGAGAGTCAGGCGGTAATATGGAATGATGTAAATCAAAACTCCATGCTCCGTTAAATGTGGTATCGTCTCAATGAGAAAACGGCGTTCCTCCCGGGTCCCGTGTACCGTTGGCGCTATCGTTGAAAGATACGGCGGATTCAGGTAAAGCAGTTGGAACGCATTTATGACTGATACGGGAATAAAAATAGCTGCCCATCGCCACGCGTTCCAGATTGCTCACAGGCTTGGCGTGCTCTGGAATCATCCAATTCCACGCCAAACGTATGGCAGTTCCGCCCTTGGGCAATCCGTTCCAGCGCAAAGGCCTTCACCGCAGCAGGGATCAAAGCAGATTTATCTTAAATTCTCGGGAAATACCAGTGCTTGCGATAAATATGCCCATAGTGCCGGATCTGTGGGATAATACCCAATCTTGGCAAGATTCGCCAGATGGCCCAACGCGGCGGAAAGGCTGTCATCTTTGATTGGAAGCAGGTCGGCAAACTTTAAAACGCTGTTCAGCATCGGCGTATAATCCGGGCGCCATAATTGGAAAATGGCGGACGGCGCTGACCAGTTTTTGCGATGCTGACGCCAACTCTTCCTGGCCAATTTCAGAAGAGAAAGTCTGCTGCTATTCAAAAGGCTGCAGAGCTTTCTTTTCCGCGCACGATGGAATCATGAACGGGGCGGGCTGTTTCATCCTTTTTCCCAGCATTTTATCCAGTCTGCGGCGAAGCTTTGCAAGCTCGGCAGCCGTGGATCAGCAGCCCTGATTGTGCATTGAGCAAACAGCGCAGGAATAATGGGTTCCACCTCCATTGGCGGCACCTCACGCCGCTTTCGGCTGGGATTTTCTTCGCTGCCCGGTAGACCGAACTGGAAACACATTTCACTGCCGGCATTTCAGAGCCGTCCGCAGTGCATAGACTCCATGCGCCTCCCGTTCCCCGAATCATTGTATCCAGTTGGTCCAAGTGATGCTCCATTTTTGGATCAACTGATCCAGCACTTCGTCTGCCTGTTTTTCAATGGCCTGGGCATCCTGATGCCCTAAAAGCCTCGTCCTTCGCAGACGCTTTCTTCTTGGAGACAGGGACGATGAGGAACAGACTGTCCTATGAACCTGTGCAGCGAGTAATCCCGCTGAGGAACGATCACAGTCCTGAAGGTCCCATTTTCGGTATCCCAGCAGTGGTAGGACCACATTGCAAAGGCGCGAGGACCAGATACTTCTTGGCAACGTTTAGCCAGCGCACCAAAATGCGTTTGGAAATATGAACGCTTTCGCATAGACGTGCGGCGTGAAATTTCTCGTGCTTTTAAACGCTCCTCGCATAACGGACGACAGGCGGAGCTTGTCCACTTATGTCGCCGACTGCACGCTGCCTTTGCCGCGGCAGATTACGGCAGATATCTTTCCTCGACATATGAGGTTTCCGTCCACAATGAGCGTTTGTCGACGCGCAGTGTTTCAAAGCGTACGGTCTGGCCATAAGGCACATAACAACCGCCTCGATCAGGCAGATCCTTTTTCCATGTTATGCAGTTCTCCTCTTTGTCTTTTTTGCTCTCCCGCCCGCACATTGATGCTGGCGGCTGAAAATACGGCGTAGCGGGGTCGTTAATTTGCCCTGTGCAACGATGTTGTATACAAAGTCTGTCACCACGGTCGCCGCCATGATGTTTGCGGTAATTACTTGAGGCGCGGAACCCGCAGCCTCCGCGCAAGACAGTTCGCTGGGAAATTTGTCGGTTTCTCAAGCATATCCGGGTACAGCTTGCAGACTGGCTTGTAAATCGTGCGTCTGTTGCAGCGGATACCGCATACGACCTGCCCGGAAAATTCATCGTTCCCACTGTCGATGTAGACCAGATGTGAAGACCTTTGAATACCCTCAGGCACATCTGCCTGATTTGTTGTTGTCCACGCACCCGATCAGAATGCTTCAATTCCGGCACCCGTTTTCCATCCAGCCAAATGTCGCCTGGTTGGACCATTCGATACAGATCCTCATCTTTTTCGAGGAATGTGGTAGAGAGTCTCCATCCCAAACGCCTCGGAGTAGCGTGTCGCAAGGACTTTAGCTTTGTTCTCGCCAAGATCGGCAGCGCAGAAATTCTGGCGCACGAGATTTTTGGCCTCTACAAGATCACCGTCTACAATATTGATTCTTACTGTTCGGTTCAACGTATGCATCAGACGGTAAAGATGCGAGTTTTCACATAGCCTCCGGTTCCTCCTGCCCCGAGGAGAAGGATTTTGACCGACGGCACAAACTGAAGTTCATAATGCATCTCCTTCCTGTTGGCGTGAAGGAGCTGATCCGAAGCGTCCAGTATTCCTGGAAACTCTGCCGGACTCACCTCGACCACATCTTCCAGTGGGATTTATAAATTTTCCTGCCGTTAGAAACCGGCGCGCGGGATCTCCGGGATATCTTTGCAGACGGCCGACTACGATGTAGAGCCTGGTCGCCAATTCATCGCGGTTATCCTGCTCACTGAAAAGCCGGCATGATGTTGTGGGAGTGAATATCCGCGTAGAAGCGCTCTTCGTCTAACTGTCCCGGCTGTTCGGGCACGCGGATTTCCACACGGAAACGTGCTGATAGGGGGACAACGACTAAAAAACGCTTTTTGAGTGAATCCCAATAAATCTGAAATACCATAACGGATGCTCCTGTTCCGTGTAGCACCGGAAAAGTGCGATCCGCTTTGATGTGCGGCGGTGGCGCCGGCTGAAAGCCGGCCCCTTACCTCGCTCAGTTCGTGAATGTGATTCGTGGGGGTTACAAAACCCCCAGCTTGTTTTTCGCATCTCGTACACATTTGGCCGTCGCGGGCAGGAAAACAGACAGATGGGTTTCGGTGATTGCGCATCTTCCGGGATAAGAGAATCACCTTTAGAAAGGCGATACCTTTTGACTTTCCAAGCCATTGTGGGTTTGACAAAACAGCGCGGACGCTTGTCCTTTTGCCTTTTTAAGCCTTCCAGAAACTCTTTGGACAGCTCGATTTCCTTTGACCTGCGCAATTTTTTCTGCTTTGCCGGAGACGAAATAGGCTTTGTCACCCGGCCGTATTGCACAGTCCAGGACACGCGTTTGCTGTCTTCAAGCTCCAGAAAGTCAGGCTCTTTCCGCGCGCAGCTGCCAAAGGTCATGTCCCATCGGAGATATCTTCTTCGCACGAACCGTAATGCCTTGAACACAGGCGGAAGTTCCGCATAGTGTCCGTGCGTCCTGCTGTGTGGCAGTTGCTTCGGTCTGATCTGCCAGAGAGGCCATCATATATTAAGCGGGTGCTCCTTTTTCAGAACTCGCTTGATGGAGCGCAGCGTCTTGACAGTCCGCTATAATCTGCGGCGTTGCCATCAGTTTTGGCAGCCTGTGCCTCTGTATTTGCTAGGCTTTCCACACACGCTTGGAGAGGCGGATCAGAGATGGGCTGCTGTGCCGGATCATCAGTACAACCGGCTTAGAAGCCTTTTGCGCAGCGGCTTCCGGATGCTGCATAGGCTGATGCCCCTCGCGTTAGCATACCGGGAACGGGAGGTGGCACGGGGTCCCAGGCTCGTTCTCGAACGGATCCTCAAAAGTCCCCCGCCGAGCATTTCAAAGTCCAGATCGTCGAATAAGTCATACAAAGTCCTCCTTATCGGATGGTAAATAAAAAAAAGCCATACCGGCACCCTAACAGGGCATCAGTATGGTTTTGCGGTTCTAAAAGGCATAGTTGTACTCAGACAGGCGCAGAACGGCGCATCCGTCTCTGCGAAACTCCTACCTGAAAATAACTCTTACCTTAAAAGAATAAGTCTATTGTACACCAAAATTCTCTGGTTGCATTTTACAAAATTTGTTTATGAAAAATTTTTTGCAAAACTGGCGGCACCGATAAGAAGCATTTTGGGTTGTGCATAGGTCTTGACAGCTTATACGCACGCTTGAGAAGCTTAGAAAACAGGGTGTTTAAGTTATAATATCAATCAAGTTGAAAGTTGATTAAGACCCTTCGGCTTGGAATCAATATGATCCCATAAAAACCAAAAAGATTTAATTAGCACACTTGTATTTGTGCATTTTTTCCGCAAAATGATAACAATATCATAACGCCACTTATAGAAAATGCTCTCAAAATGATGAAACCGATTGAAAAGGTGTAGAACATATGCTATCTATAAACAGAAATGATAACGATAACATTTTTTGAGTGAAATGAATCATGTCAACATTGAAAGATGTAGCGCGTAAAGCGCAGGTGTCACCATCACTGTAACCCGCGTAATCAATACGGCCCGAGAAGAAGTCAAAGCTGAAAACATGCGAACGGGTGCGGCGGGTGATGTCTTTCATACCTAATGCGGCAGCAAAAATTTTGGTAGCGGCATTATCGATGTTTTCGTACCGGAAATAGACCTTAGCAACCTTTTCAGATGCACTTTATCGTTGAATCAGCAATGTACCAGTATGGCGGATGTACCTTTTCTCATTCTCCGATCGTTCACGGGAACATTTTTGCGATGGATATTGTGACGGACTTTTTGAAAAACGAAATCCTGAATTTCACGAATACGCAAGTCAGTTACCTGTAATTCATCACCCTGTTTCAATACCACACGGAGCTGCAGAGGATGTAGACTACTGATGGGATAACATCAGAGGCGCGAAAAAGTCGTGAGATTGGCAGGCGGGCCACTCTGCATTGAATGACCGAACGTATTTGCCAGGAAACAAGGAATGCCAATGCGATCGACATATGCCGGATATGAGTGTGCCATAGAAGATGCCGGTATTCCAGGATCCCTACGCCATCCAGGGTACGCGCCGCCAAGAAACTTTTGGCCAACACCCGTGAATTGCGATTTTTCTGTGCAACCGACACTATGGCCATTGGCGTGTGCAAGGCCGCCGCGGAGATGGGCCTTCGCGTGCCGGAGGATTTTTCATTGGCGGGATTTGACGGATTGGGTCATCGCGTTATTGTGCTAATGTATGTGACCACGGTACGCCAGCC
>VOFH01001205.1_pt1 | contig 10253 bp, 13 predicted proteins | sample 5384091 | NCBI WGS metagenome assembly VOFH01 (sample SAMN12384727, study PRJNA508395) | human gut metagenome | isolation source: healthy gut G | host: Homo sapiens
TCCAAAATGCATATCTGCAATGTAATAAATCATATTTTCTGTTTCCTTTGTCAGTTTCCTTTTTATTATACAGGGTAATCCGTCAAAAGTTCACTTTGTGAAAAATATTTATCTGTTTTCTCTGAGAGACTGGTATCAAAATGTGATACCAACCTCTCAGAGAAAACTCTTGCAAAAGTGTGCGCATACCTCCAGTTTTTTCTGTGTCTTGCGATCTGGCTTTCTATAGTGTTTCCTCGATCTCATACCCGCCGCCGAAAATGATCGTCAGTCTTCCGTCGCTATGTACCTTGATGCACTCGATCATCTGGCGCACGATGCTATCGTCGTACTGCGTTTCATTCGCATTGCGCTCGGCGATGATGTTCTGAATTTCCTCCAGCCGCGCTTGGCGGGAGCCGTCCTTGTGGACGTTCTCTTGAATTGCGGCAATGCGGCGGTTAAGCTGCTCGATCTGATCGGAAATGCCTTTGAATTCATCCTCGCTGCTCTCCACATCCTTTCCGGCCGCGACGGTTTCGTTGACCAGATCCAGCATCCGTTTGTTCAGCGTGTCGATGCGGCGGGTCAGCAGGTCGATTTCCTCCGAACCGCCATTTATGCCGATGGCTTCTCCAATGGTGGCTTTCATGAGTGTCAGGTATGTGGACTCGTCCTCCGCGTGAAAGCGTTTAGCGCTCGGACAACGGCCCCATGCAGGGCTTCTTCCTCCGCGGTGATGGAGTTCTTACAATACTTTTGCCATAGTCCAAACGGCTGACGCAACGCCAGACGATTTTCTTTTTTCCGCGGATATTCCATGTGACACGTTTGTACCGGCTGCCGCACTCTGCGCAGTGGAGGACTTCCGTCAAAGCATACTTTGAGTATCGGCCATTTGCCGTAACTGCGGTTTTATCCGATTGAAGCCGCAGTGAATTTCTGCGTGACAGTTCTTCTTGTGCGCGGTTGAACACCTCACGGCTGATAATCGCTGGATGATTGTTCTCGACAATGTACATGGGTGCTTCGCCCTGATTCGCTTTTCGCGTTTTGGAGATGCAGTCGACCGTAACGGTTTTCTGGAGGATACAGTCGCCACAGTATTTTTCGTTCCGTAGAATATTCATGATCATGTTCTTGCTGAAGCTGAGATTCTTTCCGGGAATCTCGATTTTTTCCGCTTGCAGCGTTTGCGCGATCACCTTCACCGGCTGACCGGCGAGAAACATCTCGTAGATCCGCTCCACGATGGCCGCTTCCTCCGGCACGATCTCCGGTTTGCCATCCTCGCCTTTCCGGTAGCCCAGCAGCCGCTTGTATTGAAAGCTCACTTTCCCATCCTCGAAATTTTTGCGGTAGGTCCATGTGATATGCTTGCTGATGCTCTCGGATTCAGACTGCGCGAAACCCGCATAAATGACAAGGTACAATTCACTCTCGTTTTTCAGCGTGTCGATATTCTGTTCTTCAAAGAAGATACCAATGCCCTGTGCTTTTAAAGATCGCACATATTCCAGACACTCCACCGTGTTTCTGGCGAATCGGGATACGGATTTCGTGATGATATAGTCGATTTTCCCGTTCTGGCAGTCGCGGATCATGCGCTGGAATTCCGGGCGTTTGTCCGCCCTTGTGCCGGAAATGCCCTCGTCGGCATAAAGGCCGGCAAACTCCCATTCCTTGTTGGCAGCGATCATTTCCGTGTAAACGCGCATCTGGTTCTGATAGGATGTAAGCTGTTCTTCGGAATCTGTGGAGACGCGGCAGTAGGCCGCCACCCGCTTTTGGTGATATTTCTCCTTGTCCACAAGGATGGACTTTTGGGGTTCAATTACGGAAACTGTCCGTTTCGGAATTCTCTGGACTTCCATTCGGTTTATCCTCGCTTTCGCAAATATCGGTTTCTGTTTTTGTATGCAGAACGACGCCGCCTCCCACATGAAGGGAGACGGCGTCGATCAGTTCGGAAAAATATGCGGCGTTGAACGCATCCTGCGGCTTCATCAGAGAGGCACGCTTTCTGGCGATCTGTGCGGCGATCTGCGCCTTGGCGTTTGTTTCTTTGTAAAGCTGACCTGCAATTTCGCAGAGCAGGGCAACGATCCGTTCCTCGCTGGGGCGTTCCTGCTCCATTTCGTCGGAGATCTGCTGCTGCAAATTCAGCACTACAGCGGAATCCCTGTGCTTCACTTTCGGATGCGGGAGCATGAGATCGGCATTTGCGATGACGCGGTTCATAAGGAGCGTGATTTTCCGGAGCAGCTCGCCGTCGCTGATCCGCACCCGAATGCCACAGTCTGCATTGCTACATGTCCAGCTTTCCCGAATCGCACGTTTGGAATTGATGTGCCGGAGCATCGGCGCACCGCATTGCCCGCAGCAAACACGGTCGCGAATCTGCCGGATGCCCTCACTTTCCTCGACTGCCTGATTCCAGCGCCGAGCACTTTTGACTGCAGCGGCTTCTTCGTAGATGTTTTCGTCAATGATCGTCTCGAATTCTTCATCGCCGGTGTACTTTGCATTCTCCAGAATCCGAGAAATCCGCGCCTTATCCCATACACAGGTCCGCTCTGTGTATGGGATCTTCTTTGCTGTCAAATTCTCTGCGATCTCCTTAAGGGATGCACCTTGAATGTACGCCTTGAAAATATTGCGGACAATGTCGGCCTCCTGCTGTTCAATCACGGTGTGTCCGTCACGGATCGTGTAGCCAAACGGTAAATATCGAATCTTTTTCATACCTGTCCCTCTTAAATCTGTTCTGTAAATCTGAGCCCGCCAAGCAAGGTAACTGTCATTTCGTCGCGGTTATTGATGCAGATGTCTGTAACGATTTCATGGAACAGTTTTTCGTCGAACACTTCCAGCGGCTGTTCCAGCTCGTCGATCAGGGATTTCAGCTTCCGCACATCCTCCAACATCGTTGTGATCCGAGATTCAAAGCTGCTGTACCGCTCTGTTTTCAGCTTGCCGAGCTGCTGGCGGATCTCCCGCGCCTGTGTATGGTAAATGTCAGCGGCGAGGTATCCCTTTGATCGCAGCCGCTCCAGCGCGAGCAGTTTTGCGTTCAGCTCTGCAATGCTCTGGCTGAGCTGACTGGCCGCTCTGTTGTTCCGCTTATAGGCTGCGGCGGCAAATTCCAGCTTCTGAATCGTCTGACCGAGGATATCTTCTTCACAGAATCGCAGCTTGTTGATCATGGTGATGATATCATAGTATTTGGTTTTTGAATTGCAGTTCCAAGGAGTGGAGGCGCGTGTTCCAGAGGTTATGGGATTGACGATGGTTTTATTATATAGACGCTATAAAGAACCGTCAATGACGCATTTGTAAACACGCGAGAACATTTCATTGACAAGCATACCTGCGACGGCTATAATGAGAACATCCCAAATTGGAGGAATACATCATGACAACAGGAATGAAACACTTGGCTGCGTATCAGGCAAATCTGCTGGACTACAATGCGGCAAAAGACCGTGAGTGCAATTATATTGGCAACCAGATTCGTGCTGCGCGAAAAAGCATGAAATTGAGCTTGGAGCAGCTCAGTCAGATCTTAATGGGATATGGCGTGGACATTGGGCGCGTTGCGGTGAACAAGTGGGAAAAGGGTATATCGATTCCAAGTGCGTATCAGCTTTTGGCCGTCTGTGCTGCGCTGCATCTGGAGGATGGCTTTGATTATTTTGTAAGCAATACAAAACGCCCCCTGCTGAACGCAGAGGGCGTCGAAAAGTGAAAGAGTATCGGGAGGATCTGATTGCATCCGGGAAGTATCGGGAAGTACCGCCGGTGCTGGAGATCCGCTATCTGGATATGCCGGTCAGCGACCTGCCGGTATCCGCTGGTACAGGCGCATTTCTGGACGAGGGAAACTTCGAAATGGTCAGCTTTCCGGAGAGCAGCATCCCAGATGGTGCGGAATTTGGCGTTCGGGTGTCTGGCGACAGCATGGAGCCTGTCTATCATGACGGCCAGATCGTCTGGGTGCAGCAGTGTGAGACACTCCGTACCGGCGAAGTTGGTGTCATGATCTACGATGGGCAAGGCTACATTAAGGCATACGCCGAACAGGAACCGGACGATCCAGAAGCCTACCTTGGCAGTGACGGCGTGCGGCGGATGCAGCCGGTTATGGTGTCTTACAACAAGGCATATGCACCGAAGCCAGCTTCTCCGGAATTGGAGTTCCGAATTGTGGGGCGAGTCTTATAAGTCCTGTTTATTGGACAACGTTTGTGATATGATACTATCATCAAAAGTTTACCCTGCTTTTTTTTGATAGGAGTGAAAGAGCATTGAATACGCACGCACGATTGGATGAATTATTACATGAGAGAAACATGACATTATATCAGCTATGTCAAAGCGGAAACATCCCTACACGACGCTTCGCGTCTCTCGCTGCAGAGGCAGCCAGCTTTCTGTAGATACCATTGAGCAAATTTGCAGGGTGCTTGGAATCTCGATGGCCGAGTTTTTACAACTTGCCGCAAAAAGCAATTCAGCAAATGAAAGTATGAGGTAAGCTGTTCTTCAATAATGCGGATAAAAAGTCTTTGGACCACACTTATATGGGGGAACTGTGTGCTTTTTTTACAGCTATTTGTTTGAAACACTCATTAACTTAGTTTCATAACAGGAACACCGCAAGATGATACATAAGATTCATCTTGCGGTGTTTCCTTTTATGGAAAGGGGAAAATAACGCAGTTAGGTGCGCACTTGTACACTATATTAAACTCGTACTTTTACTACGCACTTTCTTGTCGCAACGGGGATGCCGTCGACAGCGTGATTGGGCGCATGGGCATCATGTGGCCATAGAATAATAAAGCGATTATCGCCCAAAGACAAATACCCATATTTTCCAGTGTAAAACCAGATGTCACGCTCGGGATGTGCCTCAACTTCCGTTAAAGTTTCTCGCTGTGCAACCCTGATCAATTCGTGCCCTTCAATAAGATATTGAATGTCAAGGTATGTGTTATGAGCTTCTGCATTTGGTGTATTTTGCACGGTCATTCCGTGTGAGATATTTGCAAAAACATCATTGCCATCAATTTCATAACGGCCATCGGGTATCGTCGAAAAATCTGAGTTTACAAGAAAATCAAGTGCCTTTTGCAATCGCGCACTGATGCCATAATATAGATGACTGTTTGTAAGTGTATCATAAATCATAAAGTAAGACCTCGTTTATTTTAATAAAACTGAAAACAATTTTCATTTAATATGATAATTGAAATTACTTATCTATGTAGTGTAGCATATAGATATGGAAATTGTCCTTGAGCAGGAAAGGTTGTTTTAAGGCAATATAACAACGAAATGGAGTAAGCATATGAATATTTTGAGCGAAATGAGTAGCATCTACTATGAGCTTACAATTTCTGAAAAGAGAATTGCCGAATATATTTTGGAACATACAGACGAAGTGCAAATGATGTCAATTAGCGAACTTGCGGAAGTCTGTCATGTTGGCGAAGCTACAATTACTCGTTTTTGCAAGCGTTTCCACTCACGTGGATATACCGCATTAAAAATTGAGCTTGTAAAATTGAGCAACCCGAGCTATGAGCCTTTTTCAGATAGACCGACATCTGAAACCACGACAACAACACCCACGAAACACCAAAATATAAGTGGAATATTATACAGTGAATACTCTTCCGCACTGAAACAAACTGCTGAATTGCTGAAAAAGAGCACGTGATCCGCGCAGTAGAGGCGCTCAGTCAGGCAGAAATAGTCTACTGCATGGGTCAAGGTGGTTCTATGCTAATGGCAGAGGAAACAGCACATCTGTTTTCTTCCGTGAGTTCCAAGTTCTTTAGCATATATGATTCTCATTTACAGGTTTCAGCAGCAGCAACCATGACAGCTAAGGATGTATTATTCTTCATTTCTTATTCTGGATCAACGACTGAAATGGAGGATATTTTATCTCAAGCAAAGCAGAATGGTGCAACAATTATTATGCTGACAAGATTTTGCAAATCTCCTGGGGCAGAAAAATCGGATATTGTGCTGCAGTGCGGTTCAAACGAATCACCTCTGCAGCAAGGCTCGGTTGCCGCAAAGATTGCACAGTTTTATGTTCTGGATATTCTGTATCATGAGTATTGCAATAAAAACCCAGAAATATCTGAACAGAACAAAGAAAAAATTATGCGGGCATTAGCGAACCGCCATCAATAAGTGCTTCAGGCATATAAATGCAGCCACGCAGAAAAGAGAACCATACTTTCGCGAGAATGTGTGTACCACATTCTTTGAAAACGTGTATTGCTTTGTACAATCAAGTTCAGAGAAAAGATGCTCTATCGTTTTTGGCGGGCAAGTGTTATCCAAACCACCAGCGGAAAGCATGACTGGAACATTGATACGGTGTGCGTGAGAAAGAGTATCGACATAACCAAGTTGATTCCAAAACAGTGTGTGGTCGGTTTCTTCATAGGCTGGTTTTAGAATACTGTATGCCGGCCCTTCTAATTCAGTAGCCGGGAAATCGGTTAAAAAGGGAAGATCGGCACAAACACATCTGACTTTTCCGCCGAGAATTGAGGCAAGCAACGGGAGCCGCCGCCACCTTTGACTTGTTCCGAATAGGGACATCTGTGGAAGCACACCCGGCTGCTGTAATGCCCATCGAATTGCTAAAAGGCAATCCGAGAGCCAATCTGCATATCCACCCTTAAGTCCCCGGGCGGTACGGTCAAGAACCGGCCAGTTCCCATCTGGGAGTTGCATTTCAGGATGGATTTGATTTGGTTCAGCATATCCTAACGGAGATATGTAAAATATGAAATCCCTGATCGGCCAGTTGCGGATGCATACTAATAGACGAACCGTAACCCGGAAGATTGATTAGTAAGGGGCTGGAGTTCGATTGCGGGCTGCCAATAGCCATAAAATGTTTGGCGATTGTCACTTGCCGTAAATTTGACATATTTATTTACCAACGTGTTGGGGGAATTCCCAAAAGGAACAGTGATTGGACAATAATCCACAAATTCTGCATGAATCGCAACAGTCTCTGACTGCCTTAAGAGTTGCTCTGCCCACTGATCAACTTCTTCGTGGCTGGGATAAGCCTTACGCGCTTCCTGCAACATGACCGTCTGTAAATCCACGAGGTAGACCTCCTAAATACTTTTTATTCATCCTAGCAGATTTTTAGGAAACTTTAAAGTAATACATACATCATTACTAGCATTTTTCAACCATAAATAAGATGTTATTGACAAGTTTGGAGGAATAACGATGCAGACAACAATTCCACAATCATTGTATTCAGCAATGCGATTCAACTTTTATATGTTGATAAGTATACCTTTCACTCTGGATGGTTTTTCCCGGAAGATTATATCCCTATTGTTTGCTCCGCTTTATTACCAGAGGCGAAGCTGTATTTAAAATCAACTCAGAGGAGATCGCAGTACACAAAAATGAGATCGTTTACATACCGGAAGGAGCGGTTATGTCGTGCTGGGCGCTGAGCGATAATGTTGAGTTTTATTCTATTCGTTTCTGTGTTACTGCGCGATTAAACGACAGCGATTTTCTCGGTGAATATTTTCATATCCCAACTGTTACGAAAAAAATGTACAGGAAAATGTTTTGACGTATTTTCAAGAAATCTATCAAAGCGCAACGAGTCAAAACCGAGCAGACTGTTTCGGATTCGAGGAAATCTAGAATTGATCATTGCCTATTTAACACAATGCGCCAATGCAGAATGTGAAGGAGACGGCAGTTCACATGATCGTGAATTGCCAGATGTGCATAGCCTCGAGGCGATTCGCAGAAGAAATGCTAAGACACAGAATATCAATCGCGATCCCCGGATTCAAATTGTTGTAGACTACTTAACACCGCACCTTAATGAGCAATTTACAATACAATCTCAGCGAAATGGCGCAAGTCAGTCAAACATCATTCGAAGACTATTTAAAGCGCATACCGGGAAATCACCAAGCGATTATATTCGAGAATTACGCATGACGTCCGCTGCAAGAATGTTATTGACAAGCAATCGGGAAGTTGCAGAAATTGGATATCGGGTCGGATTCAGCGACGCAAACTATTTTTCCCGCACCTTCCGGCAAGTATTTGGAGTTTCACCGCATCAATACCGCCGGATCTCACGCGGACAGGCGGTTCGTACAGGGAAAGAATCACCCAAATTATGAGCGAATAATGCTATGATTGGTCATTTCATCCTCTACACAAAATGAAAATAATTTTCTATAATGAAGCCATAGCAATACCACCAAAAAACATTGAGCAGAAAGGAAAAATTATGAAAAATACTTAGCGCTTCTTTTGGCAGCACTGATGCTCCTCAGTTGCTTGGCTGGTTGTAGCTCAGCAGATGATACGACAACCCTCCAACTGAAACAACCCAGGACGCTCCGCAGACCACTGACAAAGAAGATGCCGCACCGGCAGAGCCTGTTGAAACAGCGGATGAGCTGGAGGGTGAGATCACGTTCTGGCACTCGTTCACGCAGGGTCCCAGACTTGAGCGGATTCAGGCGGCAGCCGATTCATTCATGGAAAAACACCCCAAGGTTAAGATCAACATTGAAACCTACTCCTGGGCAGACTTCTACACCAAGTGGACGACCGGCCTCGCCTCGGGCAACGTCCCCGACATGAGTACCGCGCAGGCCGGTCAGGTTGTCGAAATGATCAACGCCGACGCGATCATTCCGCTGGATGATATGATCGACGAAATTGGCCGCGACCGTTTCTATGAATCTCCGATTCAGGAAATGACCTGTGATGGCAGCTGCTATGCAGTACCGATCTACTCTCATGCATTTGTGATGTGGTACCGCAAGGATCTGCTGGAAAAGTACAATCTTGATGTTCCCACGACTTGGGACGAGTTCAATGCGGCAGCGACGGCGATCACGCAGGGCGAGAACGGCGAAGTTTACGGCTGCTCTGTTCCGATGGGCACGAACGATATGTATGCAACGTGCTTCTTGGATGTCTGGGCAGGCAGCTGCGGCAAGTCCCTTCTGACAGAAGACCGCAAGGCAAACCTGACCGATCCGGATATTGTTGAAGGCATCAAGTTCTGGACGGATATGTATAAGACAAATTCTCCGGCAGACTCGATCAACTACAACACGCTCGATCAGGCGACGCTTTATTATCAGGGCAAAAACGCATTTGACTTCAACTCCGGTTTCCATATCAGCGGCGTTGAGGCAAACCGCCCCGATCTGATGGATTCCATCAGCTGCGCACCGATTCCCACCCGCAACGAAGGCGAGCAGCCGCAGTACATCGTCAATAATATGCCGATGGTTGTTTGGAAGAACTCTAAGCATCCTGAAATCTGCAAGGCATTCATCGAGTCTTTCTATGAGGCGGAAACGTATGTCCCGTTCCTGCACTCTGTTCCGGTCGGCATGCTTCCTGCTCTGAAGGAAATCACAAATGATCCGACGTTCCTTTCGGATCCGACGATTCAGAAGTATGAAGCTGAAATGCGTGTGATTAGCGACGCTCTGAGCCACGGCACTTATATTGGCATGGAATATGGCCCCTGCGTCGAGGCTGGCATCCTTGCAAACCAGCGTGTCGTCGAGAATATGTTCCAGGACATCGTCCTGAACGGCACATCTGTTGAAGACGCTGCGGCAGCCGCCAACAAACAGCTGAATGAGTTGTTTGAGGCAGCAGAATAAGATTTTTATTGGGGTGACCCAGGAGGCGGGGCTTCCCCCGCCTCCTCTATCTCTAGCGCAGCAAAGGAGGTCTGCAAAATTGTGAAAAGAAGGCGCACGCTATCATCAAAAGCAAGCAGTTGGCTGTTTATTCTTCCCGCGCTCACCGTGGTTATTTTACTCCTGCTATATCCCGTTACTTCCAGTATCTTCTATAGTCTGACAAACAAAAATCTCATTAAGCCTACTTATCGATTCCTCGGTCTTGATAATTATATTAAAACGTTGACTGATCCGGATTTCTGGACGGCCTTTTGGAACGACCTGAAATGGACCTTTTCTCTCTGCTGGGGCAGTTAATAGTCGGTTTTTACCGGCGCATTGGCGTTGAACCGAATCAAAAAGGCTCTAGCATTTATCGTACAATCCTGATTATTCCTTGGGCGATTCCATCAATCGTTTTGGCGTTTTCCTGGAAGTGGATTTTTGAACGGCGTTTACGGTTTTTGCCGAATCTTCTGATCAAGCTCGGACTATGCTCAACCGCGCCGGAATTTTTTGACTGGAAATCTGGCGTTT
>VOFH01000223.1_pt1 | contig 10178 bp, 15 predicted proteins | sample 5384091 | NCBI WGS metagenome assembly VOFH01 (sample SAMN12384727, study PRJNA508395) | human gut metagenome | isolation source: healthy gut G | host: Homo sapiens
GCCCGAGGTAGATGCCATTGAGCATATCGGCCATCGTGATCTTCCTTGGCAGGGCCATCGTTGCCCGTTCTGAGGCGCTCAGAAAATACGCGATCCCGGCGCCTGTTATTTCCGGTCTGATCTTCTCGATCATCGTATCCTGCATCAAGGGTGCCGGAATCGTCGGAATCTCCTTCGACGCGACGATCATGAAGGATCTCTGCCAGAACTTATTCTTCCTGTGCGTAGGTTTCGGCTTCAGCTACAAGATGTTAAAGCACGCAGGGCGGAAAGCTCTGTATCCTCATCGCATTTGCAGCATGTCTTCTGATCACCTGTCAGGACCTCTTAGGATACGCACTGAGCCAGCTCATCGGAATGCACCCGCTCTTAGCTCTCCAGTGTTCTTCCGCAGCGATGTCCGGCGGTGTCGGCACCGCGTCTGCGTTCGGCCCGATTTTGAGGAATGGGGCGCGCCGGATGCCACCACCATCGGCGTTGCGGCCGGTACCATGGGAAATATCATGGGCTCCCGATCGGCGGTCCGGTTGCAGCCTTCCTGATCGCAAAGCACGGTCTTAAAGTCTGATCCGAACGACAAACCGGAAGCACATGCAACCGGAAGAGTTCCGGAGCTTAACAACACGAAAATGATCATGATGTTTGCCCTGACTCTGCTTCTCGCAGCTCTCGGCATGCCGATCTACTGCCTGCTGGACAACATCCCCATGATCGAAATGCCGAAATTCATCGGCTGCCTGTTCGCAGGCGCCATTGCAAGGAACGTCATGGAGGCTGCCGGAATTAAATTCTACGTGCCCGAGGTAGATGCCATTGAGCATATGTTCCTGGAGCTTTACCTGGCTCTGGTCCTGATGACAACCGATTTCACAAAGCTGGCTCCTGTGGCCGGACAGATGAGCATCATCCTCATTGCCCAGGGCATCTTCATGGCTCTGTTTGGGATCTTTGTATCCTTTAACCTGTTTGGACGGGATTACGGTGCAGCCGTTATGACCGCCGGAAACATCGGCTGGGGCTGCGGCTCCGGATCCAACGCCGTCGCCAATGAAAAGGCCTTGATGGACCAGTATGGCTGGCACAACATCGCATGGCGCTTGCCGGGTGCGGAAGGCTTCCGCGCCCCCGCAGGACCAGACAGGGGCAGCATCAGATTCATTAAAAATCCTGACGATCGGAACTGCCGACAGCGGCGGGACCATGTACCCGGTGGGAAAAGCGATCTCCGGGGTCGTTGAGGATGCTGACTCCACCCTCAAACTGAACATCAGCGCTTCCACGGGCTCCGCTGGGAATGTCCGTTCCCTCGAACAGGGAAGCATCGATCTCGGACTCGTCAGCGGTGACGTGGCCTTTGCCGCGGTAAACGGAAGCGGGGAATTCAAGGACGCTCCGTTTAAAGGACTCAAGGTCATCGCAGCCCTCTATCCAAGCATCTCGAATTGGATGGCCCGGGATGATTCCGGTATTTTTACGTGCATGATCTGAAGGGGAATAAACTTGGGGTCGGTCCTCATGATTCAACCACGGAGCTCGCCGCAAAGATCTCCCTGAGTGTTCTCGGTGTCACGGAACAGAATTCCACCCTTGTCAACTGCGGCCTCGGCTCGGGCGCTGAGGAAGTTAAAAACATGACCCTCGACGCGATCCACGGATTTACCGGTGTGCCGATCTCCGGACTCGCAAATCTGGCGGACGCGGTTCCTTGCCATCTTTTAAAATACACGGATTCTGAGCTCCGCTCCATCATCCGCTCAATCCATTCTATGATATGGAGGAGATCCCCGCCGGTACCTACAACGGTCAGGACGAGAATGTTGCGACCTTTGGGATCAAATGTCTCCTCTGCGTCAGCGAGAACATGAGCGACGATCTCGTCTATGAGATCACCTTGATCCTCTACGAGAACCGTGACCGCTTAAAGGATCTCCATCCCGCCCTCTCCTATGCCTCACAGACGGATTCATGTACGAGGATCTTCCGATCGAGCTTCATCCGGGAGCTGAACGGTATTATGCGGAACAGGGACTGCTGCAGGAGCATAGCAGATAACTCTTTTCAGTATAAAAGTATAAACAGTCGAAAGCGCACCATCCGGGATATCGTCCCCGGATGATGCGCTTTTGTTTAAAATCATCTTTGCCCCTTGTCATATAGTTTTTAATACTATATAATAGATGGATGAAAGGAGTTTCACCATGAGAACGAATGAAGAACGACTGAATGAGCTGCTTGCCCACCTGACAGCCTCGACCACATTCATGTGGATGAGATCCCGCAGATCGACCTCTATATGGATCAGGTGACGACCTTTATGGAGAAGCACCTCGGTGAGTTAAAGCGCTACCCGGAAGACAAGGTTCTGACAAAGACTATGATCAACAACTATGCGAAAAACAACCTGCTTCCATCCCCGGTACGGAAAAAATATACCCAGGAACATATCCTGCTTCTGGTATTTATCTATTATTTTAAAAATCTGCTGAGCTTCACGGATATCGAGACGGTTCTTTCCTATATTACGGAGAACCATTTCGGCACATCGGAATCCTCCCTGGCAGAGATCTACACAAAGATCTTCTCCATGGAACATGATCAGATGGATCGGCTGAAGGATGATGTGAAAGAGAAATTCGAGAAAGCGAAGGAGACCTTCCCCACTGCCGCGGAGGGATCGGAGGATCCTGAGAATGCAGAATCGCTGCAGCTCTTCGCATTTATCTGCGAGCTGGCTTTCGACGTGTTCTTAAAGAAGCAGATGATCGAGCGTCTGGCCGACGAACTGCGGGATGCGAATCCGCCGAAAAAAAGAAATAATTGTATCGTTTCCAACATGTCGAAAGCAAGCTTTTGACGCTAAACAGCACTGAAATTACAAATTCAAAAAGACCTTCCTTCAGAAGCAATCCCCAATTTGCTTCTGTCAGAAGGTCTTTCTTGTTTACATATTAAGAATACTTTCTCTTATTTCTCCGCGCCGTTCTCATCATCGAGTTTCTCGAATCCAAGGCGCTTGAATACCATATCGTATCCGTCACTTCCGTAATTTAAAGACCGGTTTACACGGCTGATCGTTGCGGTGGAAGCACCTGTGCTCTCCGCGATATCGAGATATGTCCGTTTCTCTCTCAGCATCTTCGCGACTTCATAGCGCTGGGACAGGGACAGGAGTTCATTTACCGTGCAGACATCCTCGAAAAATGCATAGCACTCTTCCGGCGTCTTCAATGTCAGAATCGCCTCAAAAAGGTGATCAACTGCATCTGTCTTGATTTTCTTATTCATGTTTACTATTACCCCTTCTGCTTCATATTTGCAGCAAACTCAGAACAATATTTTTTGCTGCATCTTTATGGATCATTTCGTTCAACGCACTAATCACAGTTTAACACGTTAGATTCAAAAAGTCCAGTGTTTCTGCATAAAAAAGCAAAAAGAGTTATGGCTGCCATATCCTGTTGGAATATAAGCAGCCATTTTCTATGCCAACATAAATTTCTCCACAACCAGCCCAACACCGTCATCATTGTTGGACGCCGTGATATAATCCGCCGCGCTCCGCACCGGCAGGACCGCATTCTCCATGGCAACACCGAGACCCGCGTACTTGATCATCGTGAGATCATTGTAACCGTCCCCACAGGCGATCATCTGTTCTTTCATGAGTCCCAGGACTTCCAACAGGCGCTCCAGGCTCTGAGCCTTATCGATTCCTTTCGGCAGAACCTCAAGAAAGAACGGATCTGAGCGGTAGACGCTGAAATTCTTTCCCATGGCCGCCTTCACCTTCGGCTCCACCATCGCAAGGTAATCGCCGTCCTCCATCATAAGGAATTTCGGGACCTCAAAGTTTACATATTCCTTCATGTCCTCCGGCTTCCAGAGCTCCATCCCGTTGATCCGGCTCTCCAGCTTTCCGTAAAGGGGACTCCGGATTTGAGGAAATGATCCTGCTGCCCTCATATGTGACGATGTCCACCTGATGTTCCTCCGCAAGCCCGATGATCTTCTTATTGGCAGAAACCGGCAGAGATCTCGCAAACACGGTCTCCCGGTCTTACAGTTGATGATCCGTCCGCCGTTGAAGGAGAGAATATACCCGCTGTACTCGTCCAGGCGCAGCTCTTTCGCAAGCGGCATCACGCCCTGGGTCGGACGTCCCGACGCGAGAACCACCTTTTTTCCGCGCTCCTGCGCCTTCATAAGTGCCGCCTTCGTCCGCGGTGTGACCACCTTGTCCCGGTTTGTCAGCGTGCCGTCCAGGTCCAGTACGATGATCTCGTATGGACCTGCCATATTTTTTTTCTGTCTGCATTTATGACTCCTCTATGCGCAGGATGCGCTCGATTTTATTTTGTAAGATCCGTCTGTCTGATCTTCTCCCGCACTTTTAACAGGAAGGACGGGGACGCCGACAGTTCATCGATTCCCATCTTCAAAAAATCTTCCGTGAGATCCGTCTCCGCGCCAAGCTCGCCGCAGATACCAACCATACAGCCGTATTTTATGGCCACTCTCCGCCACAAAGCGGATCAGCCGCAGCACCGCCGGATGTTTCGGATCGTAGAATTCATCCAATTTCTCGTTTTGTCTGTCGATGGCTAACGTGTACTGGACAAGGTCATTGGTTCCGATACTGAAGAAATCCACCTCTTTTGCCAGATCCTCGCTGATGATGGCCGCTGCCGGGGTTTCGATCATGATGCCGATGGCCACATTGCCGAATGGAACGCCCTGTTCTTTTAGTTCATCACGGACAGATGCCGCGATCTCCTTCGCCTTCTGGACCTCCCAAAGGGATGCGATCATCGGGAACATAATGGAAATCTTTCCGAATGCGCTGGCGCGGTAGATTGCCCGAAGCTGGGTGCGGAAGATTTCCGGTCTTGTGAGGCAGATCCGGATCGCGCGGTAGCCCATCGCCGGGTTTTCTTCCTTCTTCAATTTAAAGTAGTCCGCCTGCTTGTCGGCGCCGATGTCCAGAGTGCGGATAATGACCTCTTTTTCCCGCCATCATCTCCGCCACCTGACGGTATGCTGCAAACTGCTCTTCCTCCGTCGGGTATGTCTTCTTATCAAGATATAAAAACTCACTCCGGAACAGGCCGATGCCCGCCGCGTTGCTCTTTAAGACCTCCGCAACATCGGAAACATCCCCGATATTGGCGTAGAGCTTCACCTTCGTTCCGTCCAGGGTGACATCCTCTTTGTCCTTTAATTCCTGCAGCAGGCGCTCTTTTTCTTCCTCCGCCTGCTTCTTCTTTCTCCATGGCAGCCAGCATCTCCTCGTCCGATCCACATAGAGCATTCCTGTCTCGCCGTCGATGACCGCCATCTTTCCGTCCCAAGCTTCCTTGACATCCACGGACACAAGAGCCGGGATGTTCATGCTGCGGGCCAGGATCGCCGTGTGGGAGTTCGGGGAACCCTGCTCGGTGATAAATCCAAGCAGCATGTCCTTTTCCAACTGTACTGTCTCACTGGGGGCCAGGTCCTCCGCCATCAGGATCACTGGCTGGGTTAGGAAGCCCGACTCCACCGCGTCACCGGAGAGTATCTTTACAAGGCGGTTCGTGATATCCTTCACATCCGCCGCCCGTGCGCGGAAATATTCATCCGACATATCCGCGAAGAGACGATAAAGTTGTCACCGGTCACCGCCGCCGCGTACTCCGCATTCGTCTTCTGGTTTCTTATAATGTTCAGCACAGAATCACGGTAGTCCGCGTCCTCCAGCATCATCATATGGACCTCAAACACCGCCGCCCCCGTCTCTCCTACCTGTTCGCAGGCTTTCTCATGGAGTGTCTTTAATTCGTCCTCCGCGCACGCCACAGCCATCTCGTACCGTTTTACCTCCGCCTCGGTATCCTCCACCGTCCGGCGCTTTACCTGGCTTTCCGTCTTTCTGTGGTAGAGGATCGGCCCGATCGCTACCTTATTTAAGATTGATTTTCCTTTTTATGATCTCCATACTCATATATCCGCCTTACAGTTTTGCCTGAAAAAAAGTCCTGTACCGCCTCTGCCGCCTCTTTTTCGTCCGGACCGACGGTCTCCACGGTGATCGTCTGACCGTGACGGATCCCGAGGGCCATCACCGCCATGAGCCTTTCGGCATCTGCCTGTTTTGTCTCTGTCTTTATCGTGATCTTCGACTGGAATTCCTTTGCAAGCTTCGCAAGCTCTCCCGCCGGTCTCGCGTGAATTCCGATCTCGTCTGTAATTGTATACTGAAATGTCTCCATAATCAACCCACTTCCTATTTTTCTTTATTATGCAGCTCTAAAAAGGTTCCCCTGCTCCGGATCTTTTCCGCGCTTTAAAATATGAACTTCCAGGCAGTCCGAAGATCTGTGAAAAGAACCGGGGATGCCAAAGATGGAACTTTATCTTTAATTTCCTGAATATCTGCCTTCAAAAAGCTTATCCCCGGTCCGTACATGATCCCCATCGTGCACAAAAGCCTCAAAGCTATCTCCTGATAACGATACTGTATCGATTCCAACATGGATCAACATCTCATGTCCACCATCAGTCTGGAATCCGATTGCATGCTTTGTCGGGAATACAAATGTTACTGTCCCGTCCGCCGGTGCGTACACATATTCATCATCCGGAATTACCGCCGCACCGTCTCCCATCATTTTTTCCGGCAAATGCTTCATCCGGGACTTCCGAAAGCGGGATTACGGTTCCTGTCATGGGACTTTTTATAAGTTCATGACTATCACCTTCCTCACTTTCATCCCCGTACTTTTCCAGATACTCTTCCAGATCCGATTTGATGACCGACACCTGCGGACCATAGATGATCTGAACACCTTTTCCTTTTTTGATGACACCTGACGCCCCGGTCGCTTTTAATACGGACTCGTCTACTTTTTCCCATCCTTTACGGTGCACCGGAGTCTCGTCGCACAGCAGTCCACATCCGTGATATTGTCCGGCCCGCCAAGCCCCTTAAGGATCTCCCCGGAACGTGTTCCCGTCTTCCCCCGCAGATTTTTTCCCTGCCGGCCTGTCCGGGACCAGTTCCTTTTCTCTCTTCCTTCCTCTGCTCCACATCGCTTCTCGTATAGAGCTTCGCCGCAGCCCCCACTTCCCGCCCCGGCGTCTTATAGTCAAGTTTCCGGATCAGAACCAGGAACACCGCACAGTACATGAGAAAATAGAAGACTCCGACCACAACGATCCAGAGCCACCCGGTCTTTTTGTTTCCTTGAAGGATTCCAAACAGAAACAGATCGATGAGCCCACCGGAGAATGTCATTCCGACTCCAACGTCGAGCATGTGCATCAGCATGTACGCCAGTCCTGCGAACACGCAGTGAATCCCGTAGAGAAGCGGCGCGGTAAAGAGGAATGTAAACTCCAGCGGCTCTGTGATCCCCGTGAGCATGGAGGTCAGTGCTGCGGAGAGGAGAAGTCCTGATACCTCCTTTTTCTTTTCCGGCAGCGCCGCCTGGTACATGGCCAGGGCTGCTCCCGGAAGTCCGAAAATCATAAGCGGGAACTTTCCTGCCATAAACCTTGTGGCCTCCACGGAAAATCTCGTATTTCCTGGGTCCGCAAGCTCCGCGAAGAAGATGTTCTGGGCACCTTCCACGATTTTTCCGCCGATCTCCATGGTGCCGCCCACTGCGGTCTGCCAGAACGGGATATAAAACACATGGTGCAGACCGAAGGGGATCAGGGCACGCTCCATGAAGCCGTAAAACCATGTTCCAGGATACCCGGAGCGGAGCACGAAGCCGCCGACTCCTGAGATCGCCGCCTGGACCGGAGGCCAGATAAAGTACATGAGAATTCCCACGAGGACATAGAACAGGGCGCTCACGATGGGGACGAATCTTGTCCCGCCGAAGAAGGACAGCACCTGTGGGAGCTCGATCCTGTAATACCGGTTGTGGAGCCATGCGGTCCCAAGTCCCACCAGGATTCCGCCGAACACCCCCATCTGCAGGGACTGGATCCCCGCCACCATGGCACCGGCCCCCTTTTTTAAGGCATCCGTCCCACCGTTTACCGCGATCATCGCACCGATGGCCGCATGCATGACGAGAAAGGAGATGACCGCAGCCAGCGCTGCCACTTCCTTCTCCTTTTTGCCATGCCGATGGCGATGCCCATGGCAAACAGGATCGGAAGGTTCGCGAACACGATATCCCCCGCCTGACTCATCACCATGAACAATGCGTTCCAGAAGGTTCCCGGTCCCATGATCCGCGTGAGCCCGTACGTTTCAAGCATCGTGGTATTCGAGAAGGAACCGCCGATACCAAGCAATAGTCCCGCCACGGGCAGCAGTGCGATCGGCAGCATAAACGACCTCCCTGATCCTCTGCAGGACGCCAAAGACCTGATCTTTCATGAATCTCACCCTTTCGTTTCTTTATTAAGAAAAAGTTCCGGAAAGTGATACCGGAACTTTCTTACCTGGGTTATTATGGGGAGATTTCTGAAATTCTATCCATGTTTCCCTGCCTTTAGTCAGTCGTTGGACCTTCACTCTCCTCCGGCTGTTCTAAATTTTCTGTACCTTCTGAGCTCTGGAATCCCGGGGTCCTTCATATTATAGACTCTCGTCCACTCTTTTTCGTTCCTTCCACCTTCACCGTCTCACTCTGGTTCATCCGCAGGAATTTCACAATCTCGTAGCAGTTGATCCAGATCTCGTTATTTCCTTCTTTCTGTGACTCATCATCAAAATGAGCTGGATCCCGAAGTGAAGGTGCGGTGTCGTGATATTGTTTGTATTCTCCGTGGTGCTGTACCCGGTCCTGCCGAGATATCCGATCACATCGCCCGCCGTCACGATACTGCCCTCTTTTAAATTCGACTGATACGGGTAGTTCTGGCGCAGATGGGCGTAATAGTAATACCTCTTTTTATCAAAACTCCGTATGCCGATCCGCCAGCCGCCGTATTGGTTCCAGCCCAGAGCCTCCACATACCCGGATTCCACCGCGATCACCGGCGTCCCCACCTGTCCCATCATGTCATGGCCCAGGTGCTTCCTCTTAAATCCGTAGGACCGGGACGCGCCGAAATCGTCAAAATCGCTGTAGGGAAAGTTTTTCGCGATCGGTGAGAACACCTTCAGACCATATTTTCTGAGCCAGACCTTATTATTGCCGCTCTCCTGCTCAAAATACCCCACCATGCCATCCAGGACCGCCCCATATGCCTCCCGGTAATAAGCATAATACTTCATGTCCTTTGTGATTTCCTCCATTGCCGCCCCGGACTTCAGTTTCTCCACCACCGCGTCCAGATCCGCCTGCCGGAACCGCTCAAAATCTCCGCCATATTTCGCCCCGAGATATGCCAGCAGCTCCACCCAATTAAAATGCACCTCTTCCTGCACCGTCCCCATGTCCAGCCGGAACGCCTTCTCCATCACGTCCGCCGGAACATTAAATTCCACCCAGTGGATATATTTTTCTTTTGGCTGTCCCCCGCTTCCCCGGCTTTTTCAGGCTCCCCCAGCCCGACTGCCTTCACCGCTCTTCTCCATCACCGCATATGTATTCTCCGCCGCCGCTTTTCTGCTCTGAACGCACAGGGAAACCGTCAAAATAAAAAAGGATCACCAGCTGTGCCCTGATCACTGCTGCCGATCCCGAATGCTCTTTTTTTCCTCATGGCACACTCTCCTTCCCACATACATCCCAGTGTATGCGGACAGGCAGAGAATTATGCCATGAAACCTATATCTCCGCACGGCGGATCTTCCAAACTTCCTCCACCGCAAGCTTCACATACTCCCCCATAGAAATATCCCTGCAGCCCACGACAAAGTGCTGGCAGCGGTTTACGGGGATCAGAACTTTTGGGCCAGGCTCTGGCCAATGGCGACGGCCATTTTGGGCGTGATTCACCCATGAGGGAATCAGCGATGACGATTCCCATGGGACCGACAATGATGTCGGCGGTGCGGCTTGTGACTACCGCCGGGTTTTTCCCCTGTGGCGCCGGCATCCGCCCCCGCCTTCAGCATTGCTGCTGTGGCAATGCTGTTCGTTCCGATCGCTAGGATCTCATCTTCCGGGCAAAGCTTCTTTAACTGTTCCACCAGGCCTTTGCCCATCTTTCCGCCCTGACCGTCTATTACCATGATCGTCATGTGTTTTTGTTCTCCTTTGTCTGAATGATAGCATTGACTCACCGCGCTC
>VOFH01002749.1_pt1 | contig 10164 bp, 17 predicted proteins | sample 5384091 | NCBI WGS metagenome assembly VOFH01 (sample SAMN12384727, study PRJNA508395) | human gut metagenome | isolation source: healthy gut G | host: Homo sapiens
ACTATAAGATCCATTAAGAAACCAAATAATAGTTCACTTTCAAGTCTCTAAATTGATCATACCCCAAATATTGATCATTCTGCAGTCGACCTAAAACAATGCTAGGATGAATACCTATCTCATCAGAAAAGTTCTTAATCGCTTGTTTGTCAAAGCAAGCCTCAGCTACAAATCTTTGATAGTCATTCGGGTCAATAAGTAAATCTTTCGCAAACTGGTCTGCTAGTTCCTCAGAACGTCTATAAGAGTCACTATCTCCATCATCAGACCAAAAGTCATTCTGAAGAATATGACCAATCTCATGGAAAAGTGAAAACCAAAAAAATATCTGATGCTTTATTACGATCTGTTAATAACAACAAGACACTACCGTTTCCAAATTTCTTTGTTGCACCATTTAAATTGGCATTTGCTAAAGCAGGAAGACCCACTAGGACAACCCCACACTCTAGCAAGATATCGGTCAACTCTTGAGCAAAATCCTTTGAATCTTGTCTCGTCAGTTCCCTCAATGTTGGCAAGCTTCTCTCTAACTTTCTACGATTAAGCTTCGTTGTCGTTTTATTACGAGCTTTTTAGATGCTAACTCTAACATAATATTAGAATTAACAATACTCTTTTCGGTAAAGTCACGTGTATTACGATAACTCACTAAATGGTTAAAGTCACGAGATATTCTAAACTCGATACTTCAGAATCTTCCGAAGCTCTGTAATCTTTTCACCAATACCATAGCGCTTCTCTGGAACATAGCCTTTTTGCTTAAAATACTTGAAGTCAATCATCTCGCATATTTCCTTCTCGCGGCCTTGATCAAGCTCTCTTTGTTCTACAATTTCAGCCAATTTCACATCATAAATGTTTTGAAGGTTAAGCCAAGTCTGCATAGAAACACCACTTAACTTAGCTAACTTATGGCTGTCTCCTTACTAATAGACTCCTCAGCATTAACTAGCTTGCTGACAGTCTTGGCAGAGACTCCCAAACGCTCCGCAAATTCTTTTCTGAGTTACGTTATAGTCCTCAATTAAGTCTTCAACATACTGACCTGGATGAAAAGCAACCAAGTCTTTGTACTCAACAACTTTTTTACTCATAATGATTGCTAACCTCCTCTATTTTCATGATTTCGATTTCTACCGGACTAGAAAATACCTTCTCCAGATCTTCCTCCCGAAATCCGACAATCAACCGATAGGAACTCCTACGACCATCTATCTCTAAAGCAAACTGTCCATCTCTCTTTCCCTTGAGTTGGTGAAAATGATACTTGGGAAAAGCCGTCACACTGGCCAAAGAATCCGATGCTTCCAAAAGATTAATCAACTGATGCAACTTTAATGCAATCTTATCCGAAAATCCTTTTCGCTCGCCTCAGCTCAGTGCACTGTTTCTCAACAGTTTTATTTGTATAGATAAGCTTCATAAATTCCTTTCTGTTCGATTTAAATTACCTTTTGGTAATTTAATATTATCAAATTCATAGAAAAAGACCAGTCAAAACTTCATTTGACTGCTCCTTCTTTATCATTTACTAATAAGCTACCCCTTAAATGCTTCCACAAAAGTCTTGAGTTCCTCGTCTGCTTCTTTGGTCGTTACATGAAGCTGGCCAAGCATGTCAAGGAGTTGATACTAGTCCCAATACTTTTCAAAATGTGCTTGTGCGTTATTATTACTAAATAATTCTCTTACTTTAGCAATAATATCTTCTTTAGTTTTACCATTCAGGTCAGCTTCTAAATCGTCGATTGAATGTGAATTAACATCAAATAATTTTTAGCTTCAGCATCATTTTTAAATAAAACACTAGGAGATATGTTATTAAACTTCGAAAAGTTTCAAAAATTCGACGAATAGGATTTAACATAAAATCTGGTTTATCTTGTTGATAAAGCCATCTCAATTCTGTCCATAGAGCATCATAGCTAGTTTTTAAATCTTTATCTTGAGTTTCGATTGGTAAAATCTTACTTTTCCCATCAATCTTTTAAGATGTAAAGTCAACTTAGTCTTAGGTGCCTTCCTCCACCAATCGTATCTTACATTTAGGTAGAAATGAATATTATGAGTTAAAATAAATAATTGTTGATTCTCAGATAAATTATTTATCAAATCTTGTAAATACGATATTATTAAATATTGTGTTGTATCATCATTTGAATTCATCGGATCATCGAAAATAATAATTTGTGGGTTTTCTGTTTTTTGGATGGATTATCCAAATCTGCTAAAAACCACAAAAATGATACAATATTCTTTTTCTCCTGTACTTAATGTATCTACATCTCGAGTGCTACCATCAATATTTTTTATCGTATACTGTCCTTTTTGTTCACCTGAAACTAAGACTAACTGAAACGAATGATTGCCTAAACTTCTTAATGCTTTGTTAATTCTCTCTGCAGCGATACTTTCGTCTATAGTCTGGGAAATAAGGTCATATTTCTGTGTTCTTAAAGCAAGCAAATTATTCTGATTGTTTTTTAGCTCATCTGCCAGTCTTTTCTTTTCTATACCTAAATCCTTTAAATCAGATATCTCCTGACTATAGTTCATTCCAGATAACTCAATATTTACCAAATTGAGTCTCAACTTATTTTTGGCTTCTTCTTTTTTTATGGTTAAATCTTGACCGTATTTTTTATTTTCTACATAAATTTTACCATACTGTTCCTTAATCGATTCAAAACTATCCGGTATCTTATAAGATATTTCAGACATAGTTGTAAAAAGATTAGACTTACGTTTTTCCAAAGTTTTAATAAGAAAATCTAGGAATTGAGTATACTTTTGAATCAATTTCAAGATAGAAGTATTCAAAACTGAAATTTGTTCACGATAAATAGGATAGAACTGAGAAGGTTCAATCACGTTTATTTTACTAATCTCATATTTTTTAGATTTTAGATGTTCGATAGCACCTGATAACCTTGTCTCAAACTTTTTAACATTATCACTAAAATAATGATTTAATTGGTCCAAACGTTGTTCAGAAATTGGATTGTTGCAAAAACGCACAAACATCTCCCTTCTCATGATAGTTCAAACCTTGTCTAACCCAGTTTTGTTCCTCAATTGTTGAAAATTCTAGTATGATACTTTTTGCTAGTTCTGTTGTGATAATTTCATTTGTAGCTTCTAAAAATCCGCTTACATCAACATTTGGAAATGATTGTTTTGTTTCAATCTTAATCTCTTCTTGATTCATTAATTGTTGAAGCTGTTCTGTCTCAGTATCACTTTAAGAGAACACTTGAAACACTGTTTTCAATACATTCTATATCCTTTTTGAAGTTTCGAATATCATAATAAACTCCAGTTAAATCAGTATGCTCTCTTTTTAGCTTACTAGCCGAGGATCTAAAATTATCATTTATAGATTTTTCTTGTTCCTTATATTCTTTTTTCTTAGCTTGATACCTAGCATAAAGATTATCTGGTCTACTATCATTAGCAATAAGGTCTTTCTCTAATTCAGAAATTTGAAGACTTACCTGATCAATTTGAGGTTGTATACTAGCATTTTCTCTACCTAACGAAATCGCATTCAATACTGAATTTTCCGCCACAGAATCAAATCCTTGAAAAATTCTTACATCATGAGTAGCGTGGAATAAATCAGATATTGTCTGAGTGATAGTTGATTTCCCTGTTCCGTTTTTTCCGTAAATAAAATTTTTTGCTTTAAACCGCTATATGTAGCATTAAAAAACCGATCTGAAGGAAGTTGCAATTCGGTAATCATCATTTCTCCTTTATTTACTTAGCTATAAATGATCTACTTCACCTTCACCTGTCCATTCATCAGCATTGGCAAGAGCCAATCACGAAGTTGAGTGAGTCCTTGGTTTTGTCTACTTCTATTTTTGATTTCTCTATCAAACGATTTTACTGATTGGTCAAATTTCATCAATAGTTCATTTGGCGGATAGACTAATTGTAATGAGTAAAGGTCATCTTTAGTAATTGAACCAAATGTAGTCCCTACAGAATTCCTCATATCAAATAGCTTTTTAAAATCTTGCATAACATTAAAAATATAGCTATTTACTCCTACTTTACTATTAATAGCCGCTAAACCTCGACCAATACAACATCTTGTATCAGCGATATTCAAAGTCCCCACAGGTGCTCTAACATAACAAGATATCATCTTCTTCAGCTATCCTAGACGGTTCAGTTGTGTATTGTCTTGCCACAGGAAATCTCCAACCAAAATCTGTCGAACCCTGAAAAATAACATTCCCTCTCCAACTTCATTATAAGAAGTTCCTTTAGGAGATTGTCCCATTGTTATATTAGCAATATCTCCCAACTTCTCCACTCCCCATCCCTCTGGGATTTCGCGTTTGAGTTCTGGGTTATAGACCATCTTTCCGCCTGATGATTTGTAGGGTTTGCCATTCTGGTCTGGGAAATCAAACTGCAAAAACCAGTAATCATAGAGAGTCTTAGCCATGGCTTCCAACTCTTGGTTGATTTGGTTGTTGATTTCAATCTTGGCATCAATTTTTGAAAGTATTGAAACCATTTTACGTTGTTGGTTTAAATCCAATTCAACTTTAAATCTCAAATTATCAAAATCAGTTTTATTTAGAATTGGAATTGCTGTACTACCTGATGCAGCATTTCTAAATACAGCATAGTTATTTTTAAAAAAGATAATAAATATAGTCAGAATCAAAATTTTCATTAACTATAATAGAATTTATCTGCTGATTAGTAACTGAAGGCAAACTATTCTTTGCCACTTTTCCCATAGCTGAGCCTATACAAGTAACCATAATACTATCAGAAGAAATGATTTTATCTTTTAGACGGTCTGAACCTAAACGTGATAAGTATCTTTCTGACCTACTTATGTATTTTTTCTCAAAGGAATCGGACGGAGTAATAAAAGGTACTTCATCTCCAAAATCCTCAGGATATTGAGACGATGGTGTTTTCCCAGTTATTGTTTTCCCTAATTCTGATAAACTTACTTCTTTCCACTCACTCATACTTCAACCCCTTCATTTGCTCTTCAATCTCCAGCTCCAATGCATGTGATTGCTGAAAAGGTCTGAGAGTTTGTCTTGAAAGGCGGTCATCTTGGCTTCAAACTCTTCTGCTGTGATATCTACATAGTCAATCTTGATGTCAAAGTATTGGCCTGTGCTGAGAGAGTAGTTTTTCTCCTTGATATCCTCATAAGAAACAGTGACAGAAAAGTCCTCGACGGCTTCTTTCTTGATAAAGGTCTCGACGATCTTCTGCTCTTCCTCAGGAGAAAGGACAGTTTTTGGTTCTTGCCTTCCTTGACCTTGGTTCCGAGGTTCGAGGCATCGATGAGGACGACATCGCCCTTGTTTTTCTTATCAATAAAGAGGATAGAAACGTTGGTACCTGTCGTCGCAAAGATATTAGACGGCATGGAAACGACACCAGCCAGCATTTGATTGTCAACCAAGTGTTGACGGATTTTCTTATCAATCCCTGACTGAGCCGTGATAAAGCCTGTCGGTAATACAACTGCTGCTTGACCATCTGGTTTTAAAGAATAGATGATATGCTGAACAAATAGTTCATAAATCGCCATCGAATTCTTTTTATTTTTTTGGTGTTTTAGGCACTCCTGCAAAGAAACGCTCACTAGCTTCTGGCAAAGGTCTCCACTTGGTCACGCCACTCTGAAAAATCCAACTTGAAAGGAGGGTTGGACACGATATAGTCCATCTTTTCAGGATGACGATTACGTAAAATGGTATTGCCTTCAACGATATTATGGATGGAGTGTTGAAGTCCATTCAAGATGAGGTTGAGACGAAGGAGATTGGATGACTTTTGTGAGATATCCTGACTGTAGACAGTCGCCTTATCCACACCGATACGACTCGCAAGATTCATGAGCAAAGTTCCAGAACCAGCAGACGGGTCATAAATACGCACGTTTTGAGGTTTATCATTTCCCACCAAGATATAAGCGATAATCTTAGCGACAGAGTGAGGTGTGTAATACTCGGCATAGGTCCCACCGCCGTCTTTGTTGTAGTCCTTAATCATATACTCAAAGATGGTAGAGAAAAAGTCGAAACTTGGGAAAAAATAGCCTCATCGAACTTGACACGAGCAAAGGAGATTGATGATAGATTTTGCAACCTCGTTACGCTTACTGCTATCTGAAATGTTATCAGTAATCAGGCGCTCATTAAAGAGACGAACAGTTGTATCTCCTTCTGTATGGACAGAGAAGATATCATTGTTGTCAATGGCAATTTGATTGAGTGTGTTTTCAAACGTCTCATAAAAATCGGATTCGTTTTGCTTGCGATGGAGCGTTTCGATGAATTGATTTGGCTTCATCCAAGCTGTTGACGTCCCGATATCCTCTAGGAGCCAATCATAATCCTCGTCACTCATAGATACTAGATGGTCATAAGTGTTTTCCGAATCGACATTTTGAGCTTCATAGAGAAACTTGTCATTCAAGAATTTGTACAAGAAAGATTGAGTAAGGAGCTTGTACTCTCCTGCTTCACCACCTAAACCAGCGTGGGTAAAGACTGCTTTCAAATCGTCTACCAAGTCTTGGACTTGGACCTTATATTGTTCATTCATTAGTTTTGATATTCCTGTTCGTATTCTTCAAATAAAGATTCAACAAGATTATTGAAGTCTTGTTTTGTCAACTTTTCATTTCCTGCTGATTCTGTACTTTTCATTTCTTTGCGTGCCTGTTCACGAATCATTCGTTTCAAAAAATCATTGTTATCAAGGACACCTTGATTTAGACCAATTTGATAATCTAAATTAGCTTTTGATCCTTTGATCACATGGAAGATAACTGGAAATTCACTTACCACGGTTGAGTTGGTAACATGTTTGAAAAGAGCGAGCTGCCATTTCATCGCCATTGAAATTCATAGCTAGTCGTCGCATTCGGCTCTTATAATCTTCAAATGCGTCGAACAGATTTTGATACTCAGTCTGAGTTTCTTTGATATTCTCCATTGTGAGGCCTTCCTGCTCATAAATCATATGTTTCTTCATGATTCTACGAAATTCCTCATAGAGATTTACCCATTCAGGGTCTTTTTCATCTGGACGACCGTTAATCCCACCTGCAACTCGTTTGCGAAGCTCGTAGAGATCATTCGCTGCTAGTCGTAACTCCTCTTCTGCGATTTTAACGAAACTAAATGTCGTATCAGACATTGCTAGATTAAGCAAGGTTCGACTCGAGAATTCATCAGGTTTTTCCATAAGTGAAAGATTCAACAAACGTCTTGAAATCACGTTCAACAAAGTCGATACCTGGTTAATATCAATCTTACTTAGAAGTTCACGATGTCCCTAAAAAGTCGAGCAACATTATAAAATTGCTTCATCGCTTCTAGCGCTTTCCGTAACTCGATAAGTTGATGTCTATCTCTCACTTCATCAATAGTTTGAGAGAAGAACTCTAGATTCTCAGTTGGATAATTCATCAAGATTGTCTCTGATTTTTCAAGCTGTTTACTAATTTCATCTGCTGAAACAAAAGAGAACCAAAAACATTTTCAACATCTTCTCCTGTGTTTTTTAGATCATATTCCTGATTAAGCTCCTCCAAATAAGCGCGATTGGTTTTATCAAATTCTTTCGAAATATCTGCAAAGTCAATCACATATCCAAATTGATAATCCTTATATGGACGATTCACACGTGTCAATGTTTGAAGTAAGTTATGAGCCTTGATTTTGCGACCTAAGTACAATCTTTTCAACCTAGGTGCATCAAATCCTGTTAGTAACATCGAATATACAATAACAAGATCGATTTTACCTTCTTTATAGCTTTCTACACGATCTTTCTTGTACTCTTTGTCTCCTTCATCATGAAGGATTAAAGCTGATGTGATATTTGTCTCCCCACGACTTCTGCGTTCTTCTAATTGCTTTTCAATCTCACGTGCTTGTTTAGATGAATCACAAACAAGCATTCCACCGATGGAATCATCATCGAAGACAACATCACGTGCTCTATTGAAATCTTCCAGAATGAAATCCAACATTGGTGAGACATAACGTGGATGAGCAAAAATATCATCTTTTGAAAGATCTCCACGCAAAATTTCTTCATTGATGGTTTGAAGAGTCTCTTTATAAGAGGTTTCAATATCTTCACGCATCAGACGAAGTGTAAAACCATCATCAATCGATTGATTGTAGTAGTATTTATGGATATAATCACCAAAAATATCACGAGTCGTTGCATGACTTTCCTTGGTTTTACCATCTTTTTTATATGTTATTAGGGGCGTTCCAGTCAGTGCAATCTTAATAGCATTTTTATCTGCATTGTATAGATTTGGGAGATAGGAGCCTTTCTCATTATATGAACGGTGAGCTTCATCAATAAAATAGATATTTTGACGATTTAAATCATAGCCTGAATGATCTGTTAAATCTGAATTATCCTTAAATTTCTGAATATTAACGACAGCAACTTGATAAGCATCATGTTTTTCATTCAATTCTTGTGGACGGTTAATCCTTTTTACTTTCAAACCACGTTTAGTAAACTCTCGCGTAGCTTGATCTGCAAGATCCAAGCGATCAACTACAAAATAAAACTGAGGCACGATTCCTTGTTTTGAGAAATAATTTGTAAGGTACCTGATATTAAAATAAGACAAGGCAGTTTTCCAGACCCTTGTGTATGCCAGATGACACCTTTCTTCACTCCTTTTCCAATTGCATCCTCAATTGCTTTTGTTGCAAAAAACTGTGGATAACGCATCACATGTTTTTGCAGCTGAATAGTGCCATCTTTTGAGCGTTCTTCTACATAAGCTAATCCATAGCGAAGCAAAACAATAATCTTTCCTTTTGATAGAGTGATGAGATAAATGTATTACAAGGTGTACTTGGATCTTGATTGGTCTTAAATTCTGGCTGAGATTTCAAGGCAAATCGATTAACATCTTTAATACTGCATCAATCTCCTCTTCACCTAAAGAATGTATTGAATAAATTAGCTCCTCTTCTCTTTCTTCCTTAAATGCATTGAATTTAGTTTTGAGAATGCATTTGAACAGTAAAAGGACCCTTGCTTTTGTTGACCTTGACCACTGATATAAGGTAAATTATCTGAGAATGAAAACAATTGGGTAATATTATTGAAACGACGAAATCTCCTATTCTCAAATCTAACAGCTGTTCGTGATTGCTCAGATTGAATAGCGGTCTTACCATCACGAATGGCATTAGGTTGTTTCACTTCAATATATGAAAGTGGCAAGCCATTTATAAAAATGACAATATCAGGTCTAAACTCGTCTCCTCCATTTTGACAGGTTACCTCTAAAGCAAGGTGAAATGTATTATTCTTAGGGTTTTCCCAGTCAATATAAGTTGGACCACTATTACTTACTATACGTTTATAAAAAGCACGGCCTAAATCATTTTGATCTAATTCAATCTTGATATTATTGAGTTCTCTTTCAACATCCAAATCAGTTGCATAATTGTTGAACTTTAAAAATTGCTCTCTAAAGATTGAAATTAAAATATTTGTTTCAGGATCTCTTCCCATAATCTCCTTACCATTATGAGCAAGATATGTATACCCCAAACGCATTAAGTGTAAGGCTGCTGGAATCTGAACCCTAGTTAATTCTGAAAACTCTCTTCTAGAGACCATTGTTTCACCTCTCCGTCCTGTCGTAATCCCTTACATTATAGCATTTTCACGGTTTCTTTCATAGTTTTGGGAAAATTCAAACAAAAAAACACAGCTTGTGCCATGTTTTTATCTTCTATTTATCCCCCCTATGAATGGTAAACCCTGTAGCTTGCTGGTTTAGCCATGATGGTCATGTCTGAAATCTGGACACGTCGTGGTTGCTTGGTGACATAGAGGACTACCTCCGCAATATCTTGGGCTTGGAGGGCTTCCAAACCTTGGTAAACCTTGGCTGCCTTGTCCTTATCACCGTGAAAGCGAACTTGAGAGAAGTCGGTCTCAACGATACCGGGCTGAATGGTTGTCACCTTGATATCTGTGGCAATGGTATCGATACGCAGCCCATCACTGAAAGTTTTTACTGCAGCCTTGGTTGCTGAATAAACGGCAGCACCTGCATAGGCATAGATGCCCGCCGTAGAGCCCATATTGATGATATGCCCCTCATTGGCAGCT
>VOFH01001879.1_pt1 | contig 10154 bp, 16 predicted proteins | sample 5384091 | NCBI WGS metagenome assembly VOFH01 (sample SAMN12384727, study PRJNA508395) | human gut metagenome | isolation source: healthy gut G | host: Homo sapiens
TCGAAGATAAAGCCGATGCTCACGATTTGAATGATGCCATGAGGGACAATTCAATATCAACGTCTTTTTCTCCTGTGACGGCGTACATAATGTACTGAATGGCATCGACTTTGAAATTCGCCCGGAAAACCATTGCTTTGAGTCGGTCCTTCAGGAAGCGGAGAGTCTACGATATGCGCGCTTCTTTACCACTCGTTTTCTACGACGTAAGTGAAGGCAGTATTTCCATTGTACGGCTTTGACATACGAGATGTCACTTTTAGCAAAAATCGCTGCGAAAAGCAATTGGCGTTGTTCAGCAGGATATTTATATGTTCTGGACTTGCGTTCATTGATAACATCGCTTCTGGAAACACCCGGCGCCATGCGAAAACGAAAGAAATTATACAGGCAGCGAAGCTTTGTCAAAATGTCACGATTTTATTATGAGGCTTGGACGATGGATATGATACAATGGTAGTGAACGCGGAGACAAGACTTTCCGGGAGGACACAACGCATTACTACATTGCGCCGCGTATTTTTAAAAGGGCCCTCATTTTAATTTTAGACGAAGCTACGTCTGCGCTCGACAATGAACGATTTGATCAAACATCTTTGAACAGCTTGCCGAAACAGGACCACAATTGTAATTGCATCGTTTAGGCACCATTTCGCGCCATACAGACGGGAAATTTTGGCGCTGTCGGCCAACATCGTCAATGAAGGCGCAGTTTCTCATGAAGATTCCCTTGAAACAAAACGGACTCATACTAAATTACTACAATATACGGTTTGACGGTTAGGATCGACTAAAGCATTGATCAACGATACGATTGCCAGAAGACTATTACATGATTACAAAATCTTTTGTCAAATGCACGATATGCAGAAACAGACCAAATGGGAGTAATTCATCATTCCGTATATGCGGTTTGGTATGAGCTGGCACGTACAGACTTCATTAAGAAAGTAGGAATTTCATACAGCAAGATGGAAGAAATGGGCATTTACTACCTCTGTCTGAGCTTACTTGCAAATACCACCAGGCCACTTTATATGAAGATGAAATTACAATAGAAACACGTATTTTAGCGTTAACACCTTCACGCATACAATTTGGATATACTGTATACAAAAAGGGGGTGGAAAAGCCTGTAAATACAGGCTCTACCCTTCACGGTTGGACAGATAAAGCATTAAAGCCTTTCAATATGAAAAACGTTATCCTGAACTTTATGAAACCATTTTAAATGCAATGGAATAAGAAAAGGTCATTGTCTGAAAGACAATGACCTTTTTTATACTTTTAACAACAATTTCTTCTTTTACTGCTATCAACGCTTTTGTTAATTGGTCCGGACAGGAAGTGAACGGCTGCCGCAAGTAATCCCCTGACATTTTCAATGATGTCATCTATTTTCATACCTGAAATCAAAGCGCAGATTCCTTTTAAATTACCGTTACACCCTCCTATAAACATAGCAGATTTTACGGTATCTCCCTCTATATCCAAAATAATCTGTGAGGAGCAAACTCCCTTTGTTTATAACGATACTCCATACATTTCCTCCGTAACACTAATTTTTATGTTTTGCTTCCATTTTTTCCAATGCGCATTACCTGCTCCTGAGGTGTTATGTAAGAGCCGATGGTTCTGGATGCTTTGAGTACATTCCGTGAAAATCCGTACCGCCTGTCATAAGCAAGTGATGCGTCTGGGCTAATATCATTAATTGTGCTATCAAAGACTCTTCATTGCTTGGATGCTACACTTCTATACCGTCTATTTCTTTTCTGTCCGCTAACTGCTCCAACAGCGAAATATCTTTCAATTGACCGCGATCGCTATTACAGCAATACCTCCTGCCTGTTTTACTTCGTTTAGCACGTGATGTACATCCGTATATTCTATTTTGGAATAAGCCAAACCAATTCGCGGCGTACACAATTTGTGATAAACCGCACCATATAGTTCGTTGGTATAACCGGCATCCATTAATCCATGCATAATATGCTGTTTAAAAATATTGGTGCTTCCATGGGAATGACGCAATAAAATCTCTGCTTACAGGATACAAAATACGTACTTTCTGTACCATAATACTTTGCAGCTTTCTTTCGGCTGTCACCAATCTTTTTGCAAAGACCTTCCAAACGGTCCGGATAACTTGCACAATGATAGCATAAGACATGCACTTTTTGATTACGGTCATAATCAAATGCAGAAATCTCTATTCGGTATCACCGTTACACCATGTCTTTTGGCAAATACTTTTTGCTCGTGTTGAGCCTGCAGAACGTATCATGGTCCGTTACAGAAATTGTGGTGATTCCTTATTTTTTTGCGAGAATCACCAGCTCTTCTATCGTAACGGAACCATCTGACATTTTTTGTGTGACAATGCAAATCCGCAGACACACAATCACTTCTATTCTGTTCCATTTCTCTTTTCTATTATTGAGTTAATTATACCATAAAATGTGAAATGAAACAAGAATAAGGAATATTGCAAAGAAATATGAAAAAATGATACAACGTTTTTTTATAAAAATTTTATCTCTCGAAAAACAGAAACCATTGTCAGTCAACATAAAAGTGTTACAAGCGAATTCTTTTGACATAACCATAAATAAAAATATAAGTCATCGTACATTTTACTTACTCATTATCACAAAAAAAAAAGAACAAGTTACAACTTGTTCCCATTGCTGTTATATAGTATAAACATTTTTTTATTTCAGCATAATTATCAGATTAAATACAAAGAGTCCGAATACAAATTGTATTCGGACTCACGCTGGCGGAGAGGATGCGACTCGAACGCACAATGCCTTGCGGCACACCACATTTCCAATGTGGCTCCTTACCATTAGAATACCTCTCCATATGCAGTTGTAAGTGCTCTTAGCTGAACACCTTTGATAGTATACACTATGTTTGATAAAAAAGCAAGGTTTATTTTTAAATTTTTTTTTGAGAATAATAAAATATTTGTAATATACTTGCACCTATCCACATTTATGTCATAACATCCTCGAGACAAGTAGCAATATGAACATAGAAAGGAACATCTTTCCATATTCAGAATTTTGGTGATTGATTAAGAACTTTCTATGCTATAACAACCTGGCAACGACAACAAAACTAAAGTTTTGGCTGTTGGCAAGAACGTTTTTAACATTTATAGGTTAGAAATTGTTTTCACAATTTCTTTTATGTTATAATATCATCTATAAAATTATACATGGCAATGAAAAAGGGAGGACTTTGTTTGAAACGAACAACCATTGCACAACTCTATCAAACGCAAATAATTATAAAGATATTGATATAACCGTATGCGGTTGGGGCAGTTTGCGAGATTCCAAATCACTGGGATTTATCGATTTTAAATGATGGCAGTTGTTTTAAAGGTGTCAAAAGTTGTATTTGAAGAAACAATTCTTTCCAACTATAAAGAAATTGCCAAACAAAACGTTGGTACCGCGCTTTGCGTAACAGGCATTTGTTTTAACCCCGATGCAAAAACAACCATTTGAGCTGCACGCAAAACAGATTCATGTGGAGGCGCTTCTTCACCGGAATATCCGCTTCAAAAAGCGTCATTCCTAGAATATTTGCGTACCATTGCCCATTTGCGTCCGCGTACCAATACCTATATAGCGCTGCGTTCCGCGTTCGTTCTGCCGCCTCCTTTGCAATTCATCAATTTTTTCAAACACGTGGATTTTTATATGCTCATACCCCATTATTACGGGAAGCGATTGTGAAGGAGCAGGCGAAATGTTCCGTGTTACAACATTAGAATTAGAGCAACCTCCCCAAAACCGAACAGGGAAACATCGACTATACACAAGACTTTTTCCAAAAACCAACATCATTGACGGTATCGGGCCAGTTGGAAGGCGAGTGTATGGCAAATGGCGTTTGGCAATATCTATACATTTGGTCCTACTTTCCGTGCCGAGCATTCCAATACACAGCGTCATGCCGCAGAATTTTGGATGATTGAACCTGAAATTGCTTTTGGTGGATTTGCAGGATGTCATGCTGCTCGCACAGGACTTAATTAAATTTATCATATCTTTTGTCATGGAAACTTGTCCAGATGACCTTTGCATTTTTCAATCAATTTGTGGATAAAGGGCTATTGGAACGATTAAAACCACATTGTAACGTCAGAATTTGCTTGTATTTCATATACCAATGCCATTGAACAACTGCAAAATTGCGGAGCTGAATTTGAATATCCTGTTGCCTGGGGTATTGATTTGCAAACAGAACATGAACGGTACTTTAACAGAACAAATTTTTAAAAAGCCTGTATTTGTAACAGACTATCCAAAAGAAATCAAAGCGTTTTATATGCGTTTGAACGACGATGGTAAAACTGTTGCCGCCATGGATTTATTGGTGCCCGGAATTGGAGAAATAATTGGAGGCAGTCAACGTGAAGAGCGTCTGGACCTTTTACGGACACGTATGCAGGAAGCAGGTCTAAAGGAAGAAGACTACTGGTGGTATTTGGATTTACGCCGCTTTGGCGGAACAAAACATGCCGGATTCGGACTGGGATTTGAGCGCATGGTAATGTATTTAACCGGTATTTCCAATATTCGTGATGTCTTGCCTTTTCCAAGAACAACAGGAAATGCAGAATTTTTAATCCATACAAAATAGAAATAAGAGAGAACCCTATGCAAACAAAACTAGAACAATTGCAAACGTATTTATCCAACTATGCCCCCAAATGGCATCTGCGTCGCTTTTTCCGGAGGAGTGGACAGCAGTCTTGTGCTAAAGGTTGCTGCACAGACAGTACCTAAGGTGGCTGCTGTCTATTTTCAAACCACATTGCACCCCTGTAGGGAATCAAAATACAGCAGAAAACATAGCGCAGGAAATCGGCGTTCCTTTTACGTCATTGATTGATGAATTTACCAATCCCAATATTATGAAAAAATCCATTGGACCGCTGTTATCAATGTAAGCATATGCTCTTTTTCCATTTTTAAAGGATTGGGCAGTTCAGCATGGTTACTCCACATGCATGGATGGAACCAATCTGGATGATTTACACCAGCATCGTCCCGGCATATCCGCGCTTTGCGAGAGTTAGAGATTATCAGTCCTTTGGCCGACTGTCATATTTCAAAACAGGAAGTACGGCAAATGGCAGCTGATTTTGGGCTTTTCTTCATCAGATACTCCTTCTTCCCCTTGCCTGGCTACACGGCTTCCTTTATCATACGCTGTTTACCAAAGAAAAAACTTGAGAAAATTCAAAAAGCGGAACAACTGCTATGTGAGAACGGATTTCCTGTGAATCGTGTCCGTATGCATGATACCATTGCACGTATTGAGATTCCCTCAGAACAATTTTCACATTTTATCAAAAGTCAGATTTGATTCTTCTCCTAAAACAAATTGGCTTTTGATTATATTACGTTAGATATGGAAGGGTTCCGTTCAGGCAGTATGGATGAACCTTATCAAAAAACAAAGAGGTAACCAATGTTAACGAAAGAATTATTACAGGCTGTCCAAAATCATGAACTTTCTGTGGAACAAACTATGGAACAGTTAAAAGATTTGCCTTATCATAATATGGAATATGCCAAACTGGATTATCACAGACAATTACGAACAGGATTTCCGGAAGTTATTTTTGCACAAGGAAAAACGGTTGCACAATTCCGTGATATTTTCAATACATTGTATGAACGCAACCAAATTGCTTTTGGCCACACGAGTGACAAAAAGAACAAGCAAATGCGATTCTTCCTATGATTCCCCACGCACAGTATCATGATACGGCTCGCATATTATACGCATATGAAAATAAACCAAAACAACATGGATTGGTAACGATTTGTACGGGAGGAACTTCGGATATCCCTGTAGCAGAAGAAGCTGCTGTCACTGCCGAATTATGCGGGGCGAATGTAAATCGCATTTATGATATCGGTGTTTCCGGCATCCACCGTTTGATTGACGCTTTGCCTGATATTCGCAAATCAATGCAGTGGTTGCAGTGGCGGGAATGGAAGGCGCATTGGCATCTGTATTGGCAGGACAAATAGACAAACCTGTCATTGCCGTACCTACCAGCATCGGTTACGGTGCAAATCTGCAAGGAATTTCCGCTTTGCTGACCATGATTAATTCTTGTGCCACAGGTATGGCAACCGTCAACATAGACAACGGGTTTGGCGGCGGTTATATGGCGGCACAAATCAATCGCTTAATTGTAAATGCGGCTCAGAATCAAATATAACAGAATGACATACAAAAAGGATGCTTTGACCACGGTTTGAGAAACATCCTTTTTATCAAATATGTTGATAAAAAGAAAGGAAGTTTCCATGAATACATTATATTTTGAATGTTATTCCGGTATCAGCGGCGATATGGCAGCCGGAGCTTTGATAGACCTGGGCGTTGACCGGGAATTTTTGCTCAACCAGCTTCACACCGTACCGTTGGAGCAGTTTTGAAATTGACATCAGCAAAACAGACAAACAAAAGGAATCTCCGCAGTCGCGTTTGATATTCACACAAATCATTCCACCTGTGAGCATTCTCATGAACACGAGCATGCATTCCATACTTATCACGACCATTCAGGCCCGTTGTCTTGCTGAAATTGAACATATCATTGACGCATCTGAAATTTCAGACAAAAGCCAAAGAAACAGCGAAAAAAAATATTTCATGTACTGGCGCAGGCAGAAGGTTTTGTTCATGGAATGCCTGCACATCAAGTCCACTTTCAGGAAGTAGGAAGCGATGATTCCATTCTCGATATCATTACCGTCGCTGTTTGTCTTGATTTTTTACATATTGACCATATCATCTTCTCCCCTTTATATGAAGGCAGCGGATTTACAAAATGTCACCATGGATTGACAGCGGTACCTACCCCATGCACATTGCGTTTGGTACAGTCGGCTTCCATACCAATGAGAATCACGGAAAATAAAGGTGAAATGATTCTCCAACCGGTGCAGCCATTGTTGCAGCATTGGCAAATACATTTACACTGCCTCCAAAATTCACCATTGATAAAATAGGCGTTGGCGCAGGCAAAAAGAGTTTGCTCATCCGAATGTAGTGCGTGCTATGCTGATTTCTGGAAATCACAGACACACATGGAGATGAAATCTGTATTTTAAAAAGCGCTATTGATGACAGCACTCCGGAACAACTGGCTTATTGCCACACGTCTATTAGAACTTGGCGCTGCCGATGTATATTTTACTCCGATTTATATGAAGAAGAATCGTCCTGCCTATGAATTAACCGTACTATGCCAACCGGAGCTGGAACAAATCATAACAGAAACCATTTTCCAAGAAACAACAGCCATTGGATTGCGTAAAACCTTTGCAAAACGTAACATTATGTCAAGAGAAATAAAGCCGATACAAATTGGTTCTCAAACCATTGATTGTAAAATATACCTATCATCATATTAAGAAATATTATGTAGAATATGAGAGTGCGGCCAAAGCTGCTCGCATATTAGGAGAATCACTGGAAGAAACCTACAGAAAAGTTTACACAAAGATTCACGATTTGAGCAAAATGCAAGATTATTAAAATTAACTTGCATTTTTTATAAAATGAGTGTAGAATAAGTAAGGTTTTAAGACATTTATGCAATTTTGGTTAGAGGAGATACGCAAATGAACACTGAATATTATGATTCTATGTCTAAAGAAGCGCTTGAAAAAAGAAAAAGCCGATTTACAAGCAAGATATGATGCATACAAAGCGCAGGGATTAAATTTAAAATATGTCCAGAGGCAAACCCGGTCGGAACAATTGGATCTTTCCATGCCGATGATGGATATTTTGAATTCCACATCTGATTACAACGCAGAAGCAGGCGATGACTGCCGCAATTACGGTGTTGTAGACGGATTGCCTGAAATGCGCCAATTTTTTGGCAATTTATTAGGTGTAGATGCAAAAATGATGTGATTGTAGGCGGAAACTCAGTTTAAATATGATGTTTGATACCGTTAACTCGGCCATGTACAGTGGATTTGGAAGCTGTAAACCTTGGGCAGAACAAGGAACTGTAAAATTTCTTTGTCCTTGTCCCGGGTATGACCGTCATTTTGGTGTTACGGCATTCTTTGGCATTGAAATGATCGTTGTACCAATGACAGAACACGGACCAGATATGGATATGGTAGAACAATTGGTCAATACAGATGCCAGCATAAAAGGAATCTGGTGCGTTCCCAAATATTCCAATCCTCAAGGCATTACGTATTCTGACGAAACAGTACGCCGCTTTGCAGCACTGAAACCAGCTGCAAAAGATTTTAAAATTTTTGGGACAATGCATATTGCGTACACAACATTACAGATACTCCTGACCAATTGTTAAACCTAATGGACGAATGTAAAAAGCAAGGAAATGAAGATTTACCTATTATATTTGCTTCTACGTCCAAAATTACGTTTCCCGGCGCCGGTGTCGCAGCTATGGCAGGAAGCAAAAATACACTTGCCAATATTCGCAAACGTCTTTCTTTCCAAACCATTGGACCTGATAAAGTAAACCAATTACGTCACTTACGTTTTTTAAAAGACATGAATGGCGTTGAGACTATTATGAATCAACATAAGGGAATTATTGCAGCCCAAATTCAACATCGTTTTGGAGACCATGCAAAGCAATTGGCTCCTGTTGGTGTTGCATCTTGGACCCCTCACGGCGGATATTTTATCAGTGTAGATGTAATGGAAGGTTGTGCAAAACGTGTGGTAGCGCTTTTGCAAAGAAGCAGGTGTCACTTTGACAGATGCAGGCGCTACTTTATCCATATGGAAAAGATCCGAAAGACTCCAATATCCGTATTGCTCCTTCTTTCCCATCTGTTCAGGAACTTCAGGAAGCTATGAATGTATTCTGTATTGCAACTAAAGTTAGCAGCTTTGGAATTATTATTAGCTTCTAAATTATAAATACTATCAATAAAAAAGAGCAAGATAAATCTTGCTCTTTTTTATTTTGGCGAAATTCGATTGTAATGGACTCCCAACAGCATGTCAAATTGTCCCAAAGCAGCCTTCATTGGTATTTCTCCCGCCAAAGCGAAATTTTCGTTCGTCCTTGAGAACCTGACCAGTACCAGAAATGGTTTCCACCATTTTTTTACTTTGCAAAAAGCCCCTCTCGAGTCACTCCACTTCTTTTCCCTTCCTTCAATATTCTCTTTTGTTCTTCTCAGAAACTGTTAAGAGACAATCATACATATTATCTTATTCACTCCGATTCTCCATATACGCCAATGTCTTTCCTTATTTTTTATAGTTCTTTCATTTAGTATCTACTGTTCAATACATAACTGTAATCTCATTGGCAAAAATTTTGTTCTTTTACGTCATACATTTATATCCGATATCTATTTTATATGGATTTACGTTTACTGCTCTATCAGACACCTCTTATTTCTTTCATTGTCCCGGTATTTTTTGTATTCATCATAATGTAAACAGAAACATTTGTAAACGTGATACTATCTATCCATTTTAAATTACTGATTTATAAATGAAAATGCATGATTCCAAAATATATCACATTGCTGTATCCCATCTTCATTGATGCAGATACAACCGATATTCTCTGTTCAACAACAGTAAAATTCAGCTAGAACAATCTATGTATTTTAAATAACCAATCACAATGATAGATGCAAATTTCTATTTTGCTATCCGCTCTCATGGACAAATGTCATGATATGCAGCAATGACCTTCACTACTATTGTTAGAAGTATGTTAAAAAAACGAATTGTTTCTTTAAATTTCTATATGAAATATGTTGATAGAGAAAATAGCTTTGTTATAATAAACAGTAATAAATTGTTAAAAAAAGGCGGTGCAACCATCATGCCCAAACACAAAGGCGGTAAAAGTAGCTGCAGTAATAGACATTGGCTCCAGCGATGTGAAATGCAAATTTCACAGGTAAGAAATAAAGAAATTATACCGCTGAACACATTAGAATATCCTCTTAAACTGGGACATGAAGTGTTTAACTACGGCAAAATCAGTTTTGAATGTTTACGCGAACTTTCCCACATTTTAACCGGCTACTCCAATGTAATGAAGGAATATGGTGTAGACCAATATAAAGTAGCAACATGTAACTGAA
>VOFH01002963.1_pt1 | contig 10120 bp, 18 predicted proteins | sample 5384091 | NCBI WGS metagenome assembly VOFH01 (sample SAMN12384727, study PRJNA508395) | human gut metagenome | isolation source: healthy gut G | host: Homo sapiens
AATAGAATCGGTACGAGGTGTCCAAGAAATAGTTGTCTATCGTGTTGAAAACACAGAAGAAACAGAGATTATGCGTATGCCGATGAATGGTGAAAACAATAGAAGATGTTTTAGAAATAGATGACTTTACGAATGCAACGACACAATTAAAAGTGGTATCTTCTGATGGTAGAGCGGAGAAGAATGCTGTTGGCAATGTGAAAATCTATGTTGATATGGATGTAGTAACGTTCGATATCGCTAGCCAAACTTATGCGAATAGTTGTAATGTGAAGTATCTAGATACGTATGCAATCGTATCTTTAAAAGACTTGAAAACATATTCGGTGGATTATGCAATTGCTAGTCAAGCTAATGCCTTAAATGTTGATTTTAGATTCTATTGTTATGGAAGCACAGGTGAACCACGTTTGTATTCTATGCACGCTTCAGGAACCTCCTAATAAAGAAAATGAGTAGGGACAACGGGTAGTTTGATGGATATGCCAAAAGGAATACTACCGGTTTCTTGAAATTACCATCGACTTTCGATTATAAAAACGCCACGGTTTCTTCTATTGCAGAAATTGCTGCAAGTACTGTAAGTACGGGAACATTGAAAGCCTTTGAGATAGACGATGTTATTGCATTCCGTACGGGTTCAACCTCTTCAGCTGGAGCCACTCGAATCGGAATTATGAAAATCGTCAATATGACTGCACCGAAAGATTTAGTTTCTAACAATCCCACCGCACGTGTGATGACTGTCGAAATTAAATTCCCCAAGAAGAAGTAATACAGGGCAGTATTCTTATCTATTTAAAGAATAGAAAACTTTGTCTTGATTAAGACAAAATTTTCATCTCATTAGAAGTAAAAGTTGCTGTCGATTGGATATAAACTATAAACGGAGCTTTCGTTTTTTATAAATGAAGCTTTTATTTATAAAAACAAAGCTTGCGTTTATAGTTTGTAACTAAGGCAAGTGAAGTTTGCAGTAAAAGGGAAGAAAGTTCTCCGTTAGTAGAGAAGAATTTCTTTATTGATAGATAATGTGGAAGCTAATAGAACTCTTATGAGAAAGCATATATATAGACATTTCCTCTTTTGGTCTTTGTTGGGACTGATGCAGTTTGTTGTTGCCGGTTGTTCTTCCTCAGACGAAAAAGAACCTTTGAAACCGGAAGGGGAGACACCCACACCCCTTCGGACAAAGAAGAATATACTTTCTGAATGTAGAATATCGGAAATGGCAGAATGGAACCTTTCAGGCGTGGACAACGGCTGGTTCACATGAAACCCGTACTATCGACAATATGAATTGGTATACTCCGTCTTCTGATTATACTCGGACGGCATGGGGAGGGCGAATTGGTTTGCAGCCATCTTCCGTGGTTGGAAAGGAGGATTCTTTCGTGTGGCTAGTTGTGGAGGACGTTCTTATTTGCCTTGACCCGGATAATGGAGCGGTTATAATTCATGGAATTCAGCACGTCCGTCGGGAGAATCATCCGTTCATAAGGAGACTTTCAATACTCGGTTCGGTAGCAAAACCCGATGGAGTGAGGAAACTGGTAAATTGATAGCGGACAATCATATAAACTACATTTCGTATGGCTCAAACCGTATAGAAGCATTTCCGGCAGCAGTTCGCGCTAATTTGCTTACACCAAAGACACAAAAGATAGCGTATGCGGAGAATCTGTATTTGCTTCGCACTTTTATGTGGGATATGACTAAAAATTTAGGATATGCTTTTGATGATGATAAATATAATCGCCTGATTCTTCTTTTCGAACCTACATTTGCATCGTACATAGATAATCTGGTATGTGAAAAGTCTGCCTTATTCGCAGGTGATAAGCATTTTTATCGGTTTCTATCTCGACAATGTTGCCATTTGCCAGTTATCAGAATGCTGACCCTTTGCGGGGAATTGATTTAAAGCATTTCCTAGCTTTGCCTTGAACAACTATAAAGCGGCACGGGAGTATGCTGGTTTATGCAGGATAGAGGATCGTTTCAGTTGCTAATATCACGAAAAGAGAATCAAGAGGAGTTTCGGGGAATGGTTGCTGATTATTATTATCGGCTGACTACTGAAACCGTGAAGCGTCATGATGCGGAACACCTGATATTGGGAACACGGTTACACGATTGGAGTAAATATAACCGGAGGGTAGTGGAAGCTTGTGCTCGCTATTGTGATCTGGTCTCTATCAACTACTATGCCCGTTGGCAGCCGGAAACCGATTTCCTGGCAAACTTGAAAGCATGGTGTGGAACGAAACCTTTTAGTTTCCGAATTTTATACGAAAGCGGAGGATGCAACTTACAAAGGTATCAAATATGCTAATGTTGAAGGCGGCGGTTGGCTGGTGCGTACCCAAAAAACAGAGGAGAATTTTCATCAAGAATTTCTGTCTCCGCTTACTTGAAGCGAAATTGTGTTGGCTGGGTACACTTTGAATATAATGATGGCTACGATTCGGATGGAAAAGCGTCAATAAAGGAATTGTCTCTATCGAATATGAACCTTATAAATCATTCCTGTTGCCGATGCGACAGTTGAATCTCGCTGTTTATTCATTGATAGACTACTATGATAAAAGTAGATTCGATACGGAAAAAACGAAAAACTTTAAGAAACGAATAGATAATTAAAATAAAGAGAACCATGAAAAAACTTAGTTTATTAGCAGTCCTTTTAGGATTTAATATAGCTTTGGGAGCTTGCTCCGATGATGAACTCCTGATGTGAAAAATGAATTGTTCCAGCTTCCTGAAAAAGCTTACGTTTTGGCGGAACAGTTCAGACGTGCTATCGTAATCAGGGATGCGGTGACACAACATAATATTTGGAGTTGGGACCCTTATACGGCTTGTGTCCCTGCTGCACAGCAGGGTTGGTTAATCCGAGTGAAGTAAAACCGGTTTTAATAGACGCTATATATTTTGATGACTGCTTCCGGTGGGGCGGTGGCATTAATTCGTATATCGGATCATAAACTGATGTTCTACGCAAATTGCGGACAGAACCCTCACTCTGCAGAATATTGCCGGATGGAAATATTGTGACGGCAGAGTCAAAAATCAGGTGAAATCAATACCTTTGTAGTGGATACGGTTAAAGTATTGGGAGCGAAAGCCAATACTTTGAAAATCGGTAATGCTCATAATGCGGTATGGGACAGAAAAAGATCTTACCTTTACGTTACGGGTACTATTAGCGGTGGGGTTACTGCTTTATTCCGATTCAAATATAACGGTGATCGTACCAATCCGAAGTTGACCAACCAGACTCGTATCTATACATTCACCAATGAATCGGGAGGACATGATTTATTTCCGGTATATGGTGAAGAGGATAAATTATGGCTTACTGCCGCTTCAGCTGTTTATAAATTTGATCTCACAGGTATTACGGACGCTACGACTAATGACTCTGCCGAACCTGCCTGTGAGAAAGTTTACAGTATAGCCGATATAAAAGTATCTGTAACAGTCGGATGGAATTCTGATGCTGAAACCGACTGAAGAGGGGTGGGCTGAAGGACTTGTAAATGAGAAGGGAGAAGAACTCTTCAAGATGGACGGAGCGAAGCTTTATAAAGGACGTTGGATGATAGACAATACTTTCAGTTATCCGGAGAAAAGCATGATTTGGTGCTGGGTGAGGACTGATAAAGCATTGTATTTGTAGAAGATTGATAAAGTACATAAGTTGAATAATTAAGTTATAGAATAATGAGGAAACCTCTTCTTCTTTTATTATTGGTATCGGTCGTATTACCGGGCTTGGCGCAGAATGGAAAGAAAGTGTATGCCGATTTTCATGGCGTGCGCTATACTCGTCAGCATGATGGAAAGCTGGGGCGTTGGGAGATGTATGCCAATACGGAAAAATCAACAACCGGAAGAAAGTCGCTGTGTTATAACGCTGATCTGATAGACAGTGAAGGACGGCATGAGATTGCGGCAGTCGCTTATCCGCAAGTCGGGATGCAATCGAATTTGGATCCCGATTATATCGAATATCAGATACTGTCGGCTAAGGTAGCCAAGATAGACGGCTTCTTTATCGAATGGGGATTCAAGCCTCATGAAAATGACATCCTGTTGCGTGAAATGCAGAAGGTGGCAGCGAAGTATAATTTCGAGATAGGTGTAAACTGGTGCGACGGTTGGCTGTATTATGATTGGATCACTAAAATCTATCCACAAATAAACACTCGTGAAGCGAAGACAGGATATATGGCAAAGTGTTATCAATATCTTGTCGACAGTGTCTTTACTGGTCCTACTGCACCTATTGTAAAAAGGAATGCCCGTTTTCTATCACTTCGGTCCGGGGCGAAAGTTGACGAATACCGGAAAGTTCTGTCAGAAGTAAACTTCCTCAGGGAATGAAACAACCTGTTGCCTTACGTCGGTGGGCTGATTGGGGGAAAACTGGAGAATGATAAATATGTTCCCGTCACTCGTAGTGATGAAATGGATGCATGGAAACAAGTCGGGGAAATTCCAACCGCATGGCTTCCTGCACGTGTCCGGACAAGAGATCAGGAACACGCCGAATGGGATAATTATGCCACTCAGGATGATGTCATCGAATTTATGAAACCTTTCCGTGACTCGATCTGGCACAGTAATAATCCTGCCTATACAATTAAATCCGGATTTTGCAATGCCGGGTATGGATAATCGGGGATGTGCAGGTTGGGGGCGCGGACATTTCTTCTATATACCTCGCAATAACGGAGAAACATATAGTAGTATGTGGAAATTTTGCATGGCGGAGAAAAGACAGTCTGGATATGATGTTCATCGCTTCCTGGAGTGACTACACCGAAGGACACGAGATCGAACCGACCATCGAGAATGGGGATCGTGAACTGCGTACCACTTTGAAATATGCTGCGGAGTTCAAAGGTGAACAGGCGGACGAGCGTGGTTTGACCTTGCCGTTAATGCTCTTCCACTTGCGGAAAGAAACCCGTTTCTTGGAAAAGTCGAAGATGGATGTGTCTGCTTTGTTATCGTTCGCTTGATAAAGCGGCATTGCTGATTAGTCAGGGACGCTACCCGGTAGCGATAGGACTATTATCTCAAATAGAGAACGATATAAAGACAGCTAAGTCAGCCTTGAGTGTTGAGATGAAACGTTTGCGTGAGTCGGATATGAAGATTCAGGAAAACGTAAATCTGGAGGATATACTGCTGAAGAAACACTTTCCATATCCTTGCCCAAAGAATTGGTTTCCAAATTACAGATGAATAACTATGTGGGATACTTATATTTTGAATATCTGGATAAAGGGAATGAAGCTCTCTTTATACGGTCGTCCACATTGCGTGAACCGAAAGAACCGTTTAAAATCGTATCCCGGATACGTACTGACAATACGGGAGAATGGAAGAGAGCGAAAGTGGAATTGTATAAGGACAACATCGTCAACGGATTTAATATGCCTACCTTCTATTTGAAAGGAAACGTTGTATTCCGCAATTTGTCATTAGGTTATAATATCTACACAGTCAAATAAATCTATTGATGAAGAGTTTGAAATATTGGTTATTAGTTTTAGGGATACTTTCGTGTTTCGGATGTTCCTCTTCAATACATGAAGATAACAGAGGTTGTTCATTTATCTGTGACAGTATTCAATATAGAGTTGAGTTTATGTCGGCGGGATGTGTACGGATTCTGTCATACCCCGAAGGTGATACTTTGGTCACAAAAAGACTGGTTGTCGATGTGGAGAAACCGACGTTTACCGATTATAAATGGGAGGAAACCGAACAAGCATTCGTCTTTTGTACTCATGAACTTCTTGTGAGTTTCGACAAGTCGGATGAGGCTTTACTTTCCGTGAGGCATCGACCGGAAAATTGCTGTTAAAAGAGAAAGACCGTAGAAAGGCACGAAACTTCAAACGTTCGGAAGTAGGCGGAGAACAATGTCTCGAAGTTACTCAGCGATTTATACCTACTGATGAGGAAGCTATTTACGGACTGGGGCAGTATCAGAACGGTATCATGAACTATCGTGGAAAATCCGTACTTCTCTTACAAGCAAATATGGACATTGTCAATCCGTTCCTTATATCGACGAATGGATATGGTATCTTATGGGATAATTACTCTTCAACTAAGTTTGAAGATACAAGCGAAGGTTATTCTTTCATTTCCGAAGTGGGCGACGCTTCCGACTATTATTTCGTATATGGTAAAAATATGGATGAAGTTGTTGCCGGTTATCGTGAATTGACGGGAGATGTGCCGATGTTTGGGAAATGGGTGTATGGTTTTTGGCAGTCGAAGGAACGCTATAAATCGTTTGATGAGTTGAAAGCGGTCGTGAAGGAATATCGTAGACGAGGAATTCCGTTGGATAATATTGTACAAGACTGGGAATATTGGGGAGACAAGCCTCATTGGAACAGTCTTACTTTCAATCCGGTTCATTTTGATAATCCCCGACAGGTCATTGACGAATTACATCAACAAGATAATGTCCATTTCATGCTCTCTGTGTGGCCTGGTTTTGGACCGGAGACCTCAGTTTACCACTCGTTGGATTCCATCGGAGCTTTGTTTGATGAACCTACATGGGCGGGTTATAAAGTTTTTGACGCTTATAATCCTACGGCACGAACCATTTTCTGGCAATACCTGAAGAAAGGACTCTATGATATGGGAGTGGATGCTTGGTGGATGGATGCGACAGAACCGTCTTTCCGGGATGGGTTCACCCAACTGAAGCAAGAAGAGCGGACTAAATCGGCTGGGAAAACTTATTTTAGGCAGTTTCCATCGTTATCTGAATACTTATTCTTTAGAAATGCTGAAAGATTTCTACCGACGTCTGCGGGCGGAAAGTAAACAGAAACGTGTATTCATTCTTACCCGTTCCGCTTTTGCCTCGCAACAGCATTATGGAACAGCTGTATGGTCAGGCGATGTCTCGGCGTCTTGGGAGAATATGCATAAACAACTGATTGCCGGACTCAACTTATCCATGTCCGGCATTCCGTATTGACGTCTGATACCGGTGGATTCTTCGTTACCGAACGTGATGCGCAATATCCCGACGGGCTGAAAAGCAATGATTATAAGGAACTGTATTCACGTTGGTTTCAGTTTAGTGCATTCACTCCGATTTTCCGTGCTCACGGTACAAATGTGCCACGTGAGGTATGGCAGTTTGGTGAGAAGGGAACCTCCTTCTATGATAATCAGGTAAAATATATAAATCTGCGTTATCGTCTGTTACCTTATATTTACTCAATGTCTCATCAAGTGACGGCTGATCATTATACCCTGTTGAGAGGATTGGCAATGGACTTTACGGCAGATACCCGGACTTTTTGATGTCGATAATGCCTATATGTTCGGTACATCTTTCTTGGTACGTCCGGTATTTCATTCGCAATCGGAAGAAAAAGAATGTTACTGTCTATCTGCCGGAACATGAAGGCAGGTATTGGTATGACTTTTTGGACAGGAGAGGCGTTTAACGGTGGAAAAGAATATGTACAGGCAAATATTCCGGATGTACTTCCTTTGTATATAAAGGCCGGTTCTATTCTTCCTTTGGCTGAAGCGAAACAATATGCAATGGAGTATCCAGACCGTGAATTGGAACTTCGTATTTATGGTGGAGCGGACGCTTCGTTTTTATGGTATGAGGATGAAGGAGACCCTACCGTTACGAAGAGGAGTCTGCTCGCAAGTTCCGATGGAGTGGAAGGAGGAAGAGCGGACATTGATTATCGGGATGCGTGATGGTAGCTATCCCGGTATGCCGAACGGGTAAAAATGTATGTGAGATTGTATCTGCCTGATGGGACTGTTCTTGAAAATAAGGAGTCTGTCTATACAGGTGAAGAGATGAAAATAAAATTTTAACTATAAGTGTTTAGATTATGAAGAAGTTTCTCTATATCTTTATTATGTTGTTTGTTGTTGGATGGGCACAAGCTCAACAGCGTGTGGTGTATACCATAAACGACGGATGGAAGTTTACCAAAGGCTCTCCGTTTGAGGCGCAGTTAAATAATTGCGATGATTCTTCATGGGAGACAGTCAATATTCCTCACACCTGGAATGATAAGGATGCGGATGATGAAACTCGGGATTTTATCGGGGACCAGCTTGGTATCGGAGACAGTTGTTTGTAGACAAAAAAGCCAGGAAGGGCGTCAGGCTGTTATTTACTTTGAAGGCGCTAATCAGGAAGTACAACTCTATCTGAACGGACAATTCGTTGGGGAGCACAAAGGCGGATATACCCGTTTCTGCTTTGACATAACTTCCAAACTACGTTATGGGCAGGAGAATCTGTTTGCCATTTGTGTAAATAATACCTATAATCCTAATATTCCACCCTTGTCCGCAGATTTCACTTTCTTTGGTGGTATCTATCGTGATGTCTATCTGCAATTTATGAATCCGGTACACATTGCGACGAATGATTATGCTTCGTCAGGAGTTTATATCCGTACCCCAGAAGTGAATGGCTCCTCAGCCTCTGTGGAAATAACTACGCTATTGACGAATAATACACTCCGGTCTGCAGAAGTCATTGTGGAAAGTCTGATTTGCGATGCAGATGGTAAAGAAGTGAAAAGGACTCAGGCGGATATAAAATTGGTATCCGGTGAAACAAAGGCGGATATCTCTAAAAAGATAAAAATAGATTCTCCTCGTTTGTGGGATATAGACGATCCTTATCGGTATATGGTATATACGCGTATTTTTGATAAGAAAAAGGTGCGTTGCTGGATGAGGTAGTGAATCCGTTAGGTTTGCGCTGGTTTGAGTTTGATTCGGAGAAAGGCTTTTTCTTGAATGGAAAATGGCGTAAACTGATCGGTACTGCCCGTCATCAGGATTACTTCCAGAAAGGGAATGCGTTACGGGATGAACTGCATGTGCAGGATGTGCTCATGTTGAAAGAAATGGGAGGCAATTTCCTACGTGTTTCGCATTACCCGCAAGATCCTGTCATTATGGAGATGTGTGATAAACTGGGTATTGTGACTTCGGTTGAGATTCCGTCGTTAATGCCGTTACAGAAACGGAAGAGTTTTTGACTAATAGCGTTGAAATGGCAAAAGAAATGGTACGTCAGGACTTCAATCGTCCGTCTGTCATGATTTGGGGATATATGAATGAGATTTTCTTGCGTCGTCCCTACACGGAAGGTAAGCAACTCGAAGATTATTATCATTTTACTGAAAAGGTAGCCCGGACTTTGGAAGCGACAATACGTAAGGAAGATCCTTCAAGATATACTATGATGGCCTATCATAATGCACCTCGATTTTATGTGAAGCTGCTCATCTGACGGAGATACCGATGATTCAAGGATGGAATCTCTATCAAGGTTGGTATGAACCGGATATTAATGAGTTCCAACGTCTGCTTGACCGTGCTCATAAAATGTATAAGGGCAAAGTGCTGATAGTGACGGAATATGGTCCGGGTGTAGATCCCCGTGTTCATTCTTATCAACCGGAACGTTTCGACTTCTCGCAGGAATATGGCTTGATTTATCATAAACATTATCTTGACGAAATGATGAAACGTCCTTTTGTTGCAGGTTCCAGCTTGTGGAATTTGAATGATTTTTATTCGGAATCCCGTGTTGACGCGGTTCCTCATGTCAATAACAAAGGCATTCTCGGATTGGATCGGGAAGTGAAAGATACTTACTTGTTCTATAAGACAGCCTTGACTCGCCGCCCGATACTTGCTATCGGTAATAGAGAATGGAAAGCCCGCGGTGGCGTTGTGAATACGGAACAGAATGAGTGTGTCCAATCTGTTCCTGTCTTTTCTAATGCAGAAGAAGTCGAACTGTTTGTCAATGACAAAAGTCTGGGAAAGAAAAAACGGAAAACGGTTATGCCTTGTTTGATGTGCCGTTTGTTAATGGGGAAAATCAATTGGAAGCCCTTGCGGTAGCAGGTGATACCAAATTGCATGATATGCTTAGAATCCACTTTCAGTTGGTCTCTTCTCAGTTGAAAGACAAAACTCTGCCATTTACGGAAATAAATGTAATGCTGGGTTCTCCGAGATATTTTGAAGACCGTGTTGCCAATGTCGCATGGATTCCCGAACAGGAATATAA
>VOFH01004048.1_pt1 | contig 10119 bp, 14 predicted proteins | sample 5384091 | NCBI WGS metagenome assembly VOFH01 (sample SAMN12384727, study PRJNA508395) | human gut metagenome | isolation source: healthy gut G | host: Homo sapiens
AACTGCCGGCTTTCATGTCCCCTGGCGGTTGTCTTTGTATGGTTATGATTCTGTTTTCTTATGATTCGGGCAAAACTCCCCTGCTTCTGATCTTCCGGTTTCAAAGGTATTATAGCACACGACGACCGCAGACACTGTGCCGTCAATGTTTCGAAGACTGTATCATCTCCATCGGCACACCAAAACCACTTCCCCGCCGTTCTTCCGCCGTCAGGGCCAATATCGATAATCCAGTCCGCCTGCTTCATCACGTCAAGGTTATGTTCGAATCACAACCAGACTGTTGCCTCGATACAATCAGATCAAACAGATTTAACAGGTTCCGGATATCCGATGCATGCAGTCCCGCTGTTGATCCCGTCCATGACGATAATACTTCCCTTTTACCCAGATTCTTTGCGAGTTTAACCTCTCTGCCGCTCGCCGCCGGACAGTGCTGAGCGGCTGACTAGCGTCAGATAAGACAGCCCCACCTGCTTCATCACGCTTTAAATGCTTTCGGATTTTCGCATCCTCAAACAAATTCCATTGCCTGGGTATGGTCATTTCAGCAGCCTCTACGATATTTTTTCCTTTGTATCACACGCCAGTGCTTCTTCGTTATACCGCTTTCCGCAGCAGGCCTCACACTCTGTAACGATCGATCCATAAAACGCCAGTTCCGTGACTATAATTCCTTTCTTCCCCCGCACACAGGCAGGCACCGGCAGAATTAAAGCTGAATAAACTGTCCGCCTTTCCTGCCTCCCTCTGGCCACTTCCGTATCTCAATGAAGAATCCCAGATAGGATGCTGTAGAGCGGCTCAGCGTGACCAACCAGATCACCATCACAATATCTTTCTTCATGTCTGGCAAACACTGTGATATGTTGTTCTTTTCCAGATCCTACACCTGTCACTTATACTAATTCTAAAGCGGGACATTCATCATATTTTTGTAAATTATGCAGGCTGGCCCCATTTGACCTAAAGACTTCCAGCCGCTTTTCTCGTTTTTATCTTAACCGGAAGAGATGCAAGCATGGCATTCCCCGTCAGACTGCCGGACTCCAGTGAAGCTCCTGATAACTGCCTGCAAAACAATCTCTCCGCCCTCCTGCCTGCACCGGGCTACGTCGATAACATAGTCAGCAATAGAAATTAAGATCCTTATCATGCTCCACCACCAGTACTGTATTGCCCTTATCACGGGTTGTTTCAGCAGACTGTTCATGCGGCAGACGTCCGTGGGTGCATTCCCGCGCTGGGTTCGTCGAAGATATACGTCATTCCGGTCAGGCTGCTCCCCATGTACCGGACTAATTTGAGTCTCTGTGCTTCACCACCTGACAGGGATGGTGTTTCACGGTTCAGATGAAGATAAGGCAGACCAATCTCAATCATACGGTCCAGTCCCTCGATCAGAGTCTGCACCAGCACCTCCACAGTCTGGTCGGATATCCGGGACAGCACCTCCCGCAGCTGTGTAAGCTCCATCTCACATAAATCCGCGATGGAATACCCATTGATCTTACAGCGTAAAGCCGCCTTATTCAGACGCCTTCCATGACACTCCGTGCATACCGTCTCTGCAATCAGATTCTGTGATTTTTCCTGTGTATGCCTGCTTTTTACTGCTGATATCCCGGTTCAGAAGAGTTTTTGTATATTTATATGAAAATTCCAGTCACCTTCGGATTTTCCGGTTTGCCCGGCTTCGGGAGCCGTATAACAGCAGATTATATTCTTCACGTATATTCTTTCACCGGCTTATCCAGGTCAAAAACAGACCTGACCGGCATACTGCTTCCAGTACCAGGTCCCGGACTGTACAGGAGTCTTTCACGGCCTTCATTCCAGGATTTGTCCCGGTCTATGACCGCTTCGATATCAACCTGTGTAATCTTTCCCAGGCCCGAGCATGTCCTTGCACATTGGGATCGTTGAATGAAAAGTAAGAGGCTGTTCCATACGGACTGCCAATTCTCCGAATACAGCAGGCGCAGACTGGCGTACAAACCTGATTGTCCCTACGGTTGAACGGGCATTTCTCCCAGTGGTGACTGGTCCACTACAACGGAGGCAGTCAGATTATCGATGCGTTCTACATTGCCGGCTTTGGATACTTCGAAGCCTTTGACCGTACATACGACGGATAGGTGGCGTTCATCTGCCTCTGTGATTCGGCAGCAATGGTATCAAACACAATACTGGACTTCCCTGATCCGACACGCCCGTAAATACCTGTAATCTTCTCCTTTGGAATTCGGAAAGACACATGTTTTTAAGTTATTTTGAGTCAATCCCTGGACAATAATATCTGCCATCGCGTTATCCCTCTTCCCGTGTCATTCGGATTGTATGATATCTGATTTTTCACAATCTGTTTTATTATAGCAGACCGGTGATCGAAATTCTTGATATTTCCTGCTTATTGATCGCAGGAAACTGGTTCATGGTTTTGTTCCTCGTTCCCTCCCCAACCAGAAATGGCAGGCAATTACACCAATTGCCTGCCATTTCTGGTCATATCTCATTCCTTATGTTCAAATAGTTCCAGCTATCACTGCACCCATGCTCCTGATGCATCCACCAGATACCCTATCCGGCGTTTTCCGATTTACATAAAGCATCCTTCTCTTTTCCCTGCTTTGTCTCGAAATAGTACCAGTTCCCGTCGATAAAGTTCCATCCGGTATACATATACCCCTGGCTTCCGTCGTGGTATGGATGGAGATAATAGATCTTCCCTGTCTGTGTCTGTAAACCATCCTGTATCGATATAACCGGTTTTATTAAAAATGATACCAGTAGTACTCCTTCCTCCACGGCAGATAGTACCAGCCGTTTGACGGCCATAACCGATTTCCGTAATCATACCACCAGCCCACCCTCGTCGAGAATCCATGTTCCTCAATCCCACTTGAATCTGACGTTCTCTCCTTTCTCCATCTGATACCTTTATTTCTTCATCTAAGCCACGGCGTAGATGGAAAATTGATTTACATACAGAATCAGATTATTCTCATCAACCTCGAAATACTCATCTCCCAATGGCAGTTCCTGAGTCTCTCCGCCATGGACACGCAGAACACGGATTCTCTTTATCGGATAGGTTATCAATAGGAACTACAATTTTTATCTGCTCCGGAAGACGCTTAAGCCTCGTTGTACTTCCTGTCTGCGCTCCGGCCTCCCCTGACTGTCTTTTTCCACAGCCAGATCCAGCACCAGGAGTCCCGTTCCAGGCCCTGCGCTTTCCCTCAATCTTGCCCACATCTTCCTGTACTGCGGCATCTTTCCTTTCCTTTTTCTCAGCCAGCAGCTTGATCTCCAGGCTTCCTCCGGCCGCCACCGTTTCCATATCTTCCGGTGCCACGCCCTCTTCCGGCACTTCGACCAGATTCTCGCAGAAACAGTTCGTCCAGATAGTCTACAGCCACCGGCGGAGTATCGGCTTTAACCTCCACAATCGTGTTCTTGTCTCCAGCCGGCATGAAAATATCACATTTCTCCATCTCATCGGTAATTTTAATGATGCGCGTAATCACCTGAAGCTTCCTTCAGCCGAAGTCCTCTTAGCAACCAGATCAGATGCCCCTGGGGCAGGTTGTTAAAAATATAGCGGCCGTCCGCTCCGGTTACCGTGCCGGCTCACCTGCCAGAGTTCCGTCTGTTCCGCCTTCCCGGGCTTCCACCGTGGCCCTTCCACAGGCCCATAATCATCCTTTACAATACCATTTACTCCTGCCTGGCGCTTTGACGGTAATCCGGCAGGAATCGCTCCAGCCGCCGTCAGCGGCCTTTACCGTAATTACGCTGTTCCGATATGCAGAGCCGACACACTGCCGTCCTCTGCCACAGCAGCGCACCGACGGATTGCTGCTGCTCCAGACCACCGTCCGGTCTGTCGCGTCAGCCGGTTCTAAGGTAAAGGTAAGCCCAAAGGATGCCCCCTGTGCCAAGATCAGGCTGGATACATCCATTTTTGATGCCTGTGACCGCTTTGTCTCATATTTTTGGATCACATATGGCCCCGCTTCTTCGCTTGCCAGTTCAGTTCCCTTCCCTTCATCCGACATAATATACCCCCGGATTTACGGTGATCTCCGTGCCTTCACAGCCCTCCAGGCATTCTCCCCGTTTTCCTGTATCCATGTCGGGTGTCACATGTTTTAATTTCCCGTCTCCCCAAACCCATTCCTGTCTCCTCCCACAGAGATAATTCCTTCAGGAACCGGGGATTTTGTGATGGTTATCATCTGGGGAAGAGAATCTAAAAGCGTCGTTCCATTTCCTTTCTGCCTGACATAAATGCCGTTCTCTTCAGTGATACCTTCTTCAAGCTTCACTTCTGTCCCATGGGTAATGTCAATCCAGGTTATTCCGCCATCTAAAGAATACTGCATCCCCTCTCTGGTTCCAGCCAGTGTCATCAAGAACGCGTCGAATACCGTCTGGGGAACCGGCGCATGAACCGGAGGAGTCGTCCCAATTGTGACCGCTGTCATCTCCCCTGCCAGGCTGTTCGTCGATTCCTTAATCCGAACCTGATAGCACCCGCCCGCAGATTGTGGATTTCAGTTCCCGTCAGGACAGCGTCCTCCCAGGTAACTCCATTGTCCGATGAGATTTCATAAACCAGCCCCGCAGTCAGGCCGGTGATCTTCCCATCACTGGCGCCCGGATACGTTTCTATCCACAGAGGAAACCTCCGGAGCGGCAGAACCGGCCATCTTCCCGATGTCAGCCTTCGATTATCCGGCTGTGACTTCAGCTCGTAGTACGATTTGTCCGCCCCTTCCAGGGCAATATCCGATAAGACAACCGTTTTTTCGGGCCCCGCATCCACATCTGAAAATGCTCCCGCCCAACAGCAGTCACGTCGTCGCCGTCTATCTTCCCTTCTGTAATTTCCAGAGAAATAACCGCATCCGCCGTTCCATCGTAAATCTTATCCTCCGCTTCCGCCGTCACTGTCAGCTGCCAGTTTCCCAACCGGATCCATAGGGGCGGAACACAGAACATCCTTGTAATTTTCTGCCGATACCTTCACCGACAAGATTCCCCTACATCGTCCTTCGTTACCGTATACGAATGTTTTACAGCTCCGTCAATCGCCTCATCCCTGTACCACTGAAAAGCCAGATCGCCCGATTGCTGCCGGTAAGATGGGCTTCCACGGTTATTACATCGCCGTAGCGGGCGCTGTATCATCCAGGACCACTGTTCCTTCTATATCCTCCTTCTCCGTTGCAAATGAGATGGATTGACCGTGCCCTTATTTCCAGCCTTATCGACCGTGACCAGATAGAGGACATACTCTGTATGGAAGCAGGCCGTCTGCGGTAAGCTTACTTTCGCGCGCCAGCCTCTGCGATATCCGCAGAATTGGAGGCGATGACCGTTTCCGCATCCGGTTTTGCATCCCTGGCCGTCCTGACCAGATAATGATACGTCCCGGTATCGTCCGATGTAAATGTTATTCCAATACTCTTTTCCCTGCCTTATCCGCGGTAAGCTCCGTGACTACCGGCGGCGTCGTATCCTGCTTCACTGTCACATGGACCGTTACGGGAATTTCCCGCGTTATCCGCAGTTATGTGATATGTATGGTCCTCTTTGCGGAAAAGCTTCGTTCGGCATAATAAGCCAGCCCCTTCCGTCCGTAAATAAAGGCGTATTCGTCAAATTGTCATCTACCGTGTAAACTACCGTATGTAGCCCGGATTCCGTATCGCTGCCGTCCCTCTCCATCTGTAACTTCAACGTGGAATCATCTGCGGAGCGTCATACCAGTCTCCGGTAAATGGCTTTTGTCCCGTCCGTCACCGAAATACAGGCTGGTGGTCTTCCAGCGCCGCCCGGATTACATCGGCGGTTTGCTGTTTCCCACTTTATCATACGCTGTAATGAGTATTTCACCTTTAAAACCGGAATCTACGGTAAAGACTGCGGTTCCGTTCGTTACCGCCGCACGTCTCGGCGATGCAGGCATTTTCCCTGCAGGGTCAGCACCTCCAGAGATATGGATCCGCGCCTGAATATGGATCGGATACCTGGAACAGTAAACTTCCAGGCTGGTTCTGCCAAATATCCACTGCCAGAAGCTCTGATGGGGCCGGAATCGAAGGTAATCGTTCCTGATTGCGGAGCGGATTTTTGTAAGCTTCACCGTAACAGGCGCGGTTTTTTCGCATTACCGGCCGCGTCCACTGCTTTAAAGGTATAGGTATGCTCCTTCCACAGAAACCGTATATTGTAAGAACCGGCTGTAAAGTCGGTAATCTCGGCGTAGCTTCCGTCATCCAGCCTGCTGTAGAGGGCGGTTACCCTTCATTGTCGCTGTAGGACAGAGTCAGAGTCACATTCAGCCTTCCAGTCCTTCGGCGGTTGGGAAACCGTCAAAACAGGTTTTTTGAGGTCATCCATTTGGCATAAAATGTCTTGTCCCCCCGTATCGGTGGTACTGATTGCAGCGGTGGATTTCCCGTCAAGCCAGAATTATCATACCAACCGGCAAATGTGTATCCTGCTCTTGTAACGTTGGTGCAGGAAGAACAGCGCCTATCCCGGGTATGTATACTCAGAAACCGCTTCTCCTTTCCAGGGTTCCTTCATTGGTATTCAGTGTTATCGTATAACTGTTCGCGCTCCATTTGGCATAAAATCCCTTATCCCCTATATCGGAGGCGCTGATTTTAACGACGGGCTCTCCCGTACAGTCGAAAATTATCATACCAGCCGGGCAAATTTGTATCCTGCTCTTGTAACGTTTGTAGGGAAGAACAGCCCCTGCCCGTATGTATATTTAGTCACATTCCTTCTTGAATGCTCCTCCAAGGGTATACAGTGTTATCCAATAACTGTTCACGTTCCATTTAGCATAAAACGTCTTGTCCCCAGTAGCGTTGTCGAAGATTGCTTTGGTTGGAGAATATCCCGTACATTCGGGATTATCATACCAGCCGCCAAATGTGTATCCTGTCTTGTAACCTTTTGTAGGAAGGACAGCGCCTTCTCCACACGTATAACTAGTTATTTCCCCTTCTTCAATGGTTCCGCCATTCGGATACAGGGTCACGTTGTACGTAATTCCGATCCATTTGGCATACAGGTTAATATCTTCATTATTTAAAATATCATTGTCAAAATCCCATTGATTAAGCAGCTCCGGTTTCCTTATACCAGCCGGCAAATATGTACCCTGTTTTGACCAGATCAGCCGGCTTTTCAAGCTTTTCTCCCCATGCGGCAGAACTAATCGTTCTGAGTGAGACGTTACCGGTCATCAAAGTAACATTTACAAGTTTGGTGAATGTAACAGATACTTTCCATATCCTTCGTAACCTTCATGGTATACTCTTTGGATACTGCTTTAAATTGATATTCATATCCACGACTACTTTGGTAACTGCGTAGCCGTCCAGGGGCGTATAGGAAATTTTAAAACCTTCCCCATCCTGAGCATAAAATTTAGCCGCATCGAATTCCGGAGCTATTGTTTCCTCATTATAAAATGGAGCAGTCTTGACAAAATAGGTTTGATATACTGTATCGCAGGCGGCTCTATTTCCATATTTTTCCACTATAAGTAACAGTTCCGCCTTCTGTTACGTTAGGAGTAATCACGTATGGGGTACATATCAAATTTTTATACCAGCTTATATCGGAATCAGTCATATTTTCAAACCTATGTTTGTTATAGATTGAAATACTGCTTCCACCCATTTGAGCATGATAAAATTCTGTCTTGAGTCCTAAGGAACAGCCTTCAAATACATTGGGAAAATAACACTTTCATTAAAACTAAAAAGCTGCTGATATCCAGAGTTTGAAGGCCCTTGCACCCAGAGAACATGGAGATCATATACATCACCTGGATGTGTCAAAGCGACTGACGTCCAACTCCAACAGTCCACTGCATCCAGAAAACATGAAGCTCATGACCGTCACACTCGATGTATTAAAGTTACTGACATCCAGAGTTTGAAGGCTCTCGCACCCAGAGAACATGGAGCCCATATCCGTCACATTCGACGTATTAAAATTACTGACGTTCAGCTCCAACAGTCCACTGCACCCATAAAACATCACTGCCATACTCTTCACCTGGGCTGTATCAAATTTTACTGACGTCCAGCTCTGACAGTCCACTGCACCCAGAGAACATCCCGTCCATCTTTATTGTATTTCGTCTTGGAAATTACTGATATCCAAAGATTTCAGTCCCTTTGCAGTTGTTGAACATATAGGACATGAGCACTACGTTCGATGTATCAAAATGACTGACATCCAATTCAGTAAGGCTGGAACAGTCTGAAAACATATGAAGCGACATACCACCCGTCACAATCCCGATGTACGTACTTGATACCGTTGATGTATCAAAATGACTGACATCCAGCTGGGTAAGGTTGGAGCAGCCACTGAACATACTGCCCATATCCTTTACTTGTGATGTATTAAAATTACTGACATCCAGTGTTTGAAGGCTCTTGCACCCAGAGAACATGGCGCTCATGTTCGTCACAGCCGAGGTATTAAATTTACCGTTGTCCCATTTCAGTTCGACAAGTCCGGAACAGCCCATGAACATCGAGGACATAGTTGTTACATTGGAAGTTTCGAAATTCTCAATATCCAGTGTTTGAAGACCAGAACAGTTCTGGAACATATTAAACATCTTTTTTACGTTTGAAGTATGAAACGCACTGACATCTAATTGATCGAGTTTTTACAGCCGTTAAACATATTAGACATATCCGTTACACTGGCAGTATCGAAAGTCCCGACATTCAGTGTAGTGAGTTCGGAGCAGTCGACGAACATGCTGGACATATCCGTTACATTGGTCGTTTTAAAGTTACTGAGTTACTGAAATCCAGTACGGTTATACCAGAACATCCACCGAACATACCCGCATATTCGTTACGTTAGTAGTATTAAAATTGCTGAGATCCAGTTCGGTGAGCTTGGGCAGTTGTAGAACATCTCAGACATATTCCTTACATTGGCAGTAGTGAAACTACTGACTTATCAGTGCGGTGAGTTCGGAACAGCCCTTGAACATTTCAAACATATTCGTTACCTTGGAAGTATTAAAATCACTGAGATCCAGCGTTGTTAGCTTTTTACATCTGCTAAACATGCTGCTCAGTGACGTAGCCGCTGAAGTATCAAAGCCGCTGAGATTCAGCACCTGCAAACTTTTGCAGTTTTCGAACATTCCTCCAAAATCCTTGTGCCCCGCTGTATTAAGTCGGACAGATCCATCTCGGTACAATTATTGAAATCAGCAAAATCCGGTTATAGTCATTCGACATCATAACTTCATTGTCTACAACAATTTTTTGTCACTTTCGCTTTATCTACTGACGATAAGCCATTCAGCGTCCCGCTCACACCATTTGTCGGCGATATCGTCAAACTTCCATCCCCGTCAAGCACCCAGGTACAGCCCCGCTTGCCACTGGCGATTACATCGAGAGTCTTCATCTCCCCCAGCCGTTCCGCAAAATTCCATAAATCCAGCAGTTTCTCCCGGTATTCTTCACCTACAAAGCTGCCTTTTTCTTCTTCCGTCAGCCCGTCATAAGCTTCTTTAGCGGCCCTGATATCCTGCAATAATCTGCTGCATTTTCTTCAGCCACGCATCATATTCCTCATCTCCATCCGGGCATATTTTCATAGATACTGTCCACGATTTGGGGAGCGCTTCCATCTGCTCGATTATCGCTTTTACTGCCATATCATCAGATGAGGGGACGGCTGACGCAGCCTCTGCTTCACATAAACTGTAATCCTCCCTGCAAACAGGACATTCTGTGTCCGTCTGATCCGCGGTACATAAGACAGAACAGTTACAAACGGTTGCTTTTTCTTTATAAAATGGGCAGTCCTTATTTGTATGCTCTTCCTCGCCCTCTATGGCAGGATCGCAGAGGCATTCAATTCCGGCTTTGTATCCGTTTCCAGTATTTCACCAAAACAGTCTGTAAGATCAGCGTTTTCTCTGTCTCCTCCGTTTTTATCAATCCCGTCGGTCTCATCTGCACCGCCATTCTCATCGATCCCCCGGTCTCATCTGTCCCGCTAGTCTCATCTGTCCCACCGGTCTCATCTGTCCGCCAGTCTCTT
>VOFH01002109.1_pt1 | contig 10095 bp, 12 predicted proteins | sample 5384091 | NCBI WGS metagenome assembly VOFH01 (sample SAMN12384727, study PRJNA508395) | human gut metagenome | isolation source: healthy gut G | host: Homo sapiens
TCTCAATGATCTCTACCAGGCCATTTTGAACCAGCAACCGTTAAGTTTAAAATACCGTTCTTTCAAAAGCACGCTCAGCAGCTACATTCGTATTCTATCCTTATCTATTGAAAGAATACCGGAATCGCTGGTTCGTCTTCGGTTCAAAGAAGAATACGCGTATGCTCTACAATCTGGCACTCGACCGTATACTGGAACTGGCTCCGGCAAAAGATGAGCCCTATTACGGAAATAGTAACTTCGACCCTTCTACCTTTTTTCGATGATATAGTAAGGTGTAACTAAAGGAATCAACCAACACCCCGAAGAAGTACGTTTTTGGGTAAATCCGGAACATGCCCCTTATGTCCTGACCAAACCTATTCATAAAAGCCAGCATCTCATAGAACAAAGAGAAGACGGTTCCATGGTTTTTCAAATTACAGTAGTCATCAATCATGAATTGCAACGTGAAATCTTAGGCTTTGGAGATGGCATACGTGTGTTATATCCGGCATCACTGGTACGTTTCATGAAAAGTAAATTTCGTTCGGGCAGTCAGTTGTACACTGAGGATATCTAAAGGGAGTCCGGTATCCGGATATCCCTATCCCCCTACTCCCGTCACTGTCTTCAGCAAATAACCTATCAGAAAACTGATTCCGGCCACGGAGAAGCTCAACACCGCATCTCCGTGAAACGGCGTTTAAAGCTTTCATTACGGGCAATGTCATAATAATAGTTGAAAAAGGCAATAATCAGCAATGCCATCACCAGCATGATGCATAAAGCCAGAACAGGACTTTGACAATAAGATAAACGGACCTACTCAAAGCTACTACGGTTATGATATGTCTATCCCCGTATAAATAGCTGCCTTAACCGGACGCTTATTATGAGTCTTTTCTGATTTAGTGGAAAGATATTCGGAAGAAGCCATAGAAAGTGCCGCTGCAATCCCTGTAATGCTGCCGGTCAGCGCAATCAGTTTCGTATCATTCAGTGCCAGCGTGAAACCTGCCAATGCTCCGGTAAACTCTACCAAAGCATCATTCAACCCTAAGACTACCGAACCCATATATTGCAAGCGCTCCTCATCTATCATTTCAATAAGCTTTTCTTCATGGTGCTGCTCATCCCGCGCCATCTCGGCAAAGTGTTCCATACTCGTATTGGGAATATACCCACTCTGCTTTTTTCTCTCCCAGTTCCAGACGACGAACGGCAAACGTAACACCCAGCAGACGCACTAACCATACATAAAAGCAGATTTCAAAACGATTAGGACTGACATCCTGATGAGTATAGCCTCGTAGTGTGGCGTAGTGCCTACTTTCATCCTCTGCAATACGTTGCAATATCTCCCGGTTATGAATATCCTTTTCCTTTTTACCGCTAACTTCCGGTATATAATACTCGACGTTATTTCCTCTTTCTGAAAGCCAATCATCTTTTTTGATCAATTCTTGCTCAGTCTCTTTCTCCATGCTCTTATTTTAAGGATACACTAAATTATAAGTTATTTATCAGGTACAACAATCCAAGCAATAATTGTTTCCGGTCAGAATGATTTTTTAATAAAACATAGAAAGCTGATCGGTACGCAGACTCTTCATTTCCCGTTCTTTAATCACTGCGTCCTTATCCACTTCTCCTATTAGCATCGGAGAATCCTTATCGTGTTTACTCCGGTTAAATTTTGCCGTATTATAATTACCTTTAATAGCATAGCAATAAATGCAGCCATTAAGGCAGCTTTCATAAGTGCCGATGTCAATACTTTCCACACAACGGCAAATGTCCCGCTGATTCTTGTCTTTACGGGCAATAATAGGATATCCGACAATTCGTTCAATCAACCTATTGTCAACGCACACTCCACCCGAAATACCCAAATGAGATAAGTCGACCTTCGTTGTACAAGTATCCAACTCCATCGAACATTCATCCGCAACCTTCTTAAATGAAATGGTCATGGCATCGATATCTTCCTTTATCAACGGCTCGATATGAAATTCACGGAGAAAGGAACGCACATGCGGATAATGATCAATAAAGCCCAGCATACACTTTTCAGTATAGTCATGCAAAAGCAAATGCCATTTCTGCAAATTTGTCTTGGTGGAAAGTAACTGTGTATTGTTCATTCGTAAGAATAGGATCATATCGCCACACCACTTTCTCCCTTCCTATCTTGTCAGAAAGGCGTTTGAATGTATCTATACGCTTTTGAAGTGGTGGCAGTTTACTTTCAAGTTCCGTTCCGTACGGATTCAGTGTAAACTGGAAATAGTATTTATAGTCCTGTAATCTGTCCAGTTTATCAATCATCGGTGCAGGATTCTTCGTCCAAAAGACAATGCAATCATGACAGCAGGGTCCAGGTTGACCCTGCTGATCATATTAGGATTATACGGATTAGGTACCAGAACATACCTTTCTTTTATCCGATTGAGAAACCCTCGAATAAAAAGCAGGTATATCCGTCCTGCGACTGGCACTGATGATCATCTTCCTACCTCGCTATTCGTCGGAAGATGGGACCACGTAATCTTCTTTTAATGAATTCGTCATATACCCTCTTGGGATGGTCAAAATGAGCCACACCTGTACGATCTTCATTAAAGTTTCTCGACGGAATTTTTTCAGTTTCAAATTGTCTTCAGCATACTCTCTGAGTTTCCTCTTTTCACTCCCGTACAAAGAGCTATCCAATACCTCAGATTCCAACAAACCTTCCCTGGGAGTGATGGTAGGCAATAGATTTTGTTCCAACAGTCCGCGATAAGCACCATTGTACTCACACCAAACATTATCACCCAAAACAAACAAGCGATACGTGTAGTTTGACCATGCCGTCTTGATGGTAATCTCGCGGGCATAGATTTTACTGTCGCCTCCGAATTGTAATTCGGATCACGGATGACAACCAACTTTCTGCCTGAAATATCCTCTTTTACTAAAGTTGTCCATCTCACAATTCAGGATCTCTTCGATAATTTCAGGTAGTTTTTCTCTAATTTCAAAATGTATTCTCATATTCTTTGCCTGTGGGTCAGGACTTTTTTACTACCCCCAATTGATATATGCCCTAAAAGATAACAAGTATTTGTCAGAAAAACAATAAAAATCCGTTATCTATTTGCCATGCGATAGATATTTTCATATCATCGCGATGTAAAACCTTCAAATTTCCGGTTGTTGTACTACCACCGGAACTACACTTATCTGCCATGAGTTTGATTTCTTCGTCAGTGGCCTGCCGTCCTATCAACTCGCAAATACTAACCGGCATTCAATTGCGCGATAGAAATCTTCCATGGCTTCAATGCCTGCCAAAGCGGTATGTTCGCATTTGAAATCATTTGTTACACCCATCACATTCACACGGCAAACTGAGCGAAACGGGTTATATTTTTTGTGTAGACATACCGTGCCCAGCTTCCCCAAAGACCTGCCAGACCTGCACCATGTGCTACATCGAATAGTGCACTCAGTTCATGTTCAAGCTGGTGTGTGTTGCCCAGTCACCAGTTGTTCCACATCCCGTCAAATCATTGTGTGCCAGCTACCTGCCCACATAATTTGGGCACGATGTACATAATTTCTCCGGTTCTTTCAGTACTTCAAAAACGCTATCTTTTACCGTACGGAGAATACTTTCAGCAATGGCATCAGTCACTGTCATATCGTCATCATGAGAGAAATAACGTTCCATGGTATGCATCATAATGTCCGTTACACCACAAGCTGTCTGATAGTTGGGCAATGTATAAGTCCGTTCCGGATTCATCACAGCAAATTTGCAACGGCACAGATTATTGAATAACCTTTTTTCAAATCACCGTCCTCATTGGTTATCACGGTACTGTTACTCATTTCACTCCCCGCAGCAGGAATTGTCAGCACGGTAGCAACCGGCAGACAAGCTTCCGCATGGGCTCGTCCCATATAAAAATCCCAGACTTCACCCTCATAAGGTACACCGAAAGCAATCGCCTTCGCAGAATCAATCACACTACCGCCACCTACGGCAAGAATGAAATCAACCTTTTCTTTCCGACACAGTTCAATACCCTCGTGTACTTTCGACAAACGTGGATTAGGAACCACCCCACCCAGTTTTACGTAAGCAATACCTTCCGCCTCCAATGCCCGGCATATTTTATCCAGCAAACCGGAACGCTCCGCACTCTGTCCGCCATAATGTACCAGGACTTTAGCGCCGCCATATTGCTTCACCAATTTCCCTGTTTTATCTTCCGATAATGCTCCAAACACAACCTGTGTGGGTGCATAGTAAATAAAGTCTTTCATCGTCAATTTCGTTTTTTTATTCTGATACAAAGATAAGCATATTGAGGGTAGAAAGGTTCATAGAAACTATAACTTTTCATTATCTTTGCACCGTAATTACCGACTAACTAATCCGAGAATACATATTATGGCATTTACCAACAACATTATGATTGTCCGCCACAGATTGCTGACAGAGCTGGTAAAACTGTGGAGGATAACGAACTTGTAGAAAAATAGACCGTCTTCCCATTGAATTGAGTCCGAGAAGGTCAAAAACATGCAGGACGCTGCTGCGTACATAAAGAACGCGCCGTGTGGAAATACAAATCACTGCCGTTGCTGGGACTGGATATGGAAGATGAAAAAGATGAATTAACCCCATTATCAGAGTATGCAGCACATGCACTGACCGTGCAGAAAACGGAACGCCGAAAGATAACATCATGTGTGTGATTGATGAAGCATGTTCCGCCTGCGTACAAATCAATTACGAAATCACCAACCTTTGCCGCGGATGTACCGCCCGTAGCTGCCAGACCAACTGTCCGAAGAAAGCTGTCCATGTAAAGGAAAGCGGACAAGCATGGATAGACCATGATGAATGCATCAGTTGTGGTATTTGCCACAAGAGCTGCCCCTATCATGCCATTGTCTATATCCCAGTACCTTGCGAAGAGGCTTGTCCGGTAAAAGCTATCAGCAAGGATAAGAAAGGTATCGAACACATCGACGAAAGTAAATGTATCTATTGCGGAAAGTGTCTCAACGCTTGTCCGTTCGAGCAATTTTCGAAGTGTCACAGGTATTCGATATCCTGCACAAGATACGCAAAGGAGAAAAAATAGTGGCCATTGTGGCACCCTCTATCCTGGGACAATTCAAGACTACTATTGAACAGGTATATGGTGCACTCAAAGCTGTAGGATTCACTGATGTCATCGAAGTGGCTCAAGGAGCTATGGATACGGTCAGCAACGAAGCACATGAATTGATAGAGAAGTTGGAAGAAGGACAGAAGTTTATGACTACTTCCTGTTGCCCTTCCTACATAGAACTCGTAAATAAACATATTCCGGGCATGAAACCTTATGTTTCAGGCACAGGTTCACCGATGTATTATGCAGCACGCATTGCCAAAGAGAAACATCCGGATGCCAAAGTCGTTTTCATCGGCCCGTGTGTAGCCAAACGTAAAGAAGCCCAGCGTGATGAAGCTGTAGATTTTGTTATGACTTTCGAAGAAGTGGCATCTGTATTGGACGGACTGAATATTCAGTTGGAGCAATCGCAACCTTATGCCATGTCGTTCGCATCCGTGCGCGAGGCACATGGATTTGCCCAGGCTGGTGGCGTATTGGGAGCAGTAAAGCCTATCTGAAAGAAGAAGCTGACAAAATCAATGCCATCCAAGTAGCTAATCTGGATAAGAAAACCATCGGTTCATTGCGGGCGTATGCCAAATCAGGCAAAGCACCGGGGCAATTTATAGAAGTGATGGCATGTGAAGGTGGCTGTATCACCGGACCTTGTACGCACAATGAGATTGCCGCAGGTAAACGTCAGTTTGTACAAGAATTAGCTAAACAGGAAAAGACGTATTAAAACCAGCGTAGCGCTGGAGCAAGGCTTCCTTTCGGCGTACAGACTATTTTTCATCCGCAGATAACACGGATTACGCTGTTCTTAAGGCTGCGCCATGTTTCTATAGTATACAACGAGCACGGAGAGAAAAAAATCCGTGTGATCCGTGTCATCTGCGGATGAAAAATAAATAGCATGAAGAACTTGATTGATCAATTACATAACGAGCGGACCCTAAGTGCTGAAGAATACAAAGCACTACTCCTTTGCCAAGACGCTGATACTTTAAAGTATCTGCAGGAGCAGGCACGGGAGATGTCACTTGAGCAGTTTGGCAATCGGTATTTATTCGTGGGCTGATTGAGATTACCAACCATTGCCGTAACAATTGCTATTATTGCGGTATACGGAAAGGAAATCAATCTGTTCTCCGTTATGAGTTGACACGGGAGGATATTCTGAATGTTGTCGTGAAGGATATACCCTCGGTTTCCGGACTTTCGTCTTGCAAGGTGGTGAAACATCCTCCGTAAAAGATGATTTTATCCTTGAAACTGTTACTGCTATACATCGTGAGTTCCCGGATTGCGCCATCACACTATCATTAGGCGAAAAGTCCCGTGAGACTTACGAGCATTTCTTCCGGGCGGGTGCCAATCGATATTTGCTTCGCCACGAAACGCATAATGAAGAGCATTACCATCATCTGCACCCCGATAAGATGTCTATCAGACAACGCTTGCAATGTTTGGCATGGCTGAAAGAAATAGGATATCAGACAGGAACAGGTATTATGGTAGGCAGTCCGGGACAGAACACCGATCATCTGGTGGAAGATCTCCTTTTATAGAGCAATTTCATCCTGAAATGATAGGAATCGGTCCTTTTATTCCGCACCACGATACCCCGTTTGCAGCATGCCCACCGGGAAGCATGGAGATGACTCTGAAACTTCTTTCCATCTTCCGGTTAATGCATCCGAAGGTGTTATTACCTCTACCACAGCATTAGCAACGCTTGCACCGGATGGACGAGAACGCGGAATACTGGCAGGAGCCAATGTAGTAATGCCAAACCTTTCTCCCCCGGAACAACGGAACAAATACTCACTTTATGATAACAAAGCCTCTTTTGGGAGCCGAAGCTGCAGAAGGCTTACAACAATTAGAAGAAAAACTGACGGTTATCGGATACCGGATATCGAAAAGAAAGAGGAGACTACTTATCACTAATCACTCACCCTAATCACTAAAAAACGTGTATAATGTAAGTTCAAAGCAGGCAGAAGAGTTCATCGATCACCAGGAGATACTGGATACGCTGGACTATGCCCGTACCAATAAAGACAACCGTGCCCTCATTGAGAGTCTGCTCGAAAAAGGCAGCCTCATGCAAAGGTTTGTCCCATCGTGAAGCCGCTCTACTGTTAGAATGCGACCAGCCCGACCTGACGGAACGTATCTTCCATCTGGCACGGGAAATTAAGCAAAAACTATATGGCAACCGCATCGTAATGTTCGCCCCGCTATACCTTTCCAATTATTGTGTGAACGGATGCGTTTACTGTCCCCTATCATGCAAAGAACCGCACTATCGCCCGCAAGAAATTATCACAGGAAGAAATACGCCGGGAAGTGATTGCCTTGCAGGATATGGGACACAAACGTCTGGCACTGGAAGCCGGCGAAGACCCTCTACGCAACCCCATCGAATTATATTCTGGAATCTATTCAGACCATCTATGGTATCATCATAAGAATGGTGCTATCCGGCGGGTAAACGTGAATATTGCCGCTACAACGGTAGAGAACTATCGTCGGCTGAGAGATGCAGGTATCGGTACTTACATTCTTTTCAAGAAACCTATCACAAGGGGAATTACGAGACCCTGCATCCCCACAGGCCCTAAAAAAGCAAGTATTCCTATCACACCGAAGCTATGGACCGTGCCATGGAAGGTGGTATCGACGATGTAGGTATAGGTGTATTATTCGGGTTGAATACCTATCGATACGATTTCGTAGGATTATTGATGCATGCCGAACATCTGGAAGCGGCATTCGGTGTCGGACCGCATACAATCAGTGTACCCCCGTATCTGCCCAGCGGATGATATTGAAACAAAAGATTTCCCAATGCCATTTCTGATGAAATGTTCTGCCGCCTCGTTGCGGTAATCCGCATTGCAGTGCCTTACACCGGAATGATCATTTCTACCCGTGAATCGGAAGCTGTACGACGTAAGGTATTGGAATTAGGTATTTCACAAATCAGTGGCGGCTCACGTACCAGCGTAGGCGGATATGCCGTACCGGAAACGAAAGAAGAGAACTCGGCCCAATTCGATATCAGCGACCGCCGCACACTGGATGAAGTTGTAAACTGGTTGCTCGATCTGGGACATATCCCCAGTTTCTGTACGGCTTGTTATCGTGAAGGTCGGACAGGTGACCGTTTCATGTCTTTGTCAAACGGGGACAGATAGCAAATTGCTGTCAGCCCAATGCCTTGATGACTCTGAAAGAATATCTGGAAGATTACGCTTCACCCGAAACCCGGGAGAAAGGTATCCGCCTCATTCATGAAGAGATGGAACGCATCCCGAATCCGAAAATCCGGGAAATAGCTCTGCGAAACCTGCATGAGATAGAGGAAGGGAAAAGAGATTTCAGATTTTAGGCACGGATTACGCGGATGAACGCGGATTTTTTATAGCGCAGCCTTTAATCCGTGAGATCCGCGTAATCCGCGCCTAAAATGATCAAATCCCCATTTATTAACCCCTTAATATTGAGACTAATGAATCAGACTCCTAATGCCAACCGCCTACACATCGCCCTCTTCGGACGGCGAAACAGTGGAAAATCCAGTCTTGTCAATGCCTTGACAGGACAAGATACCGTTATAGTCTCCCCCCCCGGCACTACTACTGATCCTGTGACAAAAGCAATGGAAATTCATCCACTCGGTCCGTGCCTTCTTATTGACACTCCGGGTTCCGATGACGAAGGCGAGCTGGGAGAAATACGCGTAGAACGCACCTTGAAAATAATTGAAAACCGACATCGCCCTATTGCTTTGTGAAACCGGAGACGCACAGGAACAGGAATGGCTTCAACGATTGAAAGAACGAGGCATCCCTGTCATATTGCTTCTGAACAAAGCTGACGCACGCCCCAATACGACAGAGCTGGCAGAACAGATAAAAGCAAGTTGCGGACAGCCTCCCATCATCGTCAGTGCCAAAGACGGCACAGGTATCGAAGCCATCCACCGCGCCATTCTGGAAAAGTTACCTGCCGATTTCGGAGAACAAACCATCACCGGGAGCCTCGTAGCTGAAGGTGATGTAGTAGTGTTAGTCATGCCCCAGGACCTTCAGGCACCTAAAGGACGACTTATCCTTCCCCAAGTACAGACAATCCGCGAACTTCTGGACAAGAAATGCCTGGTTATGAGTTGTACCACAGATAAGCTGAAAGATACACTATGCGCACTTACCAATCCCCCCAAATTAATTATCACAGATTCGCAAGTATTCCACACCGTATACGAACAAAACCGGCTGAAAGCCGGCTCACTTCCTTCTCCGTGCTCTTTGCCGGATACAAGGAGATATACACTATTATGTAGAAAGTGCATTCGCCATCGACCGACTAACGGAACAATCCCGCGTATTGATAGCCGAGGCCTGTACCCATGCTCCACTGACAGAAGATATAGGCAGAGTAAAAATCCCCCACCTGCTGCGTAAGCGAACAGGTGAAAGATTGCAGATAGATATTGTCTCCGGAAATGATTTTCCAGAAGATTTATCCCCATACAATTTGATTATCCACTGTGGCGCCTGTATGTTCAATAGAAAGTATGTACTGAGTCGCATTGAACAGGCACGTGCGCAACAAGTACCCATGACAAACTACGGAGTAGCCATTGCCCACCTCAACGGCATACTGAACAAGATCGTGTACTAAAGGGAAGAGTTTATATACCGTCTGATATAATAAATTATACCGAGCGGTATATCTTTTTATACCAAGCGATATAAATAAATATATCGGGTGGTATAAAATAAAAATATCGGGCGGTATAACTGCTTATACTGCCCGATATATGAACTCTCTCCTTAGGCTATCGCTAACTGCTTCCTTAGGCTATCGGCAACTGCTTCCCTTTATAACCGAAGCTACTCCAGTTCCTCCAGCACCTTCTTCACATCCACAGCCTGAAGCCTCC
>VOFH01002614.1_pt1 | contig 10093 bp, 26 predicted proteins | sample 5384091 | NCBI WGS metagenome assembly VOFH01 (sample SAMN12384727, study PRJNA508395) | human gut metagenome | isolation source: healthy gut G | host: Homo sapiens
AGAGGGGCCTGGCCCGGCGGCGCAGAGCGCCCTATTCCTGATTCTCGACGCCATGGCCAAGATGTTTGCCCCATTCTGGCGTTTACCTCCAACGAAATCTGGTTGTCCATGCCCCCACCGGGACAGCGACGACCCCCGCAACGTGGTGTTAAACGAGATGTCCAAGCCCTACACAGGTATGCCCTGGAGGAACAGGCCATGGCCAAGTGGGACACCCTCATCGCCCTGCGCGACGACGTCAACGGCGTCTTGGAAACGGCCCGGGCCCAGAAGCGCATCGGCAAGGCCCTGGAGGCCCATGTGAGCCTCTATGCCGCTGACGCGGCGGCCCAGGCGGCACTGGACACGGTCAGGATATGAACCTGCCGGAACTGTTCATTGTCTCCGACTGCTCCTTTGAGACCGGCAAGCCCGACGAAGCCAACGTGGTGGGGTCGGTGAAAACTTCCCCGGCGTCACCGTGGAGGTTTTGGAGGCCAAGGGCGTCAAGTGTCCCCGGTGCTGGATGCACTCCACCAAGGCCAATGAGGAAGGCCTCTGCCCTTTGCGCGCTCGGGTGGTGGCGACGCTGCCGGTGGAGTTTGAAGCATAACGAAAGTACAATGCGCAAGAACGCCCGGAAAGAAGGTTTCTTTTCCGGGCGTTTTTGAAAAAAAGCCCAATCCAGGTTAGACTGGGCCTTTTTTACGAGGGACGGCTCCGCGGTGCGAAGCCCATCGCTGCCTTTGCCAAGACCAAGGCCTCGGCGCAGGCCACGCTCTGTAGCCTAGTTTATACCGCGCCGCCGCGTCTATACCTCGTTTTAAAATTTTTATGCCAATTATGTTTTTGGTGCGTATGCCAGGTCTGCTCCTTGACCCGTTTGAGCGTTTCAATGAATTGGCGGTCCAGGTCGGTAAAGGCATACTCTTTTTTATAAATCAGTACATCCTGATACGTTTCGCGTTCTCCGGACAGCGCCGCGCACCAGGCCGTACAGATCCAGCAGTCTCTGAGGGAATGGGTGAGACCCACATAAACGCCTTTTGGTCTGGCGAAGCAGATCCATTTGGCGCCCCGCTCAAAGACAAACACATGCTTGTCCACATCGTCTAACAGCTCATTTTTCCGCACGGTACTCAGCGGCAAAGACGGCACAAAGGGGTCGGCGTGGGCAATCTCGACATAGGGCTTGAGATCCTGCAGGCGAATCGCCTTCTGCTGGGCCAAAGGATGCTCCTGGCCATGACGAGAACATACTGAAATTGGGCGATCGTCTCTGCCGCCAAGCCTTTTCCTCCAGCATGTCGTGAAAATACTGCTCATAGGTGGACTGGTAACGCAAGATCCCCAGCTTATAGTCGGCGTTTACAATGTTGTTGATGGCCCGGTGGGCGTTGGTCTCTTTATAGAATACTTCCATGGCCGATTGATCGTCAAGCTGGCTCACAAACTCGGTGAAAGCGCAGGCAACATAGCTGGCGCGGGGACGGAGATGGAAAACCGCTGGGTCGCCTGCCGGGCGTTGCGGTACATATCTTCTACGGCGTCCACCTGGGACAAAAAATCCGCCGGGCATAGCCCAAAAACTCCTCTCCTTCGGCAGTGGGATAAATGCCCTTGGAGGTGCGCCGGAAGATTTGGATACCTAGGGTGTTCTCCAGCTCCCGAATGGCCCGAGAGGAGGTTTGGCTGGGCAGTATACAGGTTCTCCGCCGCCTTGGTCATGGAGTTGGTCTGGGCAATCTCCACAGCGTATTTTAAATGCAGTAAGTTCATAAATTTGACCTCCTTGCCGGATACTAGATAGTATATCACAATTTGTCCGTCTGGGGAGATCTCTGGAAAACTTCCCGATCTCTTTGACGTTAGCATTTGGGTATGGTACAATACGGAAAAGAACTGTTAGGAGGCCCCTATGCTCTACTTTTGGATGACGCTGGCCGCATGCGCCATGGTGGCAGTGGATCAGCTGAGCAAATATCTCGTCACCATCCACATTCCCTATGGCGGCGTTGCGCCGGTTTTTTAAACGGGGTGTTTCATCTGACCTATGTCCGCAACACCGGCGCTGCTTTTTTAGTATGTTTTCCGGCCAGCGGTGGTTTTTCTTTTGGTCACCTTTGCATTTTTAATCTTTCTGGGGGTCGCTGTCTATAAGCGGTGGTTTGTCCACCCTCTGGCGGGCTGGGCCATGACATTTCTCACAGGAGGGGCCATTGGCAATCTGATCGATCGCATCCTCACCGGCAGTGTGGTGGACATGTTCGAGCTGGAATTTATACGCTTTGCCATCTTTAATTTCGCGGATCTCTTTGTGACAGCAGGCGCTATCATGTTCTGTCTCTGGGTCCTTTTTTTTGACCGCAGGAAAAAGAGGAGGCTCTGGCGTCATGATCGTCTATCTTGACTCCACCGGCGAGCGCATGGACGTAGCGCTGTGCAGGCTGATAGAGGGCTTGAGCCGATCTGGGGCGCAGAAGTTGCTGGAGAGCGGAAGGTGCTATGCGACGGAGCTTTGGTGAAAAGAACGACAAAACCGTGGCTGGAAACTGCATCGAGGTTGCCCTTGCTGAGCCGGAGGCTGTGGAGCTTGTGCCCCAGAACATTCCCTGGACATCGTCTTTGAGGACGAGGACGTGATTGTCATCAACAAGCCCAAAGGGTCTGGTGGTCCACCCTGCGCCAGGGCACTGGAGCGGGACGGTAGTCAACGCCCTTCTTTACCACTGCAAGGACTCGCTCTCTGGCATCAACGGCGCGCTGCGTCCAGGAATCGTCCACCGGATCGACAAGGACACCTCGGGTCTGCTCATCGCGGCGAAAACGATCTTGCCTTACCAGTCGCTGGCAAATCCAGCCGCTGGATCACTCTTTGAGCGGACCTATGAGTGCATTGCCGTCGGCAATCTGCGCCAGGACAGGGAAGTATCTGCGCGCCCATTGACGCCACCCCACAGACCGAAAAAAAAATGGCGGTGATCCAGGGTGGGCGAGAGGCCGTCACCCCACTACCAGGTGCTGGCCCGGTATCCCGGCTACACCCAGCTGCAGTGTCAGCTGGAAACCGGCGGACTCATCAGATTCGGGTACACCTGAGCTGGCAGAACCATCCCATTTTAGGGGATCTGGTCTACGGCCATAAAAGCCGGAGCTGGGACAGAGTAGCCAGTGCCTCCATGCCAAAGCCCTGCGCTTTATACATCCGCGCACTGGACAGGCTATGACGGTAACTGCCCCGCCCGGAGTATTTTGAGCAGGTTCTCAAAAAGCTCCGGTCCATGACATGAAACCAGACCATCTCAGCACAGCCGTTTTATCATGGCGCGCAAACCGATTAAAAGAACGCTCCAAACGGGCTTTCCGTTTGAGCGTTTGTATTTTAAAGCTATTTACTCTCGCTCTGGCATCCACTCTGCCCAGCTTGTAGTACGGGGGCAAAGGCGACGGACGCCGCAATCAGGTCACAGGATAGCACAGGGCAATACTCCAGGTGGGTGGTATGGGGGAAGGTCACCACCAGCAAAAACGCAATGCGCAGCAGGCACACACAGCAAAAAGCGTAATGATGGTGGGCTTGATGGCGTTGCCGGTGCCGCGGATGGAAGAGGAGAAAATCTCAATGCAGGAAAAAAGCAGGATAGGCCGCCGCCAGATAGGACACCAAGGCCCCCTGTTTGCCGCACTGGAGATCGTCGGTAAACAGTCTGACAAAGGGGTAGTGGAACAAATACAGTAAAATTCAAACACAATGGACATACCAAAGTGCAAAACGAGCCCAGCTTTGACGCTTTGGCGGATACGCTCCGGCTTTCTTGCCCAAAGTTTTTGCCCCACAAAGGTCATGGCGGCGATACCCAAAGGCGCCGGAGATGGGCCAATAGAACCCGTCCATCCGCAAAAAGGTGGACCAGGCGGCGGCAGATGTAGTACCAGGGGAGTTGATGGCCGCCTGGACCATGACGTTGGTGACGTTGTAAAAATCGTCTGCATCCCGGCGGGTACGCCAATGGCCAGCATCCCCGAGAGCATTTTGGGGTCAAAGCGCGACCGTTTGTAGCTGAGATGGCGACAGCCCGGATCCCTTCTTGCAACAGCCCAGAACGAGAACCGCGCAGATGACCTGGGACAAGCTGGTGGCCACGGCGGCGCCCATGACGCCCCCAGTGAAACACCACCACAAACAAGATGTCCAGGAAAATGTTGGCCACGGTGCAGGCCATAGAAAATACAAGGGGTGCCAGGAGTCCCCCACGGCCCGCAAAATACCGCTTCCCATGTTGTGAATCATAGAGGGAATCATGCCCAAAAAGTAGTATTGGAGGTAGACCACGGCGTACTCCATGGCGTCCTCAGGGGGTATTCATCAGCCCCAGCAGCCAGTTGGCGCCAAAAATACCGGCAAAGGTCATGACTGCTCCGATGACCACCGCCAGCAAAATGGCGGTGTGGACTGCCTTGACACGGACGACTCGTCCTCGCCCCAAAGCGCTGGGGAGATGATGATGGACGCGCCGGAGGACAGGGCCACAAAAGAAGTTGACCAGAGAAGGTTTATCACCATGACGTCGGACCCGCCCACGGCGGCTAGGGCCGCAGTGCCCACATTTACCGGCCGATGATGACGGTATCAACCATGGAGTAAAACTGCTGCAGCGGCGTTCCTGCCACAATGGGCAAGAAAAAAACAGGAGCATTTGCTTCCAAATGACTCCCTCAGTAATCTGATTGGTTTTCACCGATTCTGATTCATAGGATACCGCCTTTTTCAGTCATTACTACCAGTATACCCAGGCCTGCTATCAAAATCAAGGGGCCCGGGCCGGCGCAAACCAGGGAAATTTTCGCAGCCGCTTTGCCGGTAAAATAGCGTCTCTGCCCCGCCGCCCTCTTGACGAATAGGCCAGATTCCGATATAATGAACTTACTTGCAACACAATCGAACACAGGGGCGCTGGAAAGCAATTCCGGCTGAGATTGGGAGCTTTATGCTGCTTCCAGGTCACCTTGAACCTGATCCGTAATGCCGGCGTAGGAAGATGATTTGAAGAATTGTCACTTTCGTACCGCATACGCCTTGTTGGGTTGTATTGCGGTATTTTTATTGTCAGGAGGGACTATTCAATGCAAGAAAAACCCATTCCCGCAAGGGCTCGCATGCTCTGCGAGGCGCAATTCTGGTGGCGCTGGCCCAAAGTGCTAAGCTACCTAAAGCTCTTTGAGCTGCCCCAGGGGGCTCCATCACCATTGGGATTGCCCATTTTCCTCTACTGCGCGCGCTGGGGCTTTGGACCGGGCCTTTTTTGGCCTCTGTGGCCTACAGCCTGCGGCGGCTGTTCTTAGACGGCGCGTATGCCTGGGGCTGGCAGTCCATGCTGAGGCGACTACATTCAGGCCCTTTACTGTGCTGGGGTGGCAGGCCTGTTCTACAAGCAGAAGCACGGCTTCTTTATTGGCACCGTGGTGGGCTGCACTGCCAGATTTTTAGTCCACTATGTGGTGGGCGCCACCATTTGGGCCGAGTCCATGCCGGAGACGTTCTTCGGTATGACCATGACCACGCCTTGGTTCTACTCTGCGCTTTATAACGGCAGCCTGCATGCTCATCGATATGGTTCTCATTTTAATTGTGGGCGCCATTATGGTGCGGCCCCTGGGCAACTTACATGAAGCCTGCCAAATAAGCTCTTAAAAAAGGACGCTGCAAAAAAGCAGCGTCCTTTTTTCATCTCCCCGTCCAGCAGAAGCTCTCCCATCGCCGCGCCGGGACCCTTTGGGACCGGCGCCGGTCACAGGCCCGGATGGCGTCAAACAAAAGGATTCGAAACTGCTCCGGGGCCTGCATAGCTGGAAATCGGTAGACGGCAGTTTGGGCCCGAAGCTCCAGCGTGCCATAGCCGAACCGTCTGGCAAACGGCCTGCCTTGACGATGGCGGCATCTATCTGGCTTAAGGGGATGTCCAACCGTTTTCTGGCAAGGCCTCCTGTTTGTCAATGAGCCGCCGGTCTGTCAGCACAAGCCACTGGCGCTTCTGGCGCAAGCAGGGCAAAAACCAAATGGTAAACTCCCACAAAAGCGGACAAAGCGCCAAGTGATACAACAATGCCGCCGGATGAGAGCGCATGGATGCTAGCTCCGTTTCCTCTGGAAACGTTTGCTTTTTTCTGCCACATAATGCCGACCTCCCAACATATTTTAGTAAATTTATTTACTAAAATCAATAGTAAATTTATGTACCATGATATATTGCGGGCAAACTCATAAACGAGGTGATCTTATGACGTATGTTCGCAGGATTCGGATCTGCGCGAGGACGCCGATTTGACACAGACCGAGGTTGCGGCCATTTTGGGGACCTCCCAGACCATGTATGCCCGCTATGAGCGCGGCGCCAATGAGCTGCCTCTGCGCCATCTCATTACCCTGTGCCAGTATTACCACGTGTCGGCAGATTACATTTTGGGGTTGGATCAGAACATGACATCTCTTTCCTCCCCTTGCCAGGTCTTTCCTTGGCAGCGGAGGCTTTTTTTCCGTTTGTTCTTGCTAGATTGGTTTACATTCGACAAAATATGCGATAAAATAGAAAAAACCACCGAAGCAAGGAGCGGTAATCATGAAATGTATCAAGTGCGGCCGTGAGATTCCCGACGGCGACCTGTTTTGTTTAGAATGCAGCCTGACTCCTGCGCAGCAGCGGGTTACCGGCGAGGCTAAACCCCGCTGGAGCTTCGGCACGGGCCGGTGGCGATAGAGGCGGCGCCCGCGCTGGGGCGCAGAGCCGCGGCTCTGGCGGCGCACACCGCACCCAGGCAGAGAAGCGGCCGGCCTCCGGCGCAGTGGCAACGGCGGCGCGGCCGGTCCAGCAGGCGGCTGCCCCAAGCAGGTGGTTGTGCAAGGCCCCCAAAGGGGCTTATCTTCGCCTTTATTTTGGTGCTGGCGCTGCTGGTTGGTGTGGTGGGCTACTGCGGGTACCGCTATAGTGAGTTCAAACCCAAAGGCCAATCTGCGGGTCAAGGAGGCGGATCTCACCCTTCGGGAGACGGAGCTGAGACGCTGAAGAAGGAGCTAAAGGACAAGAGGCTCGAGCGCAGGAGGCCGAGGATGAGATTCAGGCGATCAAGGATGAGATTGCCCAGCTAACCAGCTCTCTGGATGGTAACGCCAGCTCTCCAATCAGACGCAATACGATATGACCACCCAGCAGCAGGAGCTGAAACGATTGACAGACGAAAACGCGGAGCTTCTGAGCATGGTGGAATCTTTGAAAAAGGACAACGGGACGCTCCAGCAGAGCGTCAGCGAGCTGACTGCGAGAAACGCCGCCTATTCTGAAAAGGTGGGATTTATGGACGCATATGTGGTCTTTGTGAAAACGACGGAACCAACCTCTATCACAAGTACGGCTGTTCCAGGTTTGCCAAAAGAGCTTCTGGGCCTCTTCCACCAAGCTGGCCGAGAGCAATGGCTACACCCCCCTGCCCCATCTGTAATTGATCCGGCGCGGCGTTCCTTACGTCCCGGCCGGTACAGGTTTCCAAATAAACGTCAAAGGGCCGCCTCCATTGGGAGGCGGCCCCGTTGTCGCGCTGTGCGGCGGCCTGCCCCTTCCGGCTGACATTCCCGGCCCGCCGGTCATAATAGAGCCATCTTTACAGCCGGGAAAGGGGCTTTGCTATGAAATTACTTTTACCTATTTGGACGGCGGGGAGCGCCTGGGACTCTTTGCCGCGGCGGGCGCTGTTGTGCCACTTGAGAGTTCTAGGACTTCTCTTTGCTGATATGAACGACCTTATCCTGCACGCTACCAAGGGCTTGACTTGATGCGCTTGCCAGGGCCGAGCTTGCGTCTGGCGGGTCCCTCGGTCCAGCTTTCCGATGTGACGGTGCTGGCCCCATTCCCTGCCCCAGACAGGATGTTATATGTCTGGGCCTCAACTACGCCGCCCATGCCGAGGAGAGCGCCCGGTATCACAAACGGACTTTTCCGCGATGACCAGGACCCCCTGTCTATTTCTCCAAACGGGTCAACCGGGCCGTGGGGCCGGACGCCCCCATCGACAGCCACCAGGAGCTGGTCCAGCGTCTGGACTATGAGGTAGAGCTGGCGGTGATTTTAAGCAAGGATGCCTACCGCGTCAAGGCCCAGGACGCGGCGGACTACATCTTTGGTTACACGGTGTTCAACGACGTCAGCGCCCGGGACATCCAGCATCGGCACAAGCAGTGGTACCGCGGCAAGAGTCTCGACGGCTTCACGCCGATGGGTCCATGGATTGTAACCGCAGACGAGATCGCCTTCCCGCCGCATCTGGAGCATCCAGAGCCGCGTCAACGGCGAGCTGCGGCAGGACAGCAATACCAGTCTACAGATTTTTGACATTCCCTTACGTCCTGGAGGAGCTGACGGCGGGGATGCGGCATGACGCTGGCAGGCACCATCATTGCAACCGGCACGCCCGCCGGCGTGGGCATGGGCTTTGACCCGCCGAAGTTTCTCAAGCCCGGCGACACGGTGGACGCTACATTGAGAGCATCGGAACACTTCACAACGTGATTGAATAAGGACCGCCATGAAAATACTACTTCATCTGTTGCGCGCCCTGCCAACCTGCCATCGACGTTTTGCAGGGAAGGAAGGACTCGATCTCACCGGCTTTTGGTACAACCCCAACATCCACCCCTTTACGGAGTACCAGCAGCCGCCGCAACTGCTTGCAGGAGTATGCGGAAAAAAATCGGGTTTCCCCTGGTCTTGCAGGACAGTATGCCCTTAGGTCTTTATCCGGGCGGTGGCGCCGGATTGTTGGGGGCCGGTGCGTGCAGTGCTATACAATGCGCCTGAACTGCGGCCCAGTATGCCAAGGACATGGGTTCGACGGCTTTACCTCCAGCTTGTTCATCAGCCCCTATCAAAACCACGAGCTTTTAAAGCAGGTTGCCCAGCAGGCGGCCCAGGCGACGGGCGTCGCATTTGTCTACCGGGATTTCCGGCCTCTGTTTCCGGGCCGGGCAGAGCGGCAAAGGGAGCTTGGCTTTTATATGCAGAAATACTGCGGCTGCATCTTCTCCGAGGAGGAGCGTTACCGCAAGGCGTCGAAACTCATTGTCTGACAGAGTTGGCCGTCATTGGGCCCTCGGGACGGCCGCGTTTTCAGCGCCTAATTTGAATATGATAGCCCCGGTTCGCGCTAATCAGCGCGAACCGGGGCTATTTTCCTTTCATAGAGCGTTCTATGGCAACAGGTTTGCCGGCTTATCCCCGGCCGTCAGCTTTTAAAACGCCTCCACCTGGGAGGCTGCTCGGGGGTGTTGACGCCGATGATCTGCTCGTTGAGCGCCGCCCGGTAGACCTTGACCGCCCCGCCGCGGCGTAGCATAATCTGGGGGACATCGGTGAGATAGTATTCGCTCTGGGCATTCTTGTTTTCCAGCAAATCCAGGCAGGCAAGCTCCTTGCAGTCAAAGCAGTAAATACCCACGTTGAGATCCGGGATTTTTTCTGCTCGGAGTGCAGTCCCGGTCCTCGATTACCTTTATAAAATTCCCGTCGCCGTCGCACAGCACCCGGCCATAGGGACTCCTCCTCGCAGGTGCCAGACAGCGAGCGTACAGACCGCGTTGGAGCTGTCATGCTCCTTTAGCAAAAGCCTCGTACACCTCCCGCTTTAAAAGGGGCATGTCCCCATAGCACACGAGAACGGTTCCGTCAAACCCCTCTAACTGCTGCGCCTTGGCACTGGACGGCGTGGCCGGTTCCCAGCTGGGGCTCCTGAACGCAGGCAGGATAATCGGGAAATGCGTCCTGCACCATGTCCCGGCGGTAGCCAACGACCAAAATGGTGTCCTTGGACCGGCACAAAGCTGAGCCCCTCCAGCACATAGTGCAAAAGCGGCTTTCCGCAGGCCTGCCGCAGAACCTTGGGCATCTGATTTGTCTCCGGACAGCATTCTTGTCCCTTTTCCGGCGGCAAAACCACCGCTTTTATCTGCAATGCCATCTTGATAACTCCTAATTACACCTGATTTTCAATCCAGCTGACCAAATCCCCCACTGTCACCAGGGTCTGGGCCGCGTCCTCGGGAAGCTGACTTCAAATTCCTCCTCCAGGC
>VOFH01003076.1_pt1 | contig 10033 bp, 13 predicted proteins | sample 5384091 | NCBI WGS metagenome assembly VOFH01 (sample SAMN12384727, study PRJNA508395) | human gut metagenome | isolation source: healthy gut G | host: Homo sapiens
TTTCCTTCTTCAAAATATTAAAAGATTACTCGTTATCGTTACCTTTATTTTCATTTCCATCATGCGAGAACTGAAGATAATTTGTACCCCGCATGGCATCTGCGTGATACTCTTCGCTATTCCTATAACTCGATTCCGCTGTACCTCGAACCAAACGCTCATCCATTGGTCCAGTTTTTCTACATGCTTCAAGTATGCTCTTCATATCTTCTCTATCTGGCATATCACTTTTCCCTTATAATCCTAAAAATACTAATAATCGCTAACGCAATCAATGCAAAAATACTCACGCTGAATGCATTAACGCACCTATTAAATGCGGTATAGCCTTTTCTAATACTGCATTGTTCTTCGATGTATGTTGAACATAAAGCCTTCAATAAATCTCACTGCTGTTGTGTCTTTTTCATCTGGAACTCCTTCTGTTAATAGTAATCCAGCATCCAATCTTTCAAATCTCACACTCTTCAATAAACTAACGCTCATAACAAGCATTCCAACATTAGCGGTTCTGCCCCCTATAAATTTCATATTATATAACACGGTCTTTACGATATTTTTCAAGTACTTCTTAGGGTAACATCTTTTACTGCTTTCTTAAATCCATACCCTTTTCAATTCCTTAAAAAACACTTCCCGTTGCTTAGGCTTCTGAGAGGGCTGATATAATTGATGATTGCTTTCTATCGCTTTTTTCAAATCAACATCTACAAGAGTTAAATCTGCTTGATCTATAAGTTCTTTTCCCTTTTCATTTTGGCAAAGCACTAAAGAAATACCCTTATCTTGGATGCTTTTTCAAGTTCACTTCCCCATGAATCCCCAGGGGTAATATCACCGGACCTTTCAATCTTGGCATATTGACATTGATAACAATTCTCCGTGTATGTTGTCGAGTTCAAAAATGTCATCAAATAATTATCGGTTGTTATCGGAACCGCAAAACGCTTTCCATTCTGTTCCAATTTAAAATTATTTTTCTTCGAAATCTAATGCTTTGAACTTCTGTTAATCGAATCCCATAATCAAACAAAAAGCTGTCCAAAATTTGTGGTGAAGGTGTTCCATGGCAAATTAAATCAGCGGTATACAAATTTTGATGATTCTTTGTATAATGCCTGACCGCTGAAACCTGACATGGCAACCCAATAAAAAGCACCTTTCTTCCTAATTTGAGTTTTCTAAAATTTTCTTATATACTCCCTCAGGATTACTTTTCACATATTTTGAACCTGTAAATTTACATACTTCATCTTCTGTCTCAGCAAAATCAAACTCAAATTTCCCAAAACTAAATGTGCAGCTACAAACAATCCCTCCATTTTTTATGAAAGCTCGTTCTACTGCTGTTGCAACTCCTCCAGATGAAGAGCGCATACGAACGCAATCATCTTGCGCCCATCCCTGTTTCCAATAAATCGGTTTAGTTAGTACTTGTTCGGCGTTGTTTTGGCATGCACTATGGCATGCATTACATTGAATACATTTCTCAGAATCAATTACTGCATTATATTCCATCCACGAATCAATTACTTTTATAGCTTTTTAGGACAAACATCAATACACTCCATACACCCTGTGCACTTACCTTTTTCACATACTGTAGTCATATCATCGTCTTCCTTTTAATTTTAGTATTTTTCTCACTATGGGGAGCCAGATATCTGAAAACAAATATATAGTAACGGCTAGAATGACGCATTGTAGTAAAAAACTGAACCTATTATCAATGAACATCAAGCCACAGACAACACTAAAGCCGTACTTCCCACAATAAATTCTTTTTATTATTTATATTATATTGAATATATTTTCTTGTATGAAAAGTCGAAAGACAAATACAAGTATATAACTAATACACGTAGTAGCAATTGCAGCACCATAAACGCCTACTTGTGGAATGAATATAAAATTCATTGCAATATTAAATATCGCTCCAAAGTACCAGAAAAAGATAGCCAAAACTATCTTTGTGAACCGTATAGCTTGTAGCCATGAAACTAGCCATTGTCAAATATACGCATCCGACTGTCAAAAACGGCGTATATTTCCACGCAGAATAATACTCTTTTTCCCATACACACTTAAAAACGGTTTCATAAATGTTAACAAACCTATTCCAATCAACATAACAATTCAATTAGAACTCTAAATATTTTATTATTATATTCGCTTTCATCTTCTGTTCCTTCTTCTGAATTGCAGAATAACTCCACGCTTGATTGAATATTGTTGTCAATGTAGAAACTAGCGTAGGAACTTATATGAAACGGCGTAAATTCCATTGGCTGCCACACTTATCATGCTAGACACCATAATGCGATCTGAGGAATTCATAATCCACCATAAAATGAATTCCGGAATTAATACCACGGAATATCTCGCCATCTTGATCAGTAGATCTCTATCAATCTTGAAAATGAGAATGATTTATATCCTTTTCACCACAATAATTGCATATATGGCAGTGTGTATTTGCTATAATGTAAGCTTTTAAATACCCATCAACACCTTCTTTAAAGACCAAGAGGAACAGAATATTTAACACCGCAATAAAAAAGTATGTAGAACATTTCCTATCGAGTAATAAATCAACAGTTCTTTCCGCGCCGTAAAGCACAAATAAAGCTGACTTGCTGCCAAAACGACATAGAAATAAACAAACACGGCATATTCAGAAATCTTGTCAAAAGAACGACATATCGGAAAAATCAATACCCCAACCATCATTCCGATTAACAGTATTCCCCGTCCCTATTTGGGTAATTTTTCTAAAATATTAGCATCCTTATCAGTAGAATCTCATAACAGACCTCACAGATATTCAAAGTAAGAATTGGAACCGCAACTGTTCCAACTGTTGTAAACAAATCAACGACTCCATATTCAGCAGTTGTAAGTGTATTTTGTATATAACGGAATTAAAAAAATGAAATAAGTTTTGATCCAAGATTTCCCAAAGTAAATATAATAGTGTTTTTTATCAAATAACTGTTTCTGCTATTTCCCATTCTCTACCGCTTGCTCCTTGATTATTTTTATAGTCATCTTTCATTCAAAAATGAAATCCAATCAAATTCATCAAACCAACGTTTTCCAGTAAATCTACTTTGATAATCAAAAGATTTTTTACATTTTGCATATCTACTTCGCTTTTCGGAATATAATACGCCGAACGATACTGTGGATACTCTTTTACCGTAAAAATGACTTTATGTTTTAATTTCAAACTATCGAATGAACAAATATCCTGTTCCGTACATCCATCTTTTTGCACCATAATAATATAAAGATTGTCCATATTCAGTCGCTTCAAACGTTCGATCCATTTCTGTTTTGCCTGTTCAAACGTTTCGTAATGTGTAAAATAGACATGGATATCTTCTAACTTTCAACCGGATAACCGTATTTTTCTACTGTTTTTCTCATCCATTTCGATTCTGCAATCATATAAATAATGCTCCAATTGACTCAAAAATTTGATGAATTCCTTTGGAGTAAACCAAGATTTACAGTTGGTGAGTTGAATCGTAATCCCAATTCATGACTCACCACCCCCCACGCAGTTCATTGAAATAATTGAGCAATCCTTGTTTTTTATTTTTCTTTGATACTCTCTTTATCCATATGCATACGTAGAATTCTTCTATAAATCTTATTTATTTTTTTTCCATCTTCGTCACTCATTTTATAAGTTTTCTTTCAAATACTTCAATGATTTTTCTCTTTCCAAACCCAGTATCTCACCGATTTTTTCTTATCCAGCTCTTTTTCAGCACTGTATCAATTAGAGATATCGGTAATAACATGACTCTGTATTTGAAGGCGTTGTGTTAAAATCCTCCAATTTATTCTGGTTCTCTCTCGAATCAATACCGCTATTCTCTTTCCAAATTTTGCACCAAACAGTGTTCCGTGAAATGTGTCCGTTACAATACATTCTGCATTCTGAAAAGCTTTCAACAACTCAAACGGAGTTAGTGTTTCATACGACGGTATCCATTTCTGCCTTCCAAACGGAGCCACAATCTTCAAATTGTACTTCTTGCAGTATTCAGAAATTGCCTTAATTTCCTCTGGGTCACTAAATCTCTCGGCATAAGAATAAACGATGCAATATTTTTAGAAGTTTAGAATTCACTGTAACATTCCTGATTTCATCATCAAAGTTTCCTACAGCCACCGGATCTAAATTATATACAGGCTTTTTTTCGGAAATTTCTCTACAAAGTCTGCAGTGTTTTTATCCCGCACGGATACAACTGACAAATTCGACATCGCACTTTTAATAGCTTCTTCAATTCGTCCGACAAATTATCCACTTTTTGTCGATCCGCAACTTGCTGCATATGTGATTACCTTTTCAGCAGCTTCAACTTTCCCCAAATAGCTGCGAAGAAAAAACCCCATTTGGATTTTTGTAAGCAGTTGAAAACCTCATCACTTCCTATTACGCATGTATCAAAATGCTCGTCGCCGTTCACACTATTCAGACCTGTGCTATTTCTAAATTCATAAAAACTCTCCGCAAATTTCTTCCAAGTATTTTGCCCTTAACACGATTCCATTGTGTTTCCTAACCAGCTATCATTTTTTTTGTCAATATCCTTTTTTTTCACATTGTATACTTAGAGCATCATCCGTTCCTTTTTTCTATCGCAAGAAACCTCACCTCATTACCTAGACTTTCTATCATTTTTTTAATGAATACGCTTGTAAGACGGATCCGTAATTGTTAACCTGTTGCATTGATAAAATATATACCTTCATATTTAATTTCTCCTTCAATCACTGACCGTATTGAGCCATCGGCATCGCAATTCCATCGAATTAGACATACACCTAAGAAAAAAACCAGTTCAAGGCCACTTCAAAATTGATGCAATAATCATTCCATACACAATAATTGAAATATAAAGACTTATCTGTCTTGAGAGTATTTTTAAAACTCCAGAAGACAGTAACAATTAATGAAACTACACTCAAAAAAATCCCATATTCACCATGATTTCAAATAATCCATTCTGTGCATTTGCATATAATCCTGTAATCATATTCTTCATCATCGAATTGCTATACCCATATCCAAACCAGAATCTACTTCTAATGATATTCAGCAAATAATCATTATATATTTCCAAACGCCCAGTCACGGTGTAAGATCTGTTGAAGTATCCAAATACGATATTATTTTACAAATTCATTTTAAGAATTTGTCCCATAACCAAACAACCAGTGCAGACATAATTAGTGCTATTACCGCAATCTTTCATTTAACAGCAACATTCTGATTTTTGAAAATGGAACTATTGTTGCTATAAACAGCACTGCCAAAGTTACCGTACCCGTAGCACAACCTATGTATAAGGTAAGTGCAATTGAACTTATAAACAAAGCAATATAGCAAATTTTATTTTTCCATAAAATCATCTCATGTGTTGCACCATATAAAGCAACAAAAAATATAAATAAATATGAAGATGTGAATTTATTTCCAAAGATGTATGCAGCCTGATTGCTGTTATTCGCTGTACCGACCAATAATATTGAAACAATTGTCAATATACAATATAGTCCAACGATATTATATAAGCATTTTATTGTCTCGTTAAATCGATCCTTTTTGCTTGCAAAGTCCAATAAACGAATAAATATCATAAAATGTAACGGCATAGAGAAGTGCGTCCAAAAGTCTTTATCCTGATATCCACCTTTAAGATATGCCATAACCGCTGAAAGCAAAACACAGCCAGAAAATAACCACGACAAATTTACAATTCTTTTCTTTTTTTTCTCTTGAAATTGTAAACAAAAAAACACTTATGAGAATAATAATTTTACTTGCCTGCCTTAGTCCTGCAGGCAAAAATATGGTTTAATAATTGCAAATACCAACAAATATGTCAACAAGTTATATACATTGATTTTATATGTAATCTTCATCCTCTTATCCTTGCGTCTTCATTATATTAATCCTATAGTACAATCTTAAACTAAATGCAAACAGAATGGCTTTTTGCTCTGTCCTTTTTAAAGCAAACCTTACGCAATGGATAAAACCGATCAATCTCCATATTCGTTTGATACAATCTTTCCTTCTGTCATACCTTTCATATAAAGCATCGCAATGTGATTATCCATGTATTTTTTTAATTCTGGATTCTTAATTTCATTTGCTAATATATCTAATTTCTTACAAATACAGAGCATATCTTGCCCATGTTTTGTTTTGTTTCCTGATCTTGTAATAGATCCATTTCTTCTTAAATAATGGTAAAACACATAATCTGATGTATATACTTTGTTTGCTCTCAATATAACTTGTATGTCCAAAGCTCGTCTTCATGTAATAGACCAGACTCAAAATATAGATTATTTCTTACGATAAACTCTCTGTTATAAATAAAAAGCAAGCTGCTGCGTACAAATTCCTTTGCTTTAGTTCCTCAAGTGCAAACTTTCACCTGTAAAAAGAACAATTTTAGCCGACACATACCCATATTTTATTAATTGTTTATCGGTACTTTCGTATTCTTCACAATATCCAAAATACATAATATCAGGTGCATTTTCCTTTTCAATTATACCTTGTATTTTAGCAATGCATTCATTTTCTACATAATCATCCGAGTCTAAAAAACATAATATATTGCCCACATGATTCTTTTTTATTCCAACATTTCTAGTATCAGATAAACCGGAATTCTTTTCCTTAGCGATTACTTTTACATTTGTATATTTTTTTCATATTTTTTTGCAATATTCAAAGAGCCATCTGTTTGACTTATCGTCAACAACAACAATCTCCATATCTGAATAATGCTGGTTCAACAAACTTTCTAAACATTTGTCCAGATATTTTCAACATTATATACTGGAACTATCACTGAAATAAACATTTTTTCACCTCTATAATATAATTAGCATCATTCGCTTAATTATATTTTCGTCAAAAAAAAACTCTCCATATATTTTGCAGTTGCGTCCATATCAAATCCTGCATCAATCACATACTGCTGCATATTGGTATGGGCTTTCAGATTTTGTGCCATTTCAAGTGCTGCATTCGCCCACTTTTCTTCCCCATCACTCAACAGCAGTTTCCGGTAGATTGGTGTAATATCCGTTTCCGGCGGCAATCCTTCAGAGCAGACAATAGGAACACCTGCCGCCTGCGCTTCGATTGCAACAATACCCAGACCTTCAAACAAAGATGGAAAACAAACACATCCATCGCTTGATAAATTCTGTTCATATCCTTTCTATTTCCAAGAAAATGCACACAATCCGAAAGTCCTTTTTCTGCCACTTTGCTTTTCACTTTTCCTCTAATGGTCCGGTTCCAACAAGGATCAATTCAGCATCCGACTTTTTTCTTCTTTATTTCGCAAAAACATCAATCAGGAAATCATGGTTTTTCTGGAGGATGCAGGCGACCAACATGACCGACAACAAATTTATCCTTTAACCCCAGTTCTTTCCTGATTTCATTTCTGGTATCCGCATCCGCAATAAAGTTCTGCGAATCAATTCCATTTTTCAGCATTTGAAACGGCTTGTCTTTGAACAGATATTTTCCAGCTTCTTCAGAGCAGGCGAAAAGATCTGTTGCGTTTTTGGTAAACATTCGTTGCATGAACAGCTTCTGGTAAATATTTTATATCGTGTACTGTCTCATTATTATGTGAATGAGCAATTCTGACGGGGGATACCTGCTTTCTTTGCTGCTTTCACAGAAATATCCAATCGTAGGCGGACAATGAACAATTTTATATTCGTGATGCTGAGCAAAGAGAAACTGCCAAATCTTTTGAAATTTAGGAAGGTTCAAATCCTCCGGAAAGACAGTTTGTAAACATGTCCACCCATTTTTTCAATTTCATCATCGTAAAACTGTTTTTCCTATAAACGACCAAAAAATCAAACTGTACTTTCGTTCTGTCAATTTTCCGGTATATATTCATCAATAATGCCTGCGTACCGCCAGCTTCCATTCGTTGCAAGATATGCAAAACTCCTTATCGGCTCTCCCCATGAATTCTTCCTCCACAAAATCTCAAAGAGACTTAATCTTCTGAATCAATTTACTGGGCAACACAGATTTCAGACGTACTTTAAGCTGAAGTCCTATTTTATATGCTCTATAAAGCAAGGTTCATCGATGCCCTTATAGAAAGTATCTCTAGTCACAGGCCTGTTGCCGGCTGCACCAAATTGTGCTGCTTCACCACGCCCTCTTCCAATGTTGCTTCTTCCACTTCTGCAAGAACCCGCATCATTTCAAAGAGCTTTGCCTTTTTTCGGTATTTTTACAAATACACTGATACGCCCTTTGGAGAACTGAAGTTCTGGATGGCTCGCACCCCCCAGAAATCACCCACTCGGTCAAATCTCCACCCGGCTCGTATTAGTTATTAAGCACACTGATAACAACAGCTCTCTATAGCAGTCGCCATCCATAAAATGTTTTCCATAGCGATCAAGGGAGAGTGTCTTTTCTTGTCTTTGTCTTTGTCTTTGTCTTTAGCAGATATTGTGTTCCCCATCCTCGTTTATCTTTAAAACGGAAGTTGAAATAGATTCTCTGCCTCCTGTCTGCTTGTTCTGGTATTCCAAATACTTTTTGAAGAACTTCAGCGAAGGCACACCGTGGCAAATCAGGTCAACTGTATATAGATTTTCTGGATTGCCGCCCAAAAAGCATACAGACCTGCAATCTGGCAGGGAGTTCCTGTAAAAAGTACCGTTTTTCCCTCAGACAAACGCTGTTTGACCTTTGCATAGCTATCTTTCGGGTCAACTGAAACATACTTAGAGGACTGTAGTTTCTCTCTTTCTGCTTCATCTGTCACTTCAATGTGGCTTACTGCCAGCTGCTCATCATAGGCAGCACCATAAACCGCACCGCCCATTTGCAATATAGTTTTCGCTGCACTATCCGCCGCACCGCCAGATGCAGAGCGCATAATATCACATCATTTTTATTGCGCCAGATGTGCAAAGGGTGAGCAGTCCACGAATCGGTCTGCGCATTTTTGGATACCACCAATTGCATATACCTTCAAATTCTTTTTTCTTTGCATAAGCAGCAATCCAATCTGCCTCATCATTGGAAATGCGGCCTGCATACGCGTACAGAATCAAATACTTCTCATTAGTCTGAACCCGTGGGATTTTGTCGCAGCAGTTCATGTAATCATAGGTCAGAACCGGATCCAGATTGTACACTGGTTCTTTCCCAGTGAGCTGCTCTACAATAGTTCCTGAATTAGTATCTCGTACAGAAATCGCGTCAAACTTCTTCAACAAAGCTCCGACTTCATTGGCCTTTTTATACTTTTCCAGCTTTATTAATGTTGTATTGCCGAAAGACGCTGCATAAGTGATAAGTTTCTTCGCGTGGTTATTTTTTCCAAACAATTCTGGCGAATAACCCACATTGGAATTTTTGAATACAGTTAAAAACCTCGTCACTGCCAATCACAAGACAATCCACTGTCGGATTGTAGTTCATTTCATCCGTAATTCCTAAAAGTGGCATATACTTTTGAGCGAAAGACTGTTTATATCGGATGAACGATAATTTGTGTGCAAGAGGAGCCCGATACTGAAAGGTTTCCAGCCCCTTTTCTATCTTTCGGACAACCTTATTTTTTTTACTATCTGCATTTTCTGTAATTACTGGAGCACCTACATGGTAGTCCACAAATTCCACATTACAGCCAACTTCCTCCATTAGCTGCTTCAATGCATATGCCTGCAAAAACGACCCGTAGTTTGCAATGCGCTGCATCGACATGATTCCGACTTTTTTCATCCATTCATCCTCAATACAGTTCTTTTACCAGTTTCTCAAGTTCTTCATTAAACTTGGCATTGTTACTGCTCATGCCATGTCCCATACCTGCAACAATCTGATCGTAGTTTGTTATGATGTCTCCCAATGTTTCAATATCTTCTACCGGGATAATCGTTCCCATTCTCTGAGCCACGTTTCTCGCAAATTCAACCTGATGGTCATTTACATGCTCAT
>VOFH01002691.1_pt1 | contig 10007 bp, 17 predicted proteins | sample 5384091 | NCBI WGS metagenome assembly VOFH01 (sample SAMN12384727, study PRJNA508395) | human gut metagenome | isolation source: healthy gut G | host: Homo sapiens
ACATTATTCAATGAAAAAGATGCAATATGTGTTAAATGCTGGTGCACATGCAACAACCTTTGGTGGCAATCCAATCTGTGCGGCAGCAGGCAATACTATCATTAATCGTTTAACACCAGAATTCTTAGATTCTGTAAAAGCAAAAGGGGACTATGTAAAGCTACCTTAGCAGGAAAACCTGGTATTCTAGGTGTGAGCAGTATGGGCCTTATGCTTGGTATTGAAACTACAGTAGATCCAAAAGCAGTCATTACGAAATGTCTTGAAAAGGGCGTTGTATGCTTGTCTGCAAAAATAAAGTACGTCTTTTACCAGCCTCTTAATATTCCTCAAGACCAATTGGAAAAAGCGATTGCTATTGTAGCTGAAGCTATTGAAGAGTTAGCGGCAAAATAATTTTAAGGATAACTTTCATAAATATTATTTAAAATAGTTGCGTAACCGTATAATTATTGAGATAAATCGATGAATATATAGACTTTAGTTCTCATTCGTGTTACCTAGAAGAAACAGTCTATATTGGAGGAGTAAATATGAATACAGAATCCTTACGTAACGAAGTATTGGTTCCTGCTGTAGCAAAACATTAGATATTGCTACAAAAGCAAAACCTACAAAAGAAGAACTTTTCACAACAGCAAAAATTACGGCTGCTGTGGCAGTTGCAACAGCTGTTGTATCCTTGGTGGTACAAGCAGTATTGCGCAACCGATAAGACATAAAGAAAACGACATGGCACTGCCTGTCGTTTTCTTTTTACTTTTTACCCTGTTATTCCCCTTGATTATGGGATTTTATAAGGAGGCGATACCATGCATAGTCGCGATTTAATAGAACAATATAAAGGCTACGTTCAAGAGTGGCGTAGATATTTTCATAAACATCCAGAGCTGAGTAATGAAGAATTTGAAACAACTAAGACACTAGCTAAAGAATTAGAATCTATGGGCGTAGAGGTTCATGTAGATACAGAGCGTGGCATCGGCTTAGTTGGTATTATTCATGGTGATAAAACTGGTAAAGCCATTGCTTTGCGCGCTGATATTGATGCATTGCCTGTTCACGAACATAATACAGTAGACTATAAATCAGAAACTGAAGGCAAAATGCACGCTTGTGGTCATGATGGTCATATGGCCATCTTGCTAGGCGCTTCTAAAATGTTAATGTCTATGAAAGATCGCATCGAAGGCGACGTATATTTAGCCTTTCAACCTGCTGAGGAGACAGGAGCGGTGCACCAGATTTCATCAAATTTGGAGACTGGTATGATAAGGTGGATGCCATCTTTGGCGGCCACGTGTGGATCGATTTACCAGCAGGACTCATATCTGTAGAAGAAGGTCCTCGTATGGCTGCAAGTAGCCAGATTACTATTAATGTAAAAAGGCAAACAAGGCCATGGTGCACAGCCACATCAAGCGATTGATGCCATTGTAGTAGCTAGTGCTATCGTCATGAACTTGCAAACCGTAGTGTCTCGTAATGTGAGTGCCTTAGATTCTCTTGTACTCACTATTGGTAATATTCACTCTTTATCAGAATGGAATGTTATCCCCGGTGAAGCTAAAATGGGGGGAACTATTCGATTCTTTGACCCAGACCAAGAAGAGTACTATGTTGAATCTATACGACGCGTAGTAGAACATACTGCTGAAGCCTATGGAGCAACTGCTACATTAGAATATGTAAAAAAAAGTACCGCCTACTATTAATGATCCTGAAGCTAGCAAATTGGCGGAACGTGTCGTTATTGACACATTAGGTAAAGACAAGCTTTCTAAAATGCGTAAAGTAATGCCAGGGGAAGATTTTGCATGGTATTTACAAGATAAACCAGGATGCTTTGCCTTTATTGGGATTCAAAATCCTGAAATCGAGGCTACCTACGATCATCATAACAATCGATTCAATATGGATGATACTGTACTATCTGCGGCATCTGCCGTATATGCTGAATATGCCATTGCATGGTTGAAAGAGCATAAATAAAAACTATTTAATTATATAAGAAATAACCTACGTACTAATCTGCCTAATAGATTAGATATTTGTATGTTTAATAATAAAATCAATTAAATATTTCATCTTAAAAGCACTGTTATCTTAAGGGTAATGGTGCTTTTTCATTGTATCTTTATTTATCTTTTGTGCATGATATAGGTATAATATAGGTATAACATGGGTTTAATACAAGTGTAGTATACATCTTATATGGGGCTAATATATATTCTCTAGTTGAGAGGTGCTTATTTATGAATATAGTTATATGTCTCATCATAATTGCTATTACAGGTTTTTTATTGATGAAGCGCTACCAGCCACAACCTATTTTGATTGGCTTGGGAATTTTATGATGTTCATCGCTTATGAGGCTGGATTGATGCCATATTAGTTGGTGACCAATCCACAGGAGTTCTCATATTTGATGCAATGGATATCGTAAGAATAACGACATCAAATAACATAGTCAATCTGGGCCTCATGATTATGACCTGTGCTGGTTATGCAAAATATATGGAGCATATTGGGGCAGGGACGAGATTGGCACATACATTTATACGTCCTTTATATCGTCTAAATCGTCCATATATTGTACTGGCCCTTATGTTTCTACTCAATATGGGATTATCCATTTGTGTACCTAATCCATTGAGCCTTGCACTTCTTATGATGGTCACTATGTATCCTGTGTTACTTCGATTAGGTGTAAGCCCTGTAGGGGCGGCAGCAGTTATTGCTACGGGACATCTTATGGACGTAGGACCTGGTGCGGTATCTACGTTACTCATTGCAAAGACCTTGAATATGCCCGTGCCAAACTATTTTGTAGGCTACCAGTTGCGTCTTTATTTCTTAGTCGCCGTTGTGACGGCTATAGCACACTTTTTCTGGCAGAAATATCGTGATCGAGTGGAGGAACCTAAGGCTATAGATGCTTGTGAAAGTATTCCAGAGGCGCCAATAGGGCCTAAGCCGTATATGATATTCCCATTATTGCCATTGTGTTTTATTTTGGGCTTTTAGTCAATATGGTTTACCTGGGGTGAAAATGAACGTTACCCTTGCTATGATGCTTGCCTTTGGTATAGCTTTATTAGCTGAATTAATTCGTCATCGAAATCTGAGAACAGTACTTAAAGAGTACAACTATTTTCTTTGAAGGTATGGGGAATCAGTTTTCTTATGCAGTGACACTTATTATAGGGGGGACAAATCTTTGCACAAGGACTAGTGAGTTTAGGTCTTATTGAATCCTTGCTTGGGGCACTTCAAACATTATCTCTTAACTCCATAGGACTTACCTCTGTGCTAGGGGCGGCATGTTAGGCCTTAGCATGGTGACAGCAGAGCAATGTAGCGCCATTATTTACTTTGGTTCCACTAGTACCTAATATCGTAGCTCATCTAGGCCTCGATCCGATTACTACTATGCTTGGTATGCAAAACGGTGCAAGCCTAGGCTTATTCCTTAGCCCTATTAGTCCTGTAATGGTTGGCGTAGCAGGCGTGGCACATATAAAATCAGTAGATTTACTTAAACGAACTGCTGTACCTGTTCTTGTAGCATTACTTACAAGTTGTGTGGGGATATGTCTCCTTTACTAACTGTCATCTAAAAGACTAATTAGTTATATTTAACCAGATATACTATATATCGCTTTTTAAGTTTAGTTTAAAATTAGAAAACCCTCTTTACATGTATCATAAAGAGAGTTATTATATTCAATAATAAATCATATGTAATTAAAATGGTTTCCTGCAAGGATGCAAGTTTTAGCGCTTTGCGGATAAAGGGCCTTTCTTCGCCGGACGGTTCTAGAAGCCAGAAAGGATGTAATGAGCAATCAAGTTTCTATTTCAACAGCAAATATTCGTGGTGCCTTTGGAGGATTCTTTATCCCAGGTATGTATACAGCTTTATGGGCGGGCTTTGTACCATATTTAAAAGCAAAGCTTAGTATCGGTGAAGATGTATTGGGCTCTATGATTTTAGTGCTCGGTGTAGGCTCTTGTTTGTCCATGGCCATAGCTGGTAAGCTAGTAGAGAACTTTGGATGCAAGAAAGTCGTTTTACTAGCTAGCTTTATTGGGATGTTATCTCTTGCGGTTGTTACCATGTGTTCTACAATTGCTACGACCACAGCTGCTTTATTCTTCTTTGGTATTGGCGTCGGCTTAGTGGTGCGTCTGCCAATTTACAAGCTATCTTGACAGAAAAGGTGAGTAAGAAACACTTAATGGGTGCCTATCACGGTGGATGGAGTTTAGGCGGTTTTGCTGGTGCTGGTGTTTTTTAGTGCTCTTAAAAAATATTATCCTTACCTGTTAATGAAAGTATTTGGGGACTTCTCATCGTATTATTTATTGCCATGGTTGTGGTTAGCCAATTTATGTTGACCTTTGGTAGCGATCCAAATGCAAAGGTTGTGGAAAAAAATCTAAAAGCCCATTATCTTTCCATCCCATTGCTATTATCTTTGGTCTCTTGTCCTTTGTATCTTATTTAGTTGAAGGTGCTGTAGGGGACTGGAGTGCATTATACTTTATTTGAAGATAAAGGTATCGTTATTGAAGAGGCCGTTATGGGCGTTATGCTGTTTAATGGTACTATGTGTATTGGTCGTTTGCTGGGGAATACAATTGGCAAACATTTAACATCTAAACAAGTTGTCGTTGGTGGTTATTTGTTAGGCGCTATTGCAATGGGCCTTATCGTATTCCTACCAGGTTATGGCTCCATGTATACGTATTTATTGCTTGGTATTGCCTTAGCTATGGTAGTGCCAAACTTATTCTCTGCCATGGGAGAACAAAATGTAATTCCTATGACACAAGCTGTGGCAACATCTACCATGCTTGGTTATATGGGGATTTTGATGGGACCAGCATTGATTGGTTTCATTGCTCATGGCACAAGTCTTACAGTAGCATTTATCGTATTGACTACATTACTTGTAGTAAGTGCAGGTATAGGTAAATACGCCTACATGTTAATGGACAAATCAAAAAGAAGCTGAAGCTTAAATAATAGCCCCAAAGACGGTATGTCTTTGGGGCTAATTTTATGAAATATGGCAATGTTATTGTGAATATATTGAAGAATCGCATTGATTACATACAAAAAAAGCCACAGGATTTATCCTGTGGCTTTTTAATATTGTATTAACGGTCACCGTTGAAGATGGAGTTTTTAACAAGTACATAGTCTACTTTTGCGGATTGCTTGTAGCGTAGTACCACCAGCGTAAGAAATCGCGGATTGCAAATCTTGTTCCATTTCAACTAATGTATCAAAGATAGAACCTTTGGAATCGATGAAGATTTTTTTTTGCCTTCTACGTTTTTGCGTTCACCTTTTGGAACTCAGAAGCAGAACCAAAGTATTCTTTTACTGCTTTGCCGTCAACAATTTTTTCTTCCCTGGAGATTCTTCATGACCAGCGAATAGGGAACCAATCATAACCATAGTAGCACCAAAGCGAATGGATTTAGCGATGTCGCCATGATCGCGGATACCACCGTCAGCGATGATAGGTTTAGTAGCTGCTTTTGCGCACCAGCGAACAGCAGCCAATTGCCAACCACCAGTACCAAAGCCAGTTTTTAATTTAGTGATACAAACTTTACCAGGACCGATACCAACTTTAGTTGCATCTGCACCAGCATTTTCAAGTTCACGAACTGCTTCTGGTGTACCTACGTTACCAGCGATAACGAAAGTTCCAGGCAAGTTCTTTTTGATGTATTGAATCATATCGATTACAGCGTTGGAGTGACCATGTGCAATATCGATTGTAATGTATTCAGGTGTTAAGTTTGCTTTTTGAATTCATCAACTAAAGCAAATTCTTCTGGTTTTACACCAATGGAAATAGAAGAATATAAATTAAGGTCGTGCATGCGCTTTACAAAGTCCATACGACGTTCTGGTTGGAAACGATGCATGATATAGAAATAACCTTCACGAGCTAATTTTTCTGCCAATTCTTCGTCGATAATAGTTTGCATATTTGCAGGAACTACTGGCAAGCGGAATGTGCGATTACCTAATTTTAACATGTGTATCACATTCGCTACGGCTAGTTACGATACATTTATTAGGAATTAATTGCACGTCTTCATAATCAAAGATGTTCGTTGTATTAATCATATTTTCTATATCTCCTTCGAGTATTACAAATTGAACCTGTACCATTATACAAGAGACGCGTAAAATTTTCAATACGTTCCGAATATTTTGTTTGGACTCAGAAACGAACTGTAGTACAATACAAGTAGATTATGCAAGTTATATACATTAATATATATGGTAAAAGGAGGTTGATTGACATGGATCAGTCCAAAACTCGCATACTTGCAGAAGCAGGTGTGGCGATTGCAATTGCTCAAGTATTATCCTTTATTACGATTTTTCATATGCCTCAAGGAGGCTCTATTAAGGCTGCAGCTTTGGTGCCGCTCATGATTTATGCCTATCGTTGGGGTGGTGCACGGGGAATTTTTGCTGGCGTCGTATATGGTATTTTACATTTTATTTTAGGCTTTAAATCATCTGTACACTATTTAAGTATTATATTGGATTATCTAGTTGCTTATGGTGCCATAGGTGTATGTGGTTACTTCAAAGATTCTATTTCTGGACTCATTACAGGTTCTATTGTTGGTATTGCATTGCGCTGGATTGCCACTGTTGTGAGCGGTGCCGTTGTGTTCGCTAGCTATGCACCTCAAGGTCAAAATCCATGGATTTACTCTATGATTTATAATGCCTCTTATATGGTGCCAGATGGGATTTTAAATATTGTTGTTTTACTATTCATCTACCAAGGTGTTAAACGAGGTTTAGGACGTCGTGGATAAATTAGGTTTAATTATTTTGGCTGGTGGTTTGAGTTCTCGAATGGGGCAACCTAAGGCATTATTGCCTTGGGTTAATGGTGAAAGCCTCATATCTCATGCACTTCGTAAGGGATTAGAAGCGGATGTGGATGATATCATCATCTCCATTGGTGATGATGATCAGTTAGGACATGCCATTCAGACTCATATCATTGATACGTTATCGAACGATGAGAAGAAAAAAGTTTCTATTGTTCGGGATTCTATTGAGCGACGTGGTCCTCTAGGGGGACTTTATAGTGCTCTAGCTGTTGGAATGAGTCCTGCCTATGCGGTGATGGCTGTAGATATGCCATTTATGCCTATGGATTTATATTATGATTGGTTATATCAAGTGAATCATAATAATTGGAATGTCATAGTTCCTACTGGTTCTAGAGGTAAGCCAGAACCTATGGCGGGAATTTATAGACCTCATATTGTATCATTACTTCCATCTATTCTAGCCGGTAAAGACGTATCGTTGCAGCATGCCCTTGATACGATTGGTCATGTTGAATCTATTGATGCCAGTGATTATGATTGGGAGCTAAGTAATGTAAATCATTATGATGACTATCAATGGGCTCGTGCATTAGCAGAAAATGAGTTTCGTCGAGTTCCAGTTATAAGTGTAGTAGCATCAAAACGTAAAACAGGTAAGACTACGGTAGTAACCCGTCTTGTAGCGGAGTTACAACGAGCTGGATTTTCTGTAGGCGTTGTAAAGAGTGATAAACACGGCTTTCAAATAGATCATGAAGGAACCGATACAGACCTTTCTTATAAAGCTGGTGCTGATGCGGTGGCTATTGCAGGCCCTAATGAAACAGCGATTCGTATACGCACTAAAGAACAATCAAATCTGTATGAAATATCACAGTTTATGCCTGTGGATATAGTTATACTAGAAACAAGGTCCCAAGGCATTGCCCCTATTATAGAGGTTACGCAAGAAGGACATACAGAAGAGTCTTTTATCTCAGATTCTATTGATCGAGTAGCTATAATCGAAATTAGCAAGTTAGACCAAGACGTACCTGGATTAGTACGTCACATACAGGAAATGATGAGGTGTTTAAATGGCCGTCGTTACTGTTGAGGAGGCCCTTCAATTATGGGAGAAGGCCTTAGATACGCAAGTTTATAAAGTAGAAATGATTGATGTTAAGTCTGCTAAGGGATATGTGTTGGCAGAGGATATCGTTGCACCCACAGATGTACCGGCCTTTTCAAAATCAGCGATGGATGGGTATACCATTGCCTTTTCCGCGGATTGTAATGAGTATATTGTTGACGGTGTTATAGGCGCCGGCGTTGTATGGGGAACAACCTGTTGCACCAGGCCATGCAGTACGTATTATGACGGGCGCACCTATACCGGATACATGTGATACTGTTATCATGCAAGAACAGGTAGTTGGCTCCGGAGAACCAGGTATAACAATCACAATTCAAGGTAAATACAAATGTGGCGATCATATCATCCCTCAAGGTGAGGAATGTAGTGCTGGCACTATTGTGATTCCTCGTGGAACAGAGGTAACCTCTACGGTACAAACTGTTTTGACTGGTCTGGGGTTGACTGAGATTGCTGTCAATGCAATGCCTCGCGTGCTAGTCCTTACCTCTGGCCATGAGGTGATTGAACCTGGTGAAAGCTTAACAGCTGGTAAAATTTATAACTCTAATAGAGCATATGATTTGTGGACTCTTGGAGGATTTAGGCTTTCATAAGATTACGCACTATCATGTCAGTGATGCTCCAGAGGAATTAGACTCTGAAATTAACCATGTGTTACTTGAACTCAGTGAAGATGCTGATATTATCATTAGCTCTGGCGGTGTATCAGTAGGGCTGTTTGATACAATGCCTCTTATTTATGAAAAACTAGGAGCTAAATCCATTTATGAGCGCATTCAAATGCGTCCAGGTGCTGCATCCTATGGTGCAGTGACGCCGAAAGGTCAAATCATCTTTTGGGCTATCTGGTAATCCAGGGGCAGCTTTTTAATGGATGGCATCTAATCGTAGCGCCAACATTGAAACGATATAAAGGCTTGGTAAACTGGACCACACCAGTAGTAGCCTGCGTAATGGATTCAGAAATCTTTAAACGTAATGCTTTTGATCGGTATGTACAAGGCAAAGTAATCTTTGGCGGTGGTGCACCACGTTTTGTGGCAAATCGTCATTTTAACAGTAGTAGTATGCTAGGTTTATATACTCCGGGTGAACGCCCTCGCATGTATTCCTCGTGGGGTACATGAAGTACATCCGAGGCGATACCTTTGATGTGTATCTATTAGGATTACTACCTCCTAATGATAGAATGGTTTAAAATATATGGACTTACAAGTTTTAGATATGTAGCATTTAAAAATTAAGCATATTAAATATTTGTAAGATTAATAGATATATGTTAGTGACAAGACGAGGTCTCTGGGATATTTGGAGGCCTCGTCAATTTGTTTATACTGGTGTAGAGGTATATAATAAAAGAAAATTACAAGAGGATTCAATTCTGTTGTTTGTAGAACTGAAATTAAATCTCAATTAATTTATAGGGAAACAGGCAAAAGTCAATAAAAGGATAATCCTGTTTTTAGTTATATCAATTGAGTTTTGACAAAATTTATTTCAATCTAGTTTTTTTTAATTATTTTTACTTTTACCAAATAGTTATATAAGGAGTGATTTCTATGAGTAAGACTTTCACAAAAAATATCCCAGTTAACGAAATTTTACATCTAGGCGATCGTTTAGAGTATAAAGAGGGGCAAGTGATTAGTATTACGATAGCCCAAAATGAACGACTCAGTATTACCTTATTTGCATTACCAAAGGGCGAAGAAATTTCTACTCATGTAACTGTAGGCGATGCGATTGTACAAATTCTGATGGTGAGGCACATCGTCGTTGGTGATGTGGAACATACTGTGAAAAAGCTGGTGAAACATTGATCATGCCATCTGAAGTGCCTCATAGTTTCGATGCCCGAGAAAAACTTCAAGATGTTGTTGACCGTAGTTAAATAAATATATCATAATGAATGCATCCTTTGATTATAAGGTGCATTTTTTAATGCGTTGAGAGAGGTCGAATGTATGAATGTCGTTGAACA
>VOFH01000067.1_pt1 | contig 10001 bp, 15 predicted proteins | sample 5384091 | NCBI WGS metagenome assembly VOFH01 (sample SAMN12384727, study PRJNA508395) | human gut metagenome | isolation source: healthy gut G | host: Homo sapiens
AGAGGGAAAGGACAAGCCGGATAAGATCGTTGCATCGGATGAATATTCAGACACGATCATGGCAGACATTTTCTTTATGGGAAGCGACCGCTCTGTTGGGAAGTAAGTGCTGTATCGTGACCGCAAACGGAATCGTAAAATTTGAAGGAGACATAAAAACAGAGGCGCTGGAGATTTTCAAAGCTTCGGGATTGAACAGATACTATGTGATGAGCGCAGATGAATTACGGGTAATTTATCTGACGAAATAGGAGAGATTATGGATAATTGGCTTTTGATCATTGTAGGAACGATTTTTCTTATCTGTATTGCTTTTGGGTATGTTAGAGGATTTTAAAACTCGGACTTTCCCTTTTGTCAACAATATTGAAACTGGGGATAACTGCACAGGATATCCTGAAAGTGGTCGGAGATCTTCCAAAGGATACACAGATCCGTGAGATTGAGAATTCAATGCTGCCACAGTTTTTGAAAGATGCATTGCTGGAAAATAATAATACTGCGATTTATGAAGAACTGGATGTTACAACTTTCCCGGAATATGTTGCGGCCTATATTTCACGAATGATCCTCAATGTTGTGTCATTTCTTGTGACATTTTTGATTGCGATCATTCTTGTAAGCGCATTGATGTATGCAGTGAATATTATTGGTGAACTTCCGTTACTTGGTGCAATCAATCATCTGGGGGAGGAGTGCTTGGAATTGGTCTGGGATTTATTATCGTATGGATCGCATTCCTTGTGCTGACTCTGATTTATACGACAGAGATTGGAACAACGTGTTATGCGATGGTTGAGCAGAGCGCGATCTTGACGTTTTTGTACAACCATAATCCGCTGTTGATCTGGTTACTTGGATTCCGGTAGGAAAAATAAAAGAAAAATATTAAAAAATAGGGTTGACACTCTCAATAAGCTATGATATCATATAGAAGTTCTATTGAGGACATACATATGGGGGATTAGCTCAGTTGGGAGAGCGCCTGCCTTGCAAGCAGGAGGTCACGAGTTCGACTCTCGTATTCTCCACTAGGATTACGGATTGTGCGTTGCACAGTCCGTTTTTGTTATACGTACAGAGCCAGGCAATTAAATGCGTAGCATTTTAGAGCTACTGGATAAGGAAAAATCTGACAAGCTGTGTCAGATTTACGCAACAAAAAAACATCCCACAGCGCGAAATCTGTGAGATGTTCTTCATAGCTCCCCTGTTGGACTTGAACCAACGACACTTCGGTTAACAGCCGAATGCTCTACCGACTGAGCTAAGGAGGAATATTTCCTTGTCTTATCGACGAAAAATATATTATCATATTTAAATGGTCTTTGCAAGAGAAAATTTTAAAAATGTAAAAATCTTAAAAGAAATCTAATTTTATCTCTTTCAAGTCATAATCAGAAATCCAGCGTCATACATATATTAGACAGGAGGGCAGATATAAAATATATCGACAGTACTTCCTGAAAGGTAACAATTCAATTTAAGACAGGAGAGGGCAAAATGCGAAGAAAGCTGAAGACATTTTGCATTTCTGATGGCGGTACTGATGATGCTGTCGTTGATGGGGTTCAGGTACTGGCAGAAGGTGTACAAGTTGAGGCTGTACAAACTACAGAGGGAACAGATTGTACCGTGCTCCCGGAAGAAACAGATGCGGAAGAGACTTCCCGATCAGAAATGCAGAAACCAGATGCAAAAAAGAATCTCCCCTGAGTCTGGAGTAGTAACAGAGGAAGGGAAAAGTACCGATTCAGAGAAAATTTCAGTTGCTCTTAAAGATGAGATTCTTACAAAAGGTTCTCTGACAGCAGATGTTAGTGGAACAACAGAATCAGATCAGATTGCTTATCAGTGGCAGGTAAGTGAAAACGGTCAATGGAAAGACATTGAGGATACAGCGACCGTGGATAGTAGAAAGCAATCCTATGAAGTTGCAAGAGATGGTGCACAGAAGACATTTCGTGTGAAAGTGACAGTAAATGAGGCGGTGACAGTTTATTCTTCCGAATACAAGGTGAATTATTATGACAAGCTTCAGAATGGAAGTTTTGAGACGCCAAAAAGTATCTGATGCAGGAACACTGACTTATAAGAATGCACATTTTATCCAGGTAGCAAATGGAACGAATGATTTATATTGGAAAACAACAGCGAAAGGTGCATATTTTGGCTCTGGAACTCAGAGAGATTATTATATCGAGATTGCAGATGGAAGCCGAAGTTATTATGGAAATACGGTTAATGATCCAAAACCGGTTTATAACATCAGCAGTGCGGCACAGGGAAATCAGTTCGCAGAATTAAACTGTGAGGAACCAGGGGCTCTTTATCAGGATGTTTTGACAGAACCAGGGACAGTTCTTCACTGGGGATTGGAACATGCCGGACGCTGGGGAACAGACACGATGGCGGTTATCATCAGTGATACGAAATCAATGAGTTCTGATTGGAATCCGGCAGGATCTGGATTTGATCAGAGTAATCCTGATGTGCAGGCGGTATTGTCAGATAAAACTGGAAAATGGACTTATCACTATGGAGATTATACAGTTCCGGCAGGGCAATATGTTACTCGATTTTATTTTGTGGCAGTAGCGGCAGCAAATGGAAATCTGTCAAATGGAAACCTGCTCGATAACATTTCTTTTGGAAAGGATCTCCCAAACCCACCGGCCAAAAACAGGTAATCTGATAATCACAAAGCAGGTGGAAGGAATTGCAGCAAGTCAGATTCCGGACGAGTCCTTTACATTTCAGATAAAACGGGAGAAGAAGTGATCGAAGAAGTGAAGCTTCCGCAAAATGGTCAGTGGAGTGCATCGCTCCAGGCGGTCGAACCTGGGGAATATACAGTGACGGAGATTGCTCAGGAACAGAATAACTACAGGCTGGAGCATACCTTTTTATCTCGTGGGACAGGAAAGTCAGGCAGAGGGGATGACAGCACGAATTGATGTAACGAAGGAGCAGACTGCAACAGTAACATATACGAATCAGTATCAACCGCTTATGGTTGTTCCGACAGGAGTAGAGAACAGGATGTTTCCTACAATCCTGATGGAAACAGCAGGTATAACAGGAGGAGCAGTTTTTCTGTTTCTTCGAAGAAAGAGGAAAGAAAAGATTCATGAAATTAAAAAGGAGAGATTCATCTTTTTTCTGATTCGTCTTGCATTTCTTCTGGTGTTTCTGTGGGTTTTGTTCGGGCTGTTGTTTGGCATTACAACGATGAAAAACAATGACATGTCGCCACGCATCAGTGCGGGAGATCTGCTCTTTTATTATCGACTGGAAAAACCAAAAAGCGGGGATGTGGTGGTTCTTCAGAAAGCAGGAGAGAAATATGTGGGCAGAGTGATCGCAGTCGGCGGCGATACAGTAGAGATTACAGAGGACGAAAAGGTAAAGATCAATGGAAGTAAGATTGTGGAAAATGATATTTTCTATGATACACCGCAATACGAAAGTGACACGGTCTATCCACTGACGCTGAATAGCGGAGAATATTTTATTCTGGGAGATCAACGGGGAAATGCAAAAGACAGCCGGTATTTTGGAGCTGTGAAGGACAAGGAGATAAAAGGCAGAGTAATTACGGTGCTCCGCCGGTCAGATATCTGAAACCCGGAAATCAGAGTAAAAAGTGAGGTAGAGATTATGAATAAAGAAAACAGCAGGACGTATTTCAGCAATGGCAATGGCGAGCATGATGATGATGTCAGTTTGCGTGGTAAATGCGTCAGCCGAGGAAAATGAACCGATCACACAGCTGAATCTGAAGAAAACGGTGACAACGGATGGAAATACATACCAGCCAAATACATCATTTTCGTTTCATGTGGAGAATGGTGAAGCAGCAGAAAATTGAGAGATAATGTAGTATATGCTGGAGTGACAGGTGGAATCACGGCCTCTCAGACAATCGGATTCCAGCCATCAGGAGAAGATACACTGGCAGCAGCTTACAGCAAGAATGCAACATTGGAAATTAATGCAGGGGTATTTGAACATGCTGGTGTTTATCATTATGTTGTGACTGAAGATGCAGGCTCTTATGAAGGAATCGATTATGATACAGCAGGCAGAGATGTTTATCTTTTGTATATAATGGAGCAGATGGAGCACTTTATGTTGGAAATGCAATTACAGAAAATAATGGTGAAAAAAGGCGATCTTGAATTTATCAATGATTATGGTGCAGAAAATGATACAACGCATGATGTGACGATCAAAAAACGATCACAGGTAATCAGGGAGTTAAAAATAAATCCTTCGAATTCAAGGTTGCGGTGAATGGTGGACAGGGAGAACTCTACAAAGTTGTAGTGAAGAAAAATGCAAATGCACAGGCACTTACAGAATACATCACAAGCAATGAAGCAGAAACTTCTTATCAGATTTCTGATACAGGTTCAATTACAATTTATGGATTGACAGAATCTGATAAATACACGGTAACAGAGACCGATGCGAATAAAGATGGATATACTACTACGATTGATGGAGAAACAAGTGCGACCGGAACAAAGACAGGAACTACAAAAAAAGAAGATGGTACAGTAGTTCAGTATGTGAATGAGAAAGATGCGGCTGTAGTAACAGGCGTTGCAAAGAAATACACACCATACGTATTACTTGTGGGTGCGGCAGGCGCATTTGGATCAGTTTTCTTTCGTAGAAAAAGAGCATGATAAACGAAACGACAGAAGGTCAGGAGGCAGGGAGCAGAGGGAAGAGCTGTTTTTAAAGTTATAAAAGCGGGAAATAAGATATTGGAAATTCTGGCAGCGCTCTTTATTATTCTTATGCTTCTTTATGGTGCCTATTCATTATGGGATACCTGCCAGATCAACCGACGTGCGTTTATCAGTGGAGAATTGATGAAATATAAACCTGCAGGGAAAACGGATGAAAGTCCGTCCCTGCAGGAACTTCAGAAAATCAATCCGGATGTGTGTGCCTGGCTGACGGTAGATGGAACAAAGATTGATTATCCGGTTGTGCAGGGAGAAACAAATCTGGAATATATCAATCAGGATATTTATGGAGAATTTGCTCTTTCAGGAAGTATTTTTCTGGATAGCAGAAATGACAGAAAATTTATTGACAGTTACAGTTTATTATATGGTCACCATATGGATAATGGCGCAATGTTTGGGGATGTGATGAATTATAAAGAAAAGGAGTATTTTGAATCGCACAAAACAGGTACGCTATATTTGAATGAACAGTTAAAAAATCCAGTGGTTCGCCTGTGTGGAGACGGATGCGTATGATGAAGTTATTTATAATCCACAAGATTATAAGAAAGAGAATCTGGAAGAACTGATGGAATATATAAAGGCACATGCCGTGCAGTATCGTCTTCCTGAGAAAAAAGGAAAAGAGGGGTGGAACAGGATCATTGGTTTATCTACTTGTTCTAACGATCAGACGAATGGAAGAGTAATACTTTATGGATTTTTTATATGATAGGGATAGGTAGATAAAGAATGATGTAGCGCAACGCCGTTGCATATTTGTCTGTTGAATGTTAAAATGTGAATGTCATTCAGGTTCAGGTCAAAGCTAGAAAAAGAGCGAAAATGGATCTGGATAATTTCGAAAATCAGGGAAATAAAGGCAGGCAGTATACAATGACGATAAAAGAGATTGCGCAGATGGCCGGGGTGTCCAGCGCAGCAGTATCAAGATATTTGAATGGCGGATATGTGAGTGAACAGAAAAAGGAGCAGATCCGTAAAGTGATTGAGAAGACGGGATATCAGCCGTCTACTCAGGCAAGAATCCTAAGAACCGGACGTGCACATCTGGTTGGTGTGGTGGCTCGAAGATCAATTCAGAATCAATCAGCCGGATCACAAGCGGGAATTGAACAGGTTCTTTCGGCAAGAGGGTACCAGATGCTTCTTGCAAGCACGGATAATCAGCCAAAGAATGAGCTGACTTATCTGAGAATCTTTGAAAGTTATCCGGTAGATGGAATTGTACTGATCGGTACAGTGCTTACAGACGAGCATCGGAGATTTTTAAAAGAATCAAAGGTTCCGGTTGTGGTTGTGGGACAGGAGACAGAAATGGCAAGCTGTATCTATCATGATGATTTTGGTGCGGGAAGAGCAATGGGACAAGAAGTTGCGGTGAAAGCACTAAAGCGGAATGGTGGAAGACCTGAAGATTGCAAGATTGCATATATTGGTGTTACTCGTGAAGATAAGGCAGCAGGTGCTGCCAGAGAAGACAGGTTCCGCAAGGGACTTCAGGAAGCAGGGATTATTTTCGATGACCATCGGTACAGACGCGAATCAGAATTTACAATGAGCGGCGGATATGAAGCACAATGGCATTTTTTTTCATTCATTATAAAATCATAATGGATTACAGAAAAACCGCAAAGGAAATTCTGAATCATGTGGGTGGAAGTAAGAACATTGTATCTGCAAAGCCCATTGTGCTACCAGACTTCGCCTTGTCATTGCAGACAACTCGAAAGCGGATAAGACAGCACTTGAGAATGTAGACGGGGTAAAGGGTGTATTTGAAGCATCTGGACAGCTTCAGATCATTCTCGGAACAGGAACAGTCAATAAGGTGTTTGATGAATTTATTGCAATCACAGGCATCACAGCCAGCACGAAAGCAGAAGCAAAAAGAGGCAGCTGCCGAAAAGCAGAACTGGTTTATGAAGGCCATCAAGCTGTTAGGTGATATTTTTGTACCGATCATTCCGGCCATCGTAGCAAGTGGTTTCCTGATGGGAATCATGAATGCGCTGGATTTCATGAACAGTAACGGTTTCTTACACATCAGCACAACCAGCTCGATCTATGTATTTGCAACCCTTTTCAGTAACATTGCTTACACATTCCTGCAGATCCTGATTGCATTTTCCGCTGCGAAAGCATTTGGTGCAAATCAGTATCTGGGAGCTGTTATCGGTATGATCATGATTCATCCGTCACTGCAGAATGCATATACAGTTGCAACAGAAGGTGTACAGCAGACACAGAGCGTCTTCTTCGGACTGTTCAAGATCGATATGGTCGGATATCAGGGACACGTTATTCCGGTTGTCATCGCTGTATGGATCTTATCCGTACTTGAAAAGAAGCTTCACAAGATCGTACCGGAAGTTTTAGACCTTTTTGTCACACCACTTGTCAGCGTATTCGTGACAGGATATCTTACACTTTCTATCGTAGGACCGATCTTCGTATGGGGTGAGAATGCGATCCTTGGAGCAATCCAGTGGATGCTGACACTTCCACTCGGACTTGGAAGTCTGATCATGGGTAGTTTATATGCACCGACCGTAGTTACCGGTATTCATCAGATGTATACAGCCATCGATATCGGACAGCTTGCAAAATACGGTGTAACCTACTGGCTGCCACTCGCAAGTGCAGCAAACGTGGCACAGGGTGCGGCAGCACTTGCCGTTGCTGTAAAATCAAAAGACCAGAAGATCAAATCCCTTGCACTTCCTTCATCACTCAGTGCATTTATGGGAATTACAGAACCTGCAATCTTTGGTGTAAACTTAAGATTCTTTAAACCATTTATCGCCGGATGCATCGGTGGAGGATGCGGAGCCCTTTATGCTTCCCTTGTTCACCTCGGTGCAAAAGGAACAGGTGTAACCGGTATCTTCGGAATCCTGCTCTGCCTGAACCAGCCACTTCAGTACGTCATTGAGATGGCAATCGCAGTCGGTGTTGCATTTGCAGTTTCCTTCATGATTTACAAAGACAAGAAGAAAGAACCAGTCGCAGAAGCTCCTGTTACTGTTGCAGCTTCCGCAGAGGAAACAGACAGCGAAGAATCTGCTGCTTCCGAAACCAAAACAGCTTCAGGCAAACACAAAACCACTTCTTCCGAAGAAGTGTTAAATGCCCGGTAAATGGAAAGATCATTCCAAATGATCAGATTGCAGACGATACATTTGCAGCAGAAGTCCTTGGAAAAACCGTAGCGATCGAACCTGCTGACGGCATCATCACCGCACCTTGTGATGGCGAAATCGTAAGCATTTTTGATACCGGTCACGCAGTATGCATCCTGACTGACGGCGGCGCAGAGCTTCTGATCCATGTCGGAATCGACACTGTAAAAATGGATGGAAATGGATTTACAAAGAAAGTATCTGACGGTGCAAAAGTACACGCCGGAGACGTGCTGATCGAAGCAGATTTAAATGCAATAAAAGAAGCCGGACATCCGGCAACAACCATGATGATTCTTACCAATACAGATCTGTATGATTCTGTAGAATGTGCCGCACCTGGCACTGTAACCGGTAAATCATCTGTTATGAAACTTACGAAATAAAATAACTCATGACAAATAATCAGATTTGTCTCCCGCGGCAGAAGTGTCGGATATCCGTATCAATACGTTTTCCGAACCGTTGCCTGCGGAACTATTTTCAGGAGTGAATCAATATGAACGCATTAACCAGAGATCTTGTAAAATTGGTAAATATAACAGAAGAGAATCAGGCAGCAAAAGAACATACATCCGGCGCGCAGTTCCGTGAGAAGCTGCATCTGATGCCTCCTGTTGGCTGGCTCAACGATCCGAACGGACTTTGTCAGATGGATGGTGTGTTCCACGCATTTTTTCAGTATTCTCCATTTAATGCCGAAGGCGGCGTGAAGATGTGGGGTCATTACACCAGCACCAATCTGATCGACTGGGAATACAAAGGTGTATCCCTCTACCCGGATCAGCCATTTGACTGCCACGGTGTATATTCCGGATCTGCCTTCCTCGAAGACGGTACAATGTATCTTTACTACACCGGAAATGTCAAGCTGGAAGATGGAGATTTTGATTATATCAACACCGGTCGTGAGGCAAATACCGTACTCGTCACAACCAAAGACGGAATCCATTTTGGCAGCAAAAAAAGAGCTGCTCCGCAACAGCGATTATCCTTCTGACCTGACTTGCCATGTGCGCGATCCAAAGGTCTGGAAAAAGGACGATACCTACTACATGATCCAGGGCGCACGTACTAAAAATGATGTCGGTCCGGCACTGATTTTTGAATCCTCCGATAAAATAAACTGGCACTTCCGCAGCCGTGTAGAATCCGAAAAGCCTTTCGGATATATGTGGGAATGCCCGGATTATTTTGAAACGGACGGCATCAAAATCCTTTCTTCCTCCGTCCAGGGCTGGAAGGCAAAGAGTGGGCTGACCGAAATGTATACCAGTCCGGTTACTTCCTTGTGGACGGCGACATTTTAGATTCCTACAAATTATCCCCATATCATCTGTGGGATTATGGTTTTGACTATTACGCTCCGCAGAGCTTCGAAGCAGAAGATGGAAGACGCATCCATATCAGCTGGATGGGAATGCCGGATTGCGAAGAATATACCAATCCGACCATCAAAGACGGATGGCAGCACTGCTTTACATTTCCAAGAGAAGTCTTCATAAAAGATGGCAAAGTCTGCCAGAAACCGGTTCGCGAGCTGGATGCAAAAAACAACAGCTTCAGGATGTTCAGAATGAACTTACCCAGCGGCTGCCCGGTATATGAAGTAAATGTAGATGGAATTAAGGAGAATCATTTCCAGGCTGTCCTTTCAGATGAACTGATCCTTGACTATGAGAATGGACGGTTCCAGATGCATTTCACAAATTACAAAACTTCTGACAACATTGGTTGCGTTGGACAATGCAGAGCTTACAGATACGGTAGAATTTTCCCAGGACAGTATCTCCTTTCTGGAATATGGCGATGCCCATATCGGCATGACACCGGGGGGAGCAGATCAGTATGGAAGATGCGCTCTATGCCGTTCTTCTGGCATCAGCAAATGAGGTCTCTTATGCAGTAGCTGAGAGTGTTGGCAAGAAGATGGGTGGGGTTATGACACATTTATTCAGGCGATGAATGATGAGTCAGAAAAACTTGGATGTACAGGTTCACACTGGACGAATGCGAACGGACTTCATGATGAACAACATTATACAACGGCGCATGA
>VOFH01000091.1_pt1 | contig 10001 bp, 14 predicted proteins | sample 5384091 | NCBI WGS metagenome assembly VOFH01 (sample SAMN12384727, study PRJNA508395) | human gut metagenome | isolation source: healthy gut G | host: Homo sapiens
ACTTCTTGCCGCAGAAGGATAATCTGGCTTCTCAATAAATTCATCAAATTTATTCGAGTAACGCCTCCACCAACCCAGAATCCAATACTGATTGGTTCATTACCATACTTTTCCGGCATCCTACGCCTAGTTAACTCAGCAGCGACAACCATTTTTGTAATACGATCCCTCTGCTGTGTAGTTAATAATCTAAGAGTATAACGAAGCATTACTGTAACTCCGCCATCAGCATTGTATTTTGCATTACTATTTGCTCTCAATCTTCTATTCGCAATGACAAATGCCATTAAACCTAAGTATGCTTCTGTTTTTCCTCCACCTGTCGGGAAATATAAAAGATCAACTATTTCATGATCCTTATGCTTAGGATTAACAATTCCAGATAGATTCATAAGAATAAATGCAATCTGAAATGGTCTCCAACCAAAATTATTGTTAGAATCCTTTGGATTAACAAATTCCTTAAAATTGCAATCTATTCCTACACCGTTTTTCTTAGAGTAATTCTTAATGCTATTCTGATAATAGATAACCATATTCATAAAACGAAATGCTTCAAAAGCTATTTCATCTGTCTCAATCACATGGATTCCTTCTCTTATTCTTGTTAACGCATCTAAACATCTACTAATTACATTATTACCAATTTTATTAGCAAAATCCTCATCTTTCATTCGGGAATTTGCTTTTAAAGTTTTTTTCTATCCAATTGGCATATGAGTCAGCAAGCGTATTTAATTTAACTAGGATTTCATCTTTTTTACCCTTACTAGCCATTAATGATGTAGAAAATAATTTTCATCAAAGCCATCTAAAGCTGCATTAACGCCAGGGAATTCATTTTCAGGAATAAACGCTGACTCAACACATGTAGATTTACCATTTATTGGTTCATCCCATACAGCAGCACACCCCTTCCTCTCCCCAAAATAGGTCTCTGTTCAAAATAAAACTCATCTTCTGCTAATATTTCTCTGCATATATGTTCTGCTAGGAAAACATAAGAATTGTCTTTTTGCATACGCTTTCAGATGCACCTGAAACATCATTTCTTCAGCTGCATTTTCTGGATTATTTCTTTTTTATTAACAATATATACAGTAATAAGCGAATATTGACCTTTTAATCCAATCTTTGACATATGAAGATGAACATTTGAATCGGACACTAATTTATACTCTTTCGTTCTATTACTATCACTAAGGTCCAACTCAATTGTTTCTGTCATTGGCATTGAGTATATATTATCTTACTATGTTCTTTTCCATCTTCATCCTCATATTTTTTGAAGACTTTACATAGTCTCCCCAAGACACATCTATGCTAATTGTTTTCGTTGTATTTTCAACATAAAAACTAATCCCCATAGATGAAGGGATTTGAAAATGAGTTGTCATAATCGGCTCATTATCATCTTCTTCACCAGCCGTATAATCTTCCCCGTCTTCATATGCCATATCTGCATCAACTTCTTGCTCATCTTCAACGCTATTTTCATCCTTTTGAATATCAAGCATTCCGACAAGGTACGCAAACTTAGGGCTTTCTTCTAATATTTCCTCTTCTTCTCTAGGACCAATAAGATCCAGACGTATATCATCTATTATTTTCTGACGTACTTCCGAATACTTAAATCTATCAATCATAAGTACTTATCCCCTTTAAAACTTCAATACTATATTTACAAGAATCACAGGATTGATATCATATTGGGCATTAAATTCCTCTATAGTTCTATCAGCTTCTCTTTTTAAAGCTTTAACCTTTTCTCCTATACCATCCTGCTGTTTATCGAGTTGCTTTTTTCTTTTCTGCAGCCTTCTTTAAAATATCCTCTTTTTCATATCTATTTGAAGACATAGATTCCTCGATCAATAGATTTTCTATTTCTTTCTGAAGATCCTGCATTTTTAACGAAATTTGGTCTATTTGTATCTTGAACCAATTATCTATTTTTTCTTTGTTATAGTCCTTAATAGGTTGAACAGAGTCCTCATATTTTTTGCTCATTTCAAGCAACAATTTATCGTATATTTTTCGATAGTTTTCTTGCTCTTTTGGTGTAGGAGTAAAAACTTAATATCAGAATCATCTGCATCTTCTATCGCTGTAACAATATCCTTCTCATCAAAATCAACATATTCTCCGTTCTCATCGCAAAGTAGTAACACAGGGAAAAGTATCTCCGTGTTATTACAAAAAGCGCCTAAAAACAAAGTTCCATGTGAACCCAAACTGTCTCGTCCCCAGTTATCAATTTGCCAATAATAGGTTTTACTATCCATTTCAGGTTCATTAAATTGATTCCAATATTCAACTTCTTTTAGATATTCAGATATCTCTGCTTTTGTTGCATCAAGAGACGCCTCTTTTGCATCCGGACTCTCTGTAATTAACAAATTTTGCAGTTTAACAGCTTGACTATTTAACTCTGAATCCAATTTTTTATCCAACTTATCAAACTCATTATCAAATTCATTATTTGAATCACATGATTGATATATATTTAAAACCTGTTGTTCAAAAACCAGTTCCAGATTGCAGAGCACCAAGCGCAACATCAGACGCACCAAACACACCATCAAACAATTCAAACTTATGCCTTAAAATCTCATAAACACGCCTATCTGCCTCATTTTCAGTATTTAGCAGATTAATCGCAACTACATCATGCTTTTGTCCATATCTATGACAGCGACCGATTCTCTGCTCAATCTTTTGAGGATTCCATGGCAAATCATAATTAATTACAGTATTACAGAACTGAAGATTTAAGCCTTCTGATCCTGAATCAGTAACAATGAGGATCTTTGCGTTGTTCTTGAAATAATCTACAATCGCATGCTTATACTCAACACTGCGACCATAATTAACATTTCCATAGTTTTTCACTTGCCAGGCTCTATAAATCTCTTTTGTCATTGAATCATCGAAATCACCATTAAACAGAATAATATCCGCTTCACTATATCCACTCTTCCTAAGTTCTGATGCAATATATTTCTGTGTTCTTTTGATTCCGTAAAAACAACTACCTTCTCATCTATTCCTAGCTCTTTTTGATGTTCAAAAGCTGTTGAAATAGCTGTTTTAAGAGCTTCAACCTTAGCATTTTCTGTAATCAATACAGCTGTATCAATTATCTTCTGAACAAGCTCTATTTCTTCTTGGATTTCCTGTTTCTGAACAATGACATCTTCATCTTCTTTATCTTCGAAATCTGATTCATCAATCTCATCCTCAAGAAATTCAAGGAACAAATCAAATCCTCTTGTGCGTTTGCTGACTTTGATCCCGGTATAGTTTATTAAGTCGTTCCTTAAACACTTCAAAGGTCTCTACCAATGCGAAACTAGAAGAAGCCAACAATTTTCGGATGACCAAAATAATTAAACTTCTATTATTAACAGGAATCGAATATAAAGTTTTTCTTTTAAGAAAAGCATTTACCTGGTTATATAATTCTGCCTCAGCATCACTCAATGTAAAGTCGACTGTAATACATGTTCTCTTTTTAAAATCCATGTATTTTCCAACATCTTTTCTAAGTGTCCTATAAAGAATCGGTGATAACTGTTCTTTCAATTCAGAGTAATCCCCTGACTCAACAAACTTACGATTGAATATTTTTTCTGGTCCAAAAATTCTGTCATCAATAAATGATGCAAGACCATGTAAATCAGACAATCTATTCTGGAGAGGTGTAGCAGTTAACAGAATCTTTGGTATTCCCTTTGTAATTTCATAAAGATTCTTTGCTCTTTTTGTCCCATGAAAAACATTCCTAAGATTGTGTGCCTCATCAATTACAATAAAATCCCACTTCACCTTAGGAAACGTCTTCATAAGCTTGGACGAATAATCATAAGACACAATGGCAATCTTTGTTTTGTTACTATTTTCAAGCCATGCTTTCCATGTTGATCGATCTTTATCAACAGTCAAACGGTCTAAAATGCTACTCTCTAAATTAAATTTCTCTTCTAACTCAATTTCCCACTGCTTTTCTTAACGTAGCTGGCAAAACAATCATTATATTTCTTGCGCCCGCTTTAATTACATAATTAATAACTAAACCCGCTTCGATTGTTTTACCTAATCCAACCTCATCAGCAAGTATTATTCCACCCGTTTTAAGTGCTTGTACCGCAGCACAAAAAGCATTTACCTGATGTGGATTCGGATCAATATGAGCATTTAATAAACAACTATAGTGTGACTCTTTTAATGCTAATTTTTATATCTGCTGTACTGTTCTAAAAGCAGATTGTTTTCCATATTTACTCACCCTGTTTCAATACACTTAATATTCCTTCTGCTATTCCTTTTGCCATCAAAGGCGGAACTGCATTTCCTATTTGAACAAATTGGGCTGTTCTAGGCCCTTCAAAGAAATAATTATCAGGAAATGACTGAATTCTTGCGGCTTCCCTTACTGTTATAGATCTATGTTGCTCAATATCCGGATGAATAAAATAATGTCCATCTTTTTTTGAAATATGAGCCAACATTGTATGACAATAATGATCCTTACCTTCTACAACCTTAAATCGATCCACGAATGAATGTCGGTTTTATGGGTTTTAAGCTCCTCTGGAAGGCTATTATAATTCAATCTACTTCCTTTACCATCATCCCATGCCTCTATAGCTCTCTTGTAGATTTCTATATCCCTATCTTTATTTGGTCTTGCCTTATGTAATGTAAGAACATCATCATCTGAACGCAACTTCATTGTTTTTAAATAATCACTATATTCGCCAGAACGATATTCACTTACATCCTTACCTCCTCCGGTACAAGTTTTGGTAAATCATTTAACAGATCTTCAACAATGGCATCTGATGTTCGATCCTGAAACTCAGGATAAGAATATTTTGTCCCTTTTTTCCATCCGACAATAATCATTCGTCGCCTGTTTTGAAGAACGCCAAAAGTCCTAGCATTCCGCTCCTGAGGCTCGATTTCATAACCCACCCTCTTTAGCTGCGCTTTTATTTTTTCCAGTCTCACCGCCATTGGCGGACTCTATTCCCATAACGTTTTCAAAAACAAACATTTCAGGCTGATATTTCTTCAGAAATCTTGCATATAGTTTATACAAATCATTTCTTGGATCCTCGTTCATAGGAACCTTCATATGACTACTCTGAGCCCTACCAACCAACGAATATGCTTGGCATGGTGGCCCACCGATTATAACATCCACATGTGAGATTCCCTGTTCTTTCATAGACTTATCGATTCTTTCAAAAAGTCCAAGCAATGTTTCATTTGACATGGTTTCGCAGATTACAGACTGCAATAATCTTTCCGGTATATATTCCAGAAACTTCTCTCTGGAAATATTACCTTTAAGATAATCATAATAATTGTTAAGCTTTCCCTGCTCCTTCAGGTAGAAATAGCCTGTTCTAGTCTCAAGTGTCTTCGCTGCATATGAGTTCATCTCAACATGCGCGATTGGTGAAAAACCAGCCTGCATAAACCCCTAAAGGCCCCTGCGCCAGCAAATAAATCTATAAAATTATAAGTTCTTTCTGAGGACTTATTCTGCATGTTCTAAAAAACCTCTATTCTTCAAATTCTCCGTCTGTATCAAAAATATGATCCAACTCATCATTATTGATAGCAGACATAACTTTATTTCTTACAGATCCTTTAGCTAGGTCAAGACGTTTTAATCTGTTCTTACCTGCTGGATCCTTTGACATTCTTATGAGCTGTATACGCCCAATTCGAACCTCTTCTTCTGCATACTTAGCAAATCCTTTGCCTTACCCAAATTGTCTTTGAATTCAGGATTGTGAGGCTCAAGAATGTCAATCACATATCCAAGTTGGTCATCCTTACGCACAACAATAAAATCGGGATATGTAGCTTTTATTTCTCCATCAATTTCATATGGGATACATAATGACCACGACTGTCTTACTTGATTACGTAACCAACATACAAAATCTGATTTCTTTTCTTCCTCTTCAATTACAGCTTTTTCCCAATTATTTAGTTTAATAATTGCTTTTCCATCTTCGTCTGCATAAAGATGATCTGTATAAGCATCGCCGCCTTTTTTTCTATTCTTGCACTGATTGTTTCCGGCAATGTGAAATTGTGTTTACTTACTTTATCTCCATCGGCGACAATGTCACTATATTGCTTTCTACACTTTTCCGACTTAGCTACAACATACTTTCTATACTTATCATTGAGCTCATGAAATTTCATTTCAGCATAAGAATTCAATTGCTTCATGCATTCATCATCTGCTGCAAAGAGAATGCAATCCAACTTAAATGCATTCGGATTATCAAAATCCAAAAATCTTCTTCCATAAGCATATGGAAATCCATATCCACCAAGTTTCGCGTCTGCTGCTCTTAACTGTCGATCCAAGTCAGATTCGAGCGATGCGAAATAATCTTCAAGTGGATAATTCTTGACCTTTTCTCCAAAAAAACATCAAACACTTGGATAAGCAATTTCATTTCCATAACTTGCTTCACAAGACTATCGTACTTCCCATCCTCACGAAGCTTTTCAATATAAGAATGAATTAAATTGGTCACATCCGTCTTAATTTCATCATTTGCTTCAGGATAAATCATATTCTGTGTAAGTACGCCTGCTAAGCTTAGTAATGATTTCAAATAACTGTTAATTTTTGTAAATCGAACCATGTAAGTTAGATAACCCTGTTCGTTTACAAATTTAATAATTGATTCGCGATCTATTTTTTCAATAAATGACAATTGTTCATAATCATTACTTTGTTGCTCGCCAGTCGTTTCAGGCTGGATATTATCTACCGGCACCTGTACTATTGGAAGCGGATGCTCTTGCGGATGGACATCTCTAGTAGCACCTGTATTGTCATTTCCATCGATGAAAGATTCTCCATTTGCAGCATTCGTCTCATTTGTAGCATTATCAAAAGAGTTTGATGTCTGAATCAATTCACTGTTGGTAGCAGGACCGACTATCTGTGAATTTGATGTCGTATTTGAATTTTGGTAATCAAACATATTCATCTGTCCAGGGACTTGTTTTTCTTGTCTCTTATTCCTTGTATGAACAGCCCATGGAACAACTACTTGCTCCTCCAAAGATTCACCATCAATGACCGTTGGTATTTCTCCACCCTCTTCACTCTGCAATTCTTTTATGACATCGTTTACAGTATCTTTATTAAAATATGGAAGATATAATCTGACATCATTTAATGATTCATCAACCATTACGTGACACTGCAATGGCGTTCTAATCATTCTTCCAAGAAGCTGCGCAATATAAGTAACATCTTGGGCTTTCCTAAAAGACATCATTGTCTCTGCACGTGGGCAATCCCATCCGGTAGATAAATTCTCCTTAAATAAAACCACCTTTATTCTTCTGTCATCCGCAATATCTACAGGTTCAACATGCGGAACATTTAAACCGTTGATAGATATTGTGCCAGTAGAACCAAAGGTATGAACCACTTCATTTTCTTTAAATCTATCCCCTATTCGTTCTTCGACTTTAGCAATCACATCATCTAAATTCGTATCCGATATCTTATCGCCTGATCCAGCAAGCACTTGAATCACAAATACCGGATTAACATTTGCATAATGTTGCTCATAAGTGTATTGATACCAATGTTCACACTTATTTTTCCATTCATCTGTAGCGGCTTGAAGCAATACCATATCGTTATGCTTGGTAGGATCATCTGGATATGTAATAACAATACGATCTTTTAATAATCCAGATGCTCTAACCTGTGCTGCAGAAATAACAATTTTATAAAGCGTTGATGTAGTATCATTACCAACAAGAGCATTAAAACGTTCTGCTGTCGCACTCATTCCTATTACAACTGGAACTGGCGAAAGCTTATGTGCCTCACTACCTTTAATAAATCGTTGCATTATTGTTGTCGCAGTACCTGCAGCTCTTCCTTGCATTCCTCGATGCGCTTCATCAATAATAAAATATAAACGATCCGTTTTTTCTAGCAGTATTCTCAATCGTCTCCCCAAATCGTATATTGACGCGAGTCTGAATGGTAGCTCAGATTTCCGCTTTTACCTAGTTTTTGTGTGTTCAAGAAGTAGATGTGACCATCATCCAAATATTCCTGATCAAATGAATCATCAGAAATAACAACACACTGATCCATACGAATTTTATCAGCCTTATATTCTATTTTCTGCTTTGACTGCTCATTAAGCTGAGGCGAGTCTGATAACCAAACAAAAATAGCATCCGGTTGTTCTTCATAGTTCTCATTACCAAAGAAAATATCCTCAATTAATGAAGCCATGATAATAGTTTTTCCTGAACCAGTTGGTGCCTGCAATGACACAACCTGTGGAACTTTTAATTGTCTATAATTATTCAAAGCAACTGCTACATGCGATCTAAGATCATTAACAGCCTGCTTTTGAAACGGAAATAATTCGTTTATCAAAGTTAATTCCTCCCATGGTTAATTCGGAAATTGTCTAAATAGTCACGGTAAAGCTGATATGATTCTTTCACATTCAAAGACTTAACCATAGATCTATAATTCACTTCATAATCTGTCACAATATAAACTGTTTGTATACTAGGATTATTATTGACCTGTTTTTCAAACTCCGCATAACAATTCTCATCCACTAAAACAGCAAATCTATTTTGTGCTAACACAAGCATATTAGGAATTTCATCTGTTTTAATATCTGGACATCGTCCCATCGCACCAGCCTTCATCCATAAAACCGGAAGAAGTTCCTTAAACTGCATTCCTAAAGCGACTGATGTTTTATCCAAAAAGCCAAGTTTAAAGAATATTGCATTGGCTTTAAATCCATCAGCCATGTTCGTTTCTACTCCTTGATAAGTTCCAGATAAAGGATTTCCTTTTACATCATGGCCTTCAATACTACAAACAGTACGTGGCCATGTAACATAATTTGCTATGCCAAGTTTTTCCCATTCTTCATCTCCCGGCTTATACCCCTTTTCCTTTAATTCTTTAGCCTCATTTTCTGAGACTTCGTTATTAGTAACTAGTACACATCTTCGTTTTCCACAATCTCCCGCATTTAAAAGATTAACAGCATGAAGTGTAGTTCCTGATCCTGCAAAAAATCTACAATTAATGCATTAGGCTTATCTGCAACAAAAATTTCAGAACATCTCGCACTGCATATAACGATTTAGGATAAGAAAACCTTGCGCTTTCAAAATACGGTTTTAACAATCGTGTTCCAAACTCGGTAGCATCATGAGATTTCCTATTCCATACAGTTTTTGGAAAAACTATTCTTTGAGACGCATCTACAGGTTTTAATATTAATGATCCGTCATCTGCCTTTCCTTCAATACGAATTTCACCTGACGCAACTCGCTTTTGGTCTCCTTGACGAACATATTGAATACTCCATCTTTTGTTTTTTCATCAAACGAACCAACTCTTAAATAACCATTTTCCAAAAGTTTCTTCGTCGTCGATGGAATAGCACCCCATGTAGATTCAGTTCCGTCATCACGTATAGGTAAAACTGCGACCAATCCTTCAGGTACCGCAACCGATTCAGCTGATTCATCAGGTAACAATGGTTCTCCGATGTCAACTATAACTTTTTATCAGGATTTATGTAAATAGGGAAAAACTGGCCTTTGGTCTTACTTCTAGCAGTACTAGTTCGCATAAAGTTAAACCAAACTCTACTAATAACACCTTTATCACCTTCCGAAAGCATATTATCATTGGTTCTACACACTCCCATTTTCCCAAATCTTAGGATAAAACATACTCTTCAACTCGTGAAAACTCATTCTCTCTACTTGTTCCATTTCTGCTAATAACAGATGTAATCATTTGCATCTGTGCTTCAGGAAACAATTCTTCTAATATCTTCCGTTGGAATTTTCTTCAGAAATGAAAAAAGAGGGGAACCCATAAGTCTTAAACCTACAGATTCCCCAAAAAGAATTATCGAGTGATATTGCGTCTTCTGATATGTTCC
>VOFH01000134.1_pt1 | contig 10001 bp, 17 predicted proteins | sample 5384091 | NCBI WGS metagenome assembly VOFH01 (sample SAMN12384727, study PRJNA508395) | human gut metagenome | isolation source: healthy gut G | host: Homo sapiens
GGTGACTAAAATCTTTCCAACCGCTCCGGCCTGCTTCAGTTGGCCCATTGCAATAATATGGTCAATGGCCTCCGACTTAGCCGAGTCAATGAAGCCGCAGGTATTGATGATTACCACGTCGGCCCCGTTCACATCCGGTAAAATCTCATGCCCCGCTTCCTGTAAGCGGTACATCATCTGCTCACAATTCACCTGATTTTTGGCACAGCCAAGGGAGATAAAAGCCAATTTTTGCCATATTTATTCCTCCGGTTCTCCGTCCCAAGACTCCCCGCCGGGTCAGGCAGCGGCGAATGTCCTGCCAGGCAAAGCCTCTGCGTAGAAGGGCGTCAATGGTTTTTTGCAATTCCTTGCCGTTTGGTTCCGGACCTAAACGCCGGTCCAGAAAGGCGGTAATTGCCTCGTCAGGATCCGGCAGATCAGTCAGAACCTGATCCCACAATTCCCTGGGGATTTGTTTTTCATAAAGCATCTGACGCAGACGGGCCGGGCCGTACCCGCGGGAAAGCCCCGCCGGACAATTTGCCGGGCCGTATCCAAATCATCCACCAGCTGCAGCTCTTGCATCCACGCTACCGCTGCCCGGGCATCTGCGTCCGTTTCCCCTTTCCGCCGCAGGCGGTTTTCCAAATCCCGCGTAGATACCGACGCGGCCGAAACAATCCGAACAGCCCGCATTTTGGCCGAAACCGAGCCTGCCGCTTTTCGGAGCTCCGCCAGCTCTTCCTCCTCCAGTTCCCGGTCTACGTACAGATGAAAATCCGCGATGGTCTGGGGTAAAGCCGCAAAAGCCGTCCCATCGGACAGCTTTAGATGGTACTGTCCTGCCCGGTCTGCCTTGGGCGAAATCATTTCAATCCTCATCATTAAAATCGTCGGCGATGACGCCCACCGGCTTGTCCGCCGCTTTCGCCGGAGCTTTCCCCTTCACATTTTGGAGCTTATAGAGATTTTCCCGAACCTGCTCCTCCAGCTGATGCATCAGCTCCGCCGATCCAAGATATACTGCTTGGCGTTGTCCCGTCCCTGACCGATTCTGCTCATCTCCAATGGAGAACCAGCTTCCGCTCTTCTGTACCAGGTCCAGCTGCACCGCCATATCCAGAATCTCTCCGCCCTTGGAGATGCCCTCTCCATACATGATGTCAAAAACCGCTTCCCGGAAGGGCGGCGCCACCTTGTTTTTCACCACCCGAACCCGCGTCCGGTTGCCAATCACATCCGAGCCGTTTTTGATAGATTCCACCCGGCGCACGTCCAAACGGACCGAGGCGTAAAATTTCAGCGCATTGCCGCCGGTGGTGGTCTCGGGATTTCCATACATGACGCCAATTTTCATGCGCAACTGGTTGATAAAAATCACCACGCAGTTGGTTTTCGCGATGGAGCCGGCCAACTTTCGAAGCGCCTGGGACATCAGCCGCGCCTGGAGGCCCACAAAACTGTCTCCCATCTCCCCTCAATCTCCGCCCGGGGCGTCAAAGCTGCCACGGAGTCCACAACCACAGCGTCCACCGCGCCGGAACGCACCAAGGCGTCTGCGATTTCCAGGGCCTGCTCCCCCGTGTCCGGCTGAGAGACCAGCATGGAGTCAATGTCTACGCCCAGCGCTGCGGCGTAATCCGGATCGAGCGCGTGCTCGGCATCCACAAAGGCGACTTCGCCGCCGCGCTTCTGTGCCTCCGCCAAAACGTGCAGGGCAAGCGTCGTCTTACCGGAGGATTCCGGACCGTAGATTTCAATAATCCGGCCCCTGGGCACACCGTCGATCCCCAAAGCGGCATCCAGCGCCAGAGAACCGGTGGGAATGGCATCCACCGCCATCTCAGGCCGGTCGCCCAAGCGCATAACGGCTCCTTTCCCGTAAGTCTTTTCAATTTGAGCCAAGGCCGTCTCCAGCGCTTTTTTCTTGTCGCTGGCCGGCGCCGGCGCCTCATACGCAGCTTTCTTCGTTGCCATTGTGATCTTCCTCTCTCGGTTTCCGAGCCAACACGGCCCGTTCAATGTTGTTAAAATCTTTGGTCCGCTCTACAATCTCATAGCCGTGCTGCGCCAAAATGGAGCACACGTCGTCTCCCTGTCCCATACCGAACTCAAAGCAGAGCCAGCCTCCCGGTTTCAGCGCTCTGCCATAACGGGCCGCAATGGAACGGTAAAAATCCAGGCCGTCCCGGCCGCCGTCCAGCGCCAGGCTGGGCTCAAAGTCCCGAACACTGGGCTGTAGAGAAGCCATATCACCGGAGCGGACATAGGGTGGATTGGAAACAATCAAGTCGAACATACCCAAAAAGCCAGACGGGTCTTGAAGCGCGTCGGCCTGAACGCAACTGACCCGGCCCGTTAATTTCATCAGCGCCGCATTCTTTTTGGCCACAGCCAAAGCCTCTCGGGAGACATCGGCCAAGGTCACTCGGGCATCCTTCACCTTTCTGGCAATGGCCAAACCAATGCAACCGGAACCTGTGCACAAATCCAGAATCCGAGGATCCTGCTCCAGGAAAAGGGCTTTTTCAAAGCCAGCTCCGTTACAGCGCAGGTATCATCGGGGATCAGAACATTCCGGTTTACATACAGCGTCATACCGAAAAAGTCCCACTCCTCCAAAATATACGCCAAGGGCTCGCCTGCCAGTGCCCGGGCCGTGAAATGTTCCATATTTCTGCAGACCTGGTCGGTGGCGTACTGGTCCCGCTGGGCCAGTATGGCCTCCTGACTTTTCCCCGAAGCGGCGCACAGAAGCTCCCGGGCCAGAAGCCCGGCCCGCTGCTGGCCCTCCACGGGAAGCAGGGCTTTTCTGGCGTCCAGGTATAGATCACTATACTTTTTTTACCATCTGTCAGCCCCCTTTTTTCGGGAGAACGGCCTCCAGCGCGGCGATGCCCACTTCTATCATGGAATCGTCCGGTTCTTGGGTGGTAAAGTTCTGAAACCACATGCCGGGAGCCGTGATGATTCTGGCAAAAGCGTTGTCATGACGGCCTACCCAACGGTTGATTTCGTAAGCCACGGAAACCACCAGCGGGATCAGAAGCAATTTATAGACAATCATAATGAAGCGGTATAAAAAGCCCCCCGCATGGGTTCCAGCCCGGGGACCAGAGCAAGGAGCAAAGACGAAGCAATGGAAAAAATCAGGATCGACAAAACCATTACCACCAAAGAGGAAACTGGTGCCGCATCTGGGGTGAAGTCTGGTCTGCCGGCGCACATTTTCCACCGTCAGGGGCAGCTTCGCCTCGTAGCACCGAATTGTTTTGTGCTCTGCTCCATGATAAGAAAATAACCTTTTCATATCCTTCATCTTAGAAATCAAATACATGTACAAGAAAAAGATCCCCATGCGGATGACGCCCTCCAGCAGGTTGACCCCTAAATTACTGGAAATCCACCGGTCAAAAAAAGCTGCCGATTACCATAGGAAGCAAGAAAAACAGACCCACCGACATGGCCAAACCCAGAATTACCGCAAAGGCCACCAACGCCTGCTGGAATCTTTCATTGCCCAGTTTCTTTTTCCAGCCATTGGTCAAATTTGGATGTGCTCTCTTCTCCTGCCTCCTCCGGGGAAAGGTCCGCCGACCGCATCAGCGCCTTCACGCCGACGATGTTGGAGCCGAATAAATTGTATACGCCGCGGATGAGGGGCCAACGCAAGGGAGAGTTTTCCGGCGGAAGCTTACGCGGCATGACCTCCACCGTAAGGCCATCTTTACCACGGACCACCACGGCATCCTTTTCCGGTCCCCGCATCAAAATGCCCTCGATCAAAGCTTGACCGCCTATCATAGTTTTAAACTTTTCCTGTGCTATCGGTTGGTTTTATTTGCCATAGTATTTCATGTTCTGCCTTTCTGTTTCTATTGCGCCGTAGCAGGCAGACAGATCACCACTAAGGTACCGCCGCCCACTGCATTGGAGAGCGTCAAGCTTCCGCCGTGCATCTCCACGATTTCATCGCAGACTGCCAGACCAATTCCGGAACCTCTGGCCTTGGAGCTGCCCTTGAAAAACTTTTTCTTAACCAGAGGAAGCTCATCTTCCGGAATGCCCGGACCGTAATCCCGAATCCGAATGATGACGGAATCTCCCTCCAGCCCAATGGAGGCGTCGATGCGTTTTCCCTCTCCGCCGTGTTTGGCTGCATTGTCCAAAATATTCAGCAGCACCTGACGCATCCGCTTGGGATCACAGGGAATCTCCGGGATGTCATCGTCGTTATCCGGAACCCGCAATTGGATCCCTTCCTGCCGCAGGCGGCTGCCGTACATGTAGACCGTATCCTCAAATTCAGCCCGAAGATCCGTCATCTCCACATTCAGCGTCATGCGGCCGTCTTCCATCCGGGTAAAGTCCAAAAGCTCCGTCACCATTTCGGTCAACCGGCGGCTTTCTCTCTGTATGATCCCAATCCCTCGCCGGGTCTCCTCCGGATCCAAAGTCTCGCCGGATAAAAGGGTCTCGCTCCAGCCGCTGATGGCGGTCAGGGGCGTACGGAGCTCATGAGACAGGGAAGAAATAAACTCTGTCTGCATTTTTCGTTCTGGTTGATCTTATTGGACATATCGTTGATGGTCTGCGCCAGATCGCCAATTTCATCGTCATATTTGGACTGAATTTGTACCCCGTAGCTGCCTCCGGCGATCCGTTTTGCCGTCGCCGTAATCTCCGCCACCGGCTCCAGGATAGAACGAATATAAAAATTGCTGCTCAGGAAGACAACCAAAACAAACAAGCATCCCGCTGCAATGGCCGCCAAAGCCACAAAGGTCAGCTGTCGGTCTACAATTTTCATACTGGTCACATAGCGCAGAACGCCGATTACCTCTCCGCTGGAGTAAATCATGGGGCTGGAAACCGCCATAATCCGTTCTCCCGTGGCAGGGTCTTTGCCCACATAGGTGGCCATTTCTCCGGTTTTCATCGCATCGGAAATGTCCGAAGTCGTCGGGGAAACGCCTGCCCACTGACCATAAGAGGATGCCACCAGACGGCCGCTGGTATTGATGAACTGCAGCTCAATGGTATTTTTTTCCTCAAAGGTCCTGGCATAGGTCGCACAGGATTGGTAGTACTCACTATAGCTCTGCCCAATATAGCTTGCAAAAAATTCCGTCGTCGTCTTGGCCCGATGGCGCATGTCCGACTGCATGTTGGAATAGTAATATGCCGCTATGGAAGCCGTAATCAGGACCACAAAAACGGCAGCCAGCACCGAAACCGGACCGACCGTGTGGGTCATCCAACGGCCACGCAGGCCCCGTATTCCTTTCACCCGGCGCTTTCGCTTTCCGGCTTTTCTGACCGCTGGCTTGCGGCGGATTAAGCGCCCCACTTGTAACCGAACCCCCAGACTGTGGTAATGTATTTGGGTGTTGTAGCATCGTCTTCAATTTTAATCCGAAGCCGGCGAATATTTACATCTACAATTTTCAGCTCTCCCTCATAATCCGGTCCCCAAACGGCAGTCAAAATATCCTCTGGACAGCGCACGGCCTGGATTTTGCATAAAGAGCTTTAATATGGCATATTCCACCTGCGTCAGCCGGACCCGCTCTCCATTTTTTCTCCAAAGTCCGGTTCCGAATGTTCATCACAAACGGACCCTGACTCAGCAATTCGGCATCCGCCGCGCCATTTCCCCGATCCGGCGATATAGGGCGTCAATGCGAGCGGTAAGCTCTGCGGGAGAAAACGGCTTGGTGACATAGTCGTCCGCGCCGGTCATGAGGCCCGTTACTTTGTCCATCTCCTGGGTTCTGGCGGTAAGAATGATAATGCCAATCTGCTTATTGGTGGCCCGGATGCTCCGGCAAACCTCAAATCCATCTATATCCGGCAGCATAATGTCCAAGATAGCCACGCCGATATCCGGATTCTCCCGCAGACGGTCCATGGCCTCCTGACCGGTCCCGGCTTCAATGGCATCATAGCCGGCCCGTTTTAAATTGATGACCACAAAGCTGCGGATGTTAACCTCATCTTCTAAAATTAAAACTTTTTTCATCTTTTCACTCCTTACGTTTCACCGGTCCTCCAGTCCTCCCGGATAAAGTTAAAATAGGAGGTCAAGGTCTTCTGATCCAACTGACGCCCCAAACTGCCGCCGCCCAAAATCGCAGCATAGGTTACTTCATCCGTCCTGCCGAGCGGAAAGCGCCCATTCGACGCTGCCAGAGCCTCCCGATCGTCTCCTGTGAATGCGTAAACGGTAAAAATCGCTTGACGGTTCCGGCCTGTACCGGCGGAAAAAACATAGCCCTGAAAGCTGTCTACTTCATTTCCCGGGTTACCGACAATGTGTCCACCCAATCTTCCTGAATGCGCACATACCAACGGTCGGCATAGTTATGGTATGTGAACATTTTTTCCACCTCTCCGCCCTGGGGCGTCAAATTGTACCACCGGATCAACTCCCGCACGTCGGAATCGGCGTCCTCCATGGGGACAAGGGACGGGAGCTCAATGAGTCCGTCGTTGTCAATATCGTCTCCATAGACATAGTAATTCCGAATGGTTTTGACGCTGGTTCCCGACTCATTTGAGGCAGAAACATTGGTAAACCGGCCGGACAGGATGGCGTAGACATCTGTAATAATGGTCTCCTCATCAAAATTACTGGAGACGAATACAGCCTGAATGTCCCGGTACATCCCTCCTGTGGTGACCCGCTTCAAACTCTCTACCGGCACCGACATCGTCGCTTCGGGAGACCGCTCCATCGCGCCCTTCTGGTAGTCGTACAGCTCGGCGACACCATTGCCTCCGTCGCTGCCCGGACGCAGCAGAAACAGCTCCCGAACACCGTCTGCATCCAAATCAACGGTTAAAAAACGGCTATAATTGGCTGTAAGCAGCGTCTCCGGCGTACCATCCACATAAGTATAGGCGGAAAGAGAGTGTACCACCTCGTTACTCACCTGCCGGCCTACCACCAGTTCCACACCCCGGAACCGTCCAGATCAGCATACTCCACCTGTTCAAAGGCGGTTCCCGCCATTTCGATCACAGCCGTATTGACATAAGTCCCGTCCTGCTTGGAAAAAATCAAAATTTTCAGGGGCCGCTCCCCTGTTCCCTTGGCAAATACCAGCGTTTCGGAGAGCCCGTCGCCGTCAGATCCGCCATCTGCACAGTCTGCTGGTTCTCCCCCTGCACAGGCGCACAATATTCCAGCCCTCCCATCACCCGATCCATCGCGGCCTGGAGATCCTTATATTCCTCCGAACGCCTGGGCAAACAATACATCTGGTCCACCGTCTTCAGCATACAGCCGGACAACGATACCACCAGCGCAACCGCCACAAGCAGAAGATAGATTCGATTCCATTTCATCGTGCCAGTCCTCCTGCACGGCAAAAGTCAAAATGTCCCACTTTGTTTTATTTTTATTATTATAGACCAGTTCCATGAAAAAGGCAAGACAGCAGGAAGAAAAATTCCCGGTTCCAGCTTAAGCCTGGGGAAAAAAAGCTATTTTAAGACGACGTTGTCTTTGCCCAAAAGCGCTATCAGCTCCTGCAGCATGTCCTCCTGAAAGCCGCACATCGTGCCCCGGCGCACTTTGGTATCCGCAAAGTACAGCAGCACCGGACTGGTCCCGGGAACATGTTTAACACCGCCTTGGTCTTACGGTATTCCGGAACCGATTCTGAAGGCAGCCGCAAATAGAGCTTTTTCTCCTGCCGGCTGGGGAATTAGGTCCGGGAACCGTCCGCTGTGTAGTCCATAATAGAACGGACCCGGTTGACCACAATCTGCGGCTCTTTTTCATCCCGAATGGACAACCGGCCTAAAACCACCACACCCCTCCCCTCTTGAATCAGGCTGCCGCATTGATTTAATACGCTGGAAAATGTCAAAGAGCTCCATAGACGCCGTATCGTCTTCCAAGGTCACATAGGCCATCATAGAGTTATTTCGGGTAGTTTTCAGACGCACCTTCTGAATGATGCCTGCCACAGAGACAATGGACTCGTCCTCCACCTGGCGGCCTTCCTCCATCAGGCTGCCAATGGGCAGAACATGTGTGTTTTTCAGATAGGGCCGGTAATCATCCATAGGGTGGCCGGACAAATACAGGCCGGTGGTTTCCTTTTCCATCGCCATGCGCTCCGAGCGGCTCATTTCCTTGATGTTGGGAATCTCCACACTGGATTCGGGCTCGCTGTCGTCCAGCATGGCAAACATTCCCATTTGTCCTTCCACATTCCGGCGGCGGCTGTCCGCCACGGCCTCCATTGCCGGCTCGTATATCGCCAAAAGCTGACTCCGGTACAACCCGAAACAGTCCATGGCGCCGCATTTGATGAGGTTTTCCACCACGCGTTTATTCAGGTCCCCTCCTCCATGCGGCGGAGGAAGTCCTCCAGCGACCGGAACGGGCCGCCGGAATTCCGCTTGGCCGTCATGGTGCGAATCAACCCGCGTCCTACATTTTTACTGCTCCCAGGCCAAACCGGATTCCGTCGGGTTCCACCGTGAACTTATCCGTGGAATGATTGATATCAGGGGCAAAACCGGAATATCCAACTCCTTGCATTCGGCAATGTATCCGGCAATTTTTCCGGCGCTGTCCAAAACGGACGTCATAAGCGCCGCCATATACTGCCTCGGATAATAGTACTTCAAATACGCCGTCTGATAGGCCACTACCGCATAGCACACAGAATGCGCCTTGTTAAACGCGTAATCTCCAAAGTCGACAATTTCGTCATAAATGGACTGGGCGACTTCCTCTCGAATTCCCTGCGCAACTGCTCCGGGAATTCCCTGCTCTTTGTCGCCGTAAACGAAGACATGCCGCTCCGCCTCAATGATTTTCTGCTTCTTTTTGGAAATGGCGCGCCGGATGTTGTCCGCCTGTCCCATGGAATACCCGGCCAGACTGCGGAATATCTCAATCACCTGTTCCTGGTAGACAATGCAACCGTATGTGACACGGAGAATCGGCTCCAGAAGCGGCGTTTTTATAGGTAACCTTTTGTGCGTTCAGCTTGTTGGAAATAAACCTGGGGATGGAATCCATGGGACCAGGGCGGTATAACGCCACAATGGCCGTCAGGTCTTCCATGGAAGTGGGTTTCATACTGACGCAAACCCCGGTCATACCGGCAGATTCCATCTGGAAAACGCCCTGGGTTTTTCCCTCCGATAGCATCGTATAAATGTGCGGATCATCATCTGGGATGCGGTCCATGGAAAATTCCGGCTCTGTTTTCCGTATTTCCGCCTCCGCCTCTGCAATTACCGTCAGGTTTCGCAACCCCAGAAAATCCATTTTCAAAAGGCCCAGCTCTTCGATGGTGGTCATGGGGTACTGCGTCACGATTGTGTCGTCATTTTTGACAGCGGTACATAATGCTCCACCGGAAGCTTGGTGATAACCACACCGGCTGCATGGGTCGACGTATTCCGGGGCATCCCCTCCAAGGCCCGGGCCGTATCGATGAGCGTGCGGACCCGTTCCTCTCCGTCGTACATTTCTTGAGCCTGGGAGGGTTTTCAATGCCTCATCCAACGTAATATGCGGCGTCGCAGGCACCAGCTTGGCCACTACGTCCGTCTCGCCATAGGTAAAATTCAAGGCGCGTCCACATCCCGGATGGCGCCTCGGGCCGCCATGGTGCCGAATGTGACGATCTGGGCCACATGGTCTGCGCCGTATTTTTGCATCACGTACTCAATGACCTCGCCCCGGCGCTCCTGACAGAAATCCGTATCAAAGTCCGGCATACTCACCCGCTCCGGGTTTAAAAACCGCTCAAAAATCAAGGCGTATTTCATGGGGTCTACTTCCGTTATGTGCAGGCAATAGGCCGCAATGGATGCCGCGCCGGAGCCGCGTCCAGGGCCTACCGGAATCCCGGACTCCTTGGCATACCGGATGAAATCCCAGACAATCAGATAGTAATTTACATATCCCATTTTACTGATGACGCCGATTTCATATTCCAGGCGCTGCCTGTAATCCTCCGGCTGGCTGGGATACCGCTCTTGGAACC
>VOFH01000210.1_pt1 | contig 10001 bp, 16 predicted proteins | sample 5384091 | NCBI WGS metagenome assembly VOFH01 (sample SAMN12384727, study PRJNA508395) | human gut metagenome | isolation source: healthy gut G | host: Homo sapiens
ATGCAACTTCGCATCCGTGGGATAAGTCACGTTCTTTTCCTGTACCGTGGAATCGATGAAGGCCGTGCAGTGATGGTCCGGGCCGTCGTCCTCCTGATTGACGCGGATACTTTCTGACAGAATCAGTTCCATGCCATTTTCTCCGACACGCTTACGGAAGTGTACCAGTTCGCTTGCATTGCAGGGATAGGAAGGCGTGAATTCCAACATACCGCAAAAGTACTGGTAATAAGCATTCTCGCTCCATTGTTCAACAACCGATTCATCGGACAGGTTACGCACGTGCTTAAGAATCAGAAGTCCGCACATCAGGCGGATGGGTTTGGCCGGACGACCGTTGACGGCACAGTATAGCGGGGAGAAAGCTTCTCAAAACGGCGCCAGTCTATCTTATTGGCAAGCAGGTATAAAGGGATGCCTGGGATTCAGCTGGTCTGTCAAAGAGCTGAACAAGGAGGGCTGAGGGGGGGCTTGTTTATCATAATAATCTGCAAGTTTTCAACCATAAAGATACAAAAACTTGCAGATATATCAAAGCAATTTATATATTAATATGTTGATTATTAGGCGTAAAAGCACATTCTAAGGGGCGACTAACTATATCTACATCAGTTTCAGATTAAACAGTTAATTTCATTTTTCAGTTTTATCAATAGGCAAAAGGCAAAAAGAGTTTATATTCTTTTTGCCTTTTGCCTGTTTTCATCGGATAAATTCGGATAAAAACCGGTTCCGGAATAAAAACTAATTATAAATTTTCGCCTAAAGCTTCCGTTATTTATTGAAATTCTGTACTTTTACTTCATCTAAATAATGAATACGATGAAAACAAATTTGACTTTACTGTTGCTGATAGTTGTGACGACCTCCTGCCAACTCAAAAAGAGTGATAATATCGGAAACGGCTGTAGCCGAGTCTACAGAAATTGACAATGCCGAAGATTGCACGGCAGATACGGTCAAAGCTACCGCTATCTTCTGGATTGATAAAGTAGAAACCAAACACTGCAAAGAGTACGGCTTTCGCACAATCAAAGCTAAGGTGCTCATTCGCGAAGACGGGAAGGTTGATTTGCTGTCATTCGTCAAGAAACAATCGCCTGATGTAGAGAAGTACATACGCCATCACCTCTCTAAATTTCAAGTAACGGAAAAGATGTTTGAAGGCGGTTATGTGCAACCCGAAGAACAATTCGTGCAGCTTCGCTGCTTATGGGGAATGTTGAAAGGCAAGTAATCAATGTGCTCACAACCGGAGCTAAAAGCAAAGATACCCCGTTGTCTTAGCGTCTATCTTTTTTTCATCTGTACCTTGTTTTTCAGCGCATACCGTTCGTCTACCACTCTGTCCGTAGGGAAGAAAGTGAAAATAAGCCGCCACTCTCCTTCCTTATAGATAAATTTACGTCCACTGGCTCCACGAAGAATTACTTCGTATTTTTCCTGCAGGAAAGCCTCGATATGTTCCGGCATTTCTGTGCCGGATGCCGAAAACTCCACTGTTATAAAAAAATGCGGAATAGAAGTTTCAGCCACTTTACGGAATATCTGATCGGTAATTGTCATTTTCGGGGTTCTTTGGTTACCTCTAATAATTTCCCATATGCGTCAAAAGATTGACGCGAAGCCAATGAAATAGTAATCATCAGCGACAGCATGGATGCCGTGAAGGTTATCACCATAATCATCATCTGATATTTGATAGCGACATTCGGGCTACTACCTCCCAGGATTTGTCCGATCATCGTGCCCGGAAGAGCACCAATCCCATCACGGCAATGTTCGCAATCAGGGGACTAAACGATTTAATGATGGCCTGCCGGATAAATGGAGCCTGCGCTTCCTGCCTTGTTGCTCCGTTTCCCAATAAATACCGATATAGTTGCTGTTCACGTTTCAATCCACTATAATAAGTATTCAAGGCTATTACATTGCTGGATAGCATATTTCCCATCAGGATACCGAATATCGGAATAAAGTATTGGGCGCTAAATATATTGTCCAATTGAAGAACAATACCGATAAAGTAGAAGCCTACCAATACAACACTACAAAGAAATCCTACCGTAATAGGGATTAATAAAACACTACGTTTCAACTGGGTACGTACCAATGCGGTCTGCCCGGCCACGAATACCATAATTATCACCCAAAGAAAATTAATCCAGGGATTGTTCCATAAAAAGAGATATTTCAGATACATGCCGATAAAGAACAGCTGGATAATCATCCGTAATGTACCAATCACGGCAGGTTTCAGCAATCCCGTTTTAAATTTCCAAAGGTAAAAAAACGGAATGGCAAGCAATAGCAGCCCTATAAAGAGATTATAATATGATATATCAATCGTTCCCACAATATATTCTTAACAATTCTATCCGATTTGCGTTACAGTTCAATTAATTACAGTTCTATTAAATAATGACAGCCCGAAGCAAAGTCCTTATCATGTGATACGGCTAACACAGTCGTTCCCCTTTCCGCCTGTCGCCGGAAAAAAGACAGGACCTCTACCGGTTGATCCGGCATCCAAAGCAGAAGTAGGTTCATCTATGATAATGAGAGGTTTGTTGAGCATAGCGGCTACAGCAAGCATGATGCGTTGACGCTGACCACCCGATACTTCATTCACCCTCTTTGTATATAATTCGTGTTCCAGCCCCAATTCATCGAAACAAGTGAAAAGTCTTTCTTCCGAAAAAAGGAACAGAACGATTCACTTTCAGTCCGAACGGGAGAGCCACCATCTCTTTGACCCATTCAAAAGGTAGTGCCAATTCTTGAGGAATCCATGCAATCTGCCGCCTGACTGTATCAATAGTCGATTTATCCAGTACCATTCCTCCTATCCTGATTATCCCTTCTTTCAAAGGCACAAACCCCATTACCGCATTCAGCAACGAAGTCTTTCCACAGCCAGATTGTCCTACAATACAGGCAGTTTCTCCCCTTTCCAATTTCATATTAAAACCGGAAACAAGAACCTCTGTCCCAAAAGCAATACAAATGTTCTCAATATGTAGCATTTAATCGTACCTTTTGAAAATTTCACCAAAAGTATAAAAAAACAAGGGCATACGTATCAAAATCCCTTTGTTTTCTTAGAAATTTTCTTAGAACGACATGTTTTGTCGTCACGTGACATTATCTTTGCTCTTGATAATTAAAATTAATACCAAATATGGGCAAGAAACGGGAAGGAATGCAACGAATGCTGGTCATTATCAATAAATTAAAAGGACCTCAACAGTATGTGCCACGTAAAGAATTGAGAACTACGTGACACATCGCATGGAAGAACGAGATGGAACACCTGTAGACATAAGAACTATGCAGCGAGACTTCAAAGATATAGAAGATCTATTTGGTATCCGCATCTGTTTTGATAAGAAACAAAACGGTTATTATATCAATGAGGAAGACGATTTGAAAAAGGAGCAGTACGAACGGCTTCTGCTAAACTTCGACCTATTGAATGCTTTGGACAAAACTTCCAACCTACACACCTATGTTCTTGCCGAACATCATCGACCAAACGACAGTGAATGTCTTCCGGCATTGATAAAAGCCATTAAATTCTTTCACCCGGTAGAATTCAGTTATATTTATGTACGTGAAGGAGACAAAGTACGCAAAAAAGAAAGTCTTACCTTATTATCTGAAAGAAGACCAGCAAAGATGGTATCTCCTCGCCTATGACAACAACATATTAAAAACTTTCAATATAGACTGTATCCGCAATCTCCAAATCCTTTATGAGGAAACCTTCAAAAGGAATATGAATATTGATGCAAACAACTTATTTAAAGACAGCTACGGCATCTGGAATCAGACAGATATTCCAGTAGAAAATATTGAACTAAGCTATAGTGCATTAGATGCTAGTTTCTTGAAATCGATTCCTTTGCATCATTCACAAGAAATCATTACGGACAATGAGATGGAATTTCGAATCAGATTACGCCTTCGTATTACTAATGATTTTGTAATGGCATTGCTCTCACGTAGTAGTTCACTTACAGTAATTGAACCGTTACATCTTCGGGAACGAATACGGAGAATTTATGAGGAAGCAATAAAAAGACATTTATAATATAACGTTTCACATTAAAACTATGAATCTATTTAAAGCATTATTTGGTAGCAGTTTTTTCAGCAAGAAATGAAACGTAATCAACAATATCGCGACAACTATGCCTGCTGCGATGATATTGACGTAAATATTGATCTTGCAGAAGAAATTGAAAACGAAACACAGAATGAAAAACTGGTTTTGTCTGACTATATACCTGAATCTTATTTATATGACAATGAGAATAGAGAAATGGATGATGAGATAGATTTGATAGAGTAAGAAACGAAGACTATACTTAAACCTAAAAAAACAATACCCTAGAGTGTTATATTGCAAAATATATCTATATTTGCACTGTCATCATAAGCAATTATATGACATTACATTTTATTAGATGAAAGTGTTTTGCTTTTATCCTTATTCGGGAAATCTGGTAAATTTCAAAAGGAACAGGGATAACAATAACACTCATCACTTGTATTTTCGTATGTGTTACCTATGCGCATATCTATACAAGTGTGGGGGTATTGTTTATTTGTTCCTTAGGTTTACCAGAACCTCCCCGATAGATAAACAGACGACTCCACACTTTCTTTTTTTATGTATAACCTCATTTTAGGGAGTCGAAATGATATTATAAATAGGATGTTTATGGAAAAAATTTCGGCAATTCCCAAACCTGAAATTGGAGTTAGAATTCTTCTTTCCCAAAGAAGTTGGTGTAAAAAAACACAATGAAGATTTTTTAATTCTAACAGTACTATTCTGTTTATTCATGTTATGTTGGATATTTGCGTTTTTAAATTTTATAGGAATAGATGTTTAATAATATAAACTTTGATTATATGGAAAACAATAATGAAATAAAAAAGATTGATTCTTCAATGGTTGAATGTCCCTTTTTGTAAGAATGTGATAGAAGCTCCTTCTAAACCGGACGTTATATTCAAATGTCCCAAATGTTATAAGGAGCTTATTACTTATGATAAAAGTAATGAGCCTACACTAAATTATTCACAAAATTCCACAACTCTCAATTGTAAAAAATATGTCCTTAATTTATTGTAAAGATTGCGGGAAGCAAATATCAGATAGTGCTTCAAACTGTCCATTCTGTGGTTGTTCACAAAATAACATCCCATCTAATAATAACGAAATTAGTCTAAGTTATCTGTTCGTCAGCTTCTTAATACCACTGATTGGTCTGATTTTGTGCTTTACTTCATGGAATCGCCATGAAGGAAAAACAAAATCTGCTTTGATAGGTACATTAGTCGGAATCATATTTACAGCAATACTTTATTCTATTATCTAAACATATTCATTCTCATGAATAATTCTGATAAGTTCATTTTATTTAGTATCATAGTTATAATAGGATTACTAATCATCTGGGGTGTTTCTTTTCAGAAAGATTATCTCCTGAATTCAATCCCAATGCAAGTGAAGAACAAAAGACAAACTGGATTAAGGCAAAAACAAAAAGAATATATTAAAAACAATTTGTACAATAATGAAGAATATATAGCATTAAAATGGGAAGGAAGTGGTTATACTGATGATTTAGGTCATACAACTACGTATAGCACTTTTCATATACCTTCCGTTGAATGGAATACATTGCGCCTTTCACATACATTCAAAATAATCAATAAAAAAGGTTGTGAATCTCATTATTGTAAACATATTGAATTTGACAAAAAAGGGAATATTACAAATTTTGTCAATCGTATTGATGGAGAAGATTATACAGGGATAGAACAAATTACAGGTATGATACAAGGTCCATTAAGAAATAGTAATAACGAGGAGCTTATAATATGGGGAGAGGATATAGTAAGAAAACATATTTCAGAAAATCTGAATAACTCACAAAAAATATATTCCTATAGAATGGACACTATATACAAAATTAACTTTAGAACGAAAAGTCTTTGATGCGTTGGATTTTACATTTTCTTCTATTAAACAAGTTGCTGATTTTCATCCTAACTGGATACACGCAGCATTATGTATTGAGCATAAATATATAATAGAAGGAAGAGATGGATATAAGCAAACAAAGCACAGCGTATTCATAATATCTCCCAAAGGAAAAGTTAAAGAAGTTTCCTACGGATATTTCTCTATTAGTAAAAGTGCAGAGGAACAGTACAAGCTATTATTTACCAATTTTTATTGATATAGAATTTGTCATGCTTTAATATTATTGTTTATGAGAAAGTATATTTTTTTATTCCTGCTTTTATGTTTTACAACAAATGTTTTAGGACAAAATACGGAAAGTTCTCAAACGGAACAACATCAATTAGTTGAATGGTCAAAAAACTGTATCAAGGAGTTTTTCAATGCAGTATCATTATCGGATACTCTCATTCATGAACCTATTGAATGGATCTTAATTGTGCAAGACGCACGTTATCCCATAAAATTGAAAATGGAGGAGCAAAAAACAGACACACTTCGCGGTTGTATAAAACTTCTTGATAGCAGAGGAGTGTTTGACCAATATTTTGAAATATCAGAAGCCCCTGATGCATTTATAGCTGTATCATTGGTTCATAATATAAAATCCAAACGTACAGGTTTAAAAGTAGAATCAGGTGAAATTACATTCGTTCTTGATAATAAAGGAAAGGTATTGGAAATCAAGGACTATGTTAGACCTATGGCAATACGCCAAATGACGACAATGCTAGTGCTTGATAAGACAAAGCAACTATTAGCTGAAAACTTAGGTAAGGATATATTAAAGTTGGAATGGAAATTTCAATCTGATACTCAAAACTGGGTATTAGAAAATGATAATAAAATTATTTACCGATTGACACCTCTTGAAATTATCTATTTTGCTCAAAAATTTATGAGAAAAAGAAATTAGATTTATTTCTATTCAATCAATAGTTCGTTAAACATTTCCTTAACACTTATGCTACGTAAAGAATTGGAGAACTACATGACACATCACATAGAAGAACGAAAACATAACTTTCATCATTAAACTAATTTTATTTTATATGAAACCAAGAGAATATGAAGAGTATATCCGAGAATTATTCAATAAACAAGGATATACCACTGAATTAACTCCACAAAGCGGAGATTATGGAATTGATATTTTGCCACAAAAGGAAGGGAAAAGATAGCGATTCAAGTAAAAATGTACGGAAACTCTAGAAAAGTAAATAGAAGCATGATAATGGAGTTACATGGTGCAAAAGATTATTTTGGATGCAATAAAGCTATTTTAGTTACCAATGGAGAAATCATGCCTGATGCTATAGAAGTAGCCAACCGTCTACAAATAGATTTGCAAATAATTGATTATCCTGACAAAACAACCAAAACAGCAGAAGGTACCCTTTATTCATCAGCCTCCCCCCAAAAAAGTACAAGATATAGAATCTAAGAGCTCAAACATTTTTTTTACCAATGAGGAATACACGTTCGATTCCATTTGGGAAACATACATTATGCCACTCAAAGGAAAACTTTGTATAATAACCGAGGAAAAGAAAATATAATCACAAACGTAGATTGGGCAGGAATAACAAGAATAACCTCACAAGGAAACCCAGGTAAAATTGAAATAGAACATTTCAAAAATGCCATTAAAATACTATTAAAAAAAGGAGAAATCACTCGGGATTATATCAACCAGAATTGCGTAAAACGAGCTTCTTCCGGTATTGTATTAATCTTGTCACAAGTACCATTCTTTAAGTTGGATGAAAACCCTTAAGACTTACTTTTAAGTTGAAAGAATAAGTTTTACTTTCAAAAATGACATCGTTTAATGTAAAGTTTTCCAATTTTGATCTATCTTTGCCTCACTAATTAATTCGAGAAAAGTTATGATACTGAATGAAAGAGATGCCCGTCATGAGCATGTATTACAAGTAGCCCGCCAGATGATGACTGCTGCACGTACTGCTCCGAAAGGAAAAGGAATCGATATTATCGAAGTGGCCCTAATCACTGATGAAGAGATTAAACAACTATCGGACACTATGATAGCTATGGTAGAAGAACACGGAATGAAATTCTTCCTTCGGGATGCCGACAACATCTTAAGCGCTGAATGTGTTGTATTGATAGGAACACGCGAACAGGCACAGGGCTTAAATTGCGGTCATTGCGGCTTCACGACCTGCGACGGACGTACAGATGGAGTTCCCTGCGCATTGAACAGCATAGACGTAGGTATCGCCATAGGTTCCGCGTGCGCTACTGCAGCCGATTTACGTGTAGACACACGTGTCATGTTCTCCGCCGGGCTGGCAGCACAACGCCTGAACTGGCTGAAAGACTGCAAGATGGTAATGGCCATTCCTGTAAGTGCATCCTCCAAGAATCCGTTCTTTGACCGGAAGCCGAAGCAAGAAACGAATTCATAATAGTCACATCGATGCGAAAAGGCACACTGACGACTGATGCAGACAATAAACTGATTTTATAAATAACTAAATATATAATAGTCTAATGGGAATCATGGTTGGACTCCCCAGCCCAAGTGGCTCGGAGAAAGATTTGCAGTTGAACTTCGGCAAAAACATGACTGTGCAGGTAGAAATGAGAGCTTCTCACCTGCCCGCCGAATGGCATCCGCAAAGTGGCATACAGTTGACATGGCCGCACACCGGTACAGACTGGGCATACATGCTGGCAGAAGTGCAAGAGTGTTTTATAAACATAGCCAGGGAAATAGCGAAGCGAGAGTTACTATTGATTGTCACCCCGAACCGGAAGAAGTGAAAAAACAGATAGCCGCTACCGTCAACATGAACAACGTCCGCTTTCTGAAATGTGAGACAAACGACACATGGGCACGCGACCACGGAGCCATCACCATGATAGACACCGGCAACCCTTCCCTGCTCGACTTTACATTCAACGGCTGGGGATTGAAGTTCGCCTCCGAACTGGATAATCTGATCACCGGACAGGCTGTAAAAGCCGGAGCGCTGAAAGGCCAGTATATAGACTGTCTTGACTTCGTTCTCGAAGGAGGCTCCATCGAAAGCGACGGTATGGGAACACTGCTTACCACCACCGAATGCCTGCTCTCTCCCCACCGGAACGGTAAACTGAATCAAGTAGAGATAGAAGAATATCTGAAATCAACCTTCCACCTGCAAAAGGTTCTTTGGTTAGACCACGGCTATCTTGCCGGTGACGACACTGACAGCCACATCGACACTTTGGCACGTTTCTGTTCTACCGACACCATTGCTTACGTAAAATGCGATGACAAAGAAGACGAACACTACCAAGCATTACTCGCAATGGAGGAACAGCTGAAAACATTCCGCACCTTAGCAGGAGAGCCCTATCGCCTATTAGCCTTACCCATGGCAGACAAGATAGAAGAAGACGGCGAACGCCTACCCGCAACTTACGCCAACTTCCTGATTATGAACGACGTTATTCTCTACCCGACATACAATCAGCCGGTGAATGACAAAAAAGCAGGAGAAGTATTGCAGCAAGCCTTTCCAAACCATCAGATAATCGGAATAGACTGCCGTGCCTGATTAAACAGCACGGTTCCCTGCACTGTGTCACCATGCAATATCCCATTGGGACTATAAAGTTATAAAATAATGAATGAATCAACCCACTAATTATTCATCATGAAAAGATAAAAGTCGGAATCATCCAACAATCCAATACCGCAGATATTCGGGTCAACCTGATCAGTCTTCTAACTTTTTGTAGAATATTGTTTACATATTCTTGTTTTTTTTCCTTCCCACCCATGCATTATGTACATGTCTTTTTTAGGGGAAGTTAAAACCTCTCCTGTTTTTCCTGTTATTTTAGTCAGATTATGCTGCCTTTCTTTTTTTCTTTTCGACCTTTTCTATCATACATACCGCATTGGCTGTATGTATCCCAAAGAAAATCCAAAGTACTTCCGTTTTCC
>VOFH01000219.1_pt1 | contig 10001 bp, 14 predicted proteins | sample 5384091 | NCBI WGS metagenome assembly VOFH01 (sample SAMN12384727, study PRJNA508395) | human gut metagenome | isolation source: healthy gut G | host: Homo sapiens
CGTCTTGTCTCTCTATGGTGCGCAGCCGGGGATATTTCCGGCGTCATTCTTTCCTGCGTTGTGCCCTCTATGCTGGCCTGTGTCCGCAAGGCGCTGAACCACCTTTACACGGACGCATCTATGTCGCAGGGCCGGGCCTCAAAACCGGGCTTTCCATCCGGACAGATGATCCCTCCCAGCTTGGCAGCGAACTGGTGTGCAGCGCCATTGCAGTTTTGGCCGACTATCCGCCTCCTTGCGTTATTATCTCTATGGACACCGCCGTTTCCATCACGGCTCTGGACAACCGGGGCGCACTGCGGGGCGGGGCCATTCTGCCGGTGTAAAGATTGGCGTTGAAGCATTGTGCGCACGTACCGCACAACTACCGCAGATTGATTTGTCCGCTCCCGCTTGCGGGGTTCTGGGCACGAATAGTTCCGCCAGTATGCAGGCTGGCGCGATTTTTTGGCACAGCTTCCATGCTGGACGGCATGATTGACCGCTTTGCCCAAGCTTTGGGCGGTACGCCCACCTGCGTTGCCAGCGGAGAGCTTGCTCCCGTAATCCTGCCGCATTGCCTCCATAAGATCTATTATCGTGAGAACCTTGTTCTGGACGGTCTGTATAGGCTCTACCAGAAAAACACAAAATAGAATACATCTTACATGATTTTGGTGTTCCGCTTCTTTATATTACATTATATAGGGGCGTGTACATAAATTAGCTTGCGCTGTATCCGCTTTAGGCGGAACAGCAGTAAAGGAGTACAATATGAAAAGCACAAAAACCACGTATCTTGTCCGCATCGCGCTTCTGATGGCTATTACCATCGTTCTGGCCGCCACACCGTTGGGCTATATTCCCGCCGGAGTGTTGTCCTTCACCATCATGGTACTTCCTGTCGCAATCGGCGGCGTTTTGATGGGGACGCCGGCCGGCCTGATTCTCGGTCTTACCTTTGGTGTAACGAGTTTTATTAAAGCCCCTACGGAGGCCTTGGGGCAGTTGATCTTGAGTTATAGCGGTCTGTTTACTGCGTTTGTCTGTATTGTGCCGCGCGTCTGCGTCGGACTTTTTGCCGGGCTGATGCACAATGTGATGAAAGGCCGCCAAAAGCAGCCCGCCTGGCTGTATCTGCTGGCTGGCGGCGGCTCCTCATTTGTAAACACAGCGCTGTTTGTGGGAATGATCTACCTGTTCTGCCATGGTATCGTAGAAAACGCGTTCGGGCTTGCAATCTGGTCTTCCACACTGCTGGGCGGCGTCGTGGAAATGGCCGCAAACGCCGTACTGACTATGGCTATCGCCAAAGCGCTGGAACGCTTTGTGCGGCCCGCAGCATAAGAATTCCCCCGACGACGCACAAAAAACGTTTCAAACGCTTGCAAAATTGAATTCTTATGATATGATAAATAGTGCCCTCCTTGTAAGGGAGGGCACTATATGAATGTGCGTCTGTAGCTCAGCTGGGATAGAGCGTTCGGCTCCGACAACTGTGATAATGCATCGCGTTTCATTTCAACGCTATTTGACCGAAGGGCTTGCAAACATGCGGTTTTATCGTGTGTTCAATTCTGTCGAAGGCAGTAGCCTGACTACTGTTTGACGACTAAAATTAAAAAGTAGTTTACTATATGCAAAAAATCTGCGATAACCCTGATTGGGATTTTGCCGGTATTTATGCTGAAAAGGAATCCGGTACAAGAGTAGATAATAGAGATGAGATTCAGCGCTTAATGAATGATTGCAGAAATGGAAAAGTAGATTTGATTTTGATGAAATCCCTTAGCCGTTTTGGACGCAATACGTTGGACGTCCTGCTTATGCTTAATGAATTATCAAGATTAAATGTGGTTGCCTACTTTGAAACCGAGGACATTTGGTCTAATGAACTTCAAAAAAAGTATATTACGATGGCAGCTGCGGCTTATCAGGAAGAAAAAGCAGACAAAAAGTGAAGCTATTAAATGGGGGTATTCACCAGAGTAGTTATCACGGACATATCAAGCTAAATCATTCACAATTTCTTGGCTACGGTAGAGATGAGAATGGAAATCTTGTAATCATTGAAGAGGAAGCTAAAAATGGTGCGACTTATTTATGATTTGTTTCTGCAAGGTTATGGCTGTCGTAAGATCAAGAAACATCTTGAAGATCATGGTATAAAAACTGTTACTGGTAAAGAGCAATGGAGTACATCAACTATTGACCGAATTCTATCCAATGAAAATATATTGGTCGCAATATTACTCCCAAAACTCATACTCCCGATTTCCTCATAGGTAAACAGGAAGAAAACCAAGGACAAATTGATACGGTTATCATTGAGAATTCGCATCAAGCAATTATTAGCCAAGAGATGTTTGAAGCTGTACAGAACTTAAAAGGAAATATTAAGAACAAAGAGATGAATATAAATGGAATTTGTTTTGACACAGAATTTCTAATATATTTTCAATCCGTTTCACCATAATACTGTGAATATTTCCATAATTTACACGAATCTAATTGCTTTATTCGCCGCTGCGATATATAATATATACAATATTTATTCGGCAAAGGAACGTTTTAATGGACTATATGACAGCGAAAGAAGCAGCGAAAAAATGGGAAATCACTCCACGCCGGGTGCAGGTGCTTTGTGCACAGGGAAAATACCGGGCGCTGTTCGGTTCGGGGTCACTTGGGCAATACCTAAGGATGCGGTGAAGCCTAAGGATGGTCGATATAAAAATAGAAATTAAAGAGTGTTTAATGCCACATGCGATATTTTTTATTTACAAATAAGCTGATTGTCGCATTTGTAGATTTTGCAAAGAAGGTGGGGTAATTCATGAGCGTTGTTTTAGGTACAGCTCAACGAGAGCAGGCTGGTTCTGATTCATACAATAGATTTGAATATCAAGCGCACTGGATAGTTTACCACATTATAAATCAGCTCGAAAAAAGCCAAAGTGTATTGTATTCTGTGAATTTCATGATGACATGGCGCAACTTGCTGATGGAGATGGTTCCCAATTTGAGTTTTATCAAATTAAAAAAAAAGAAGACAATGATGATTGGTCTGTATCTGAGCTTTCAAAAAAGAGAAAAGCGCAAAATGGATCTTATAAGAAATCTTTTCTTGGCTTTTATATTTTACAACTTTTTAAAATTCGGAGACGAATGCTCTTGTTGCCATTTTGTGTCAAATAATAATTACGACTTAGATGTTCGCACTTGGCAGTCTTACATAGAAGATAACAAATGCTTGGCAGATGAAAATATTAAATTGTATGATAAAATAAAGCACGCATCAAAGATGAATATGCAGATAATATTCCAAGCAATTTCGATGAAATCTATGATAAATTTATTCAGAAAACATTTATATATCAATCAGAATTACAATTGTCTACGTATGAAGATCAGGTATCAGGCATGTTTTTAAGCAATTGGCAGAAAATAAACGAATACCTATTAACACGGCTAATGTAATATTTCAGCAGATTGTAAATGATGTGCGGATTAAGAGCAAGGAAAAATATCTCCTCCCATTAGTTTTCGATCACTTGTAGAGAAAAAAGGTATAAAAATTTGCGATATAAATGATAAGCTTAATAAAAAAATCGGAACGGACGGAAATTATAGAGAATTTTCAGAAAACACTTTCATTACCTGAAGATAAGATTTATAGACTAATTAAAATAAAATGCTTCATGATGCCCGTTGGCTTAATATTGAAGATATTAGTATCAAGAAACAATCTTATTGTTGCGAAAAACAATTACTGAATCCACGGATAAGGCAAGGCCATCATTGATAAGTATAAAGGAGCTATGCGATCAGAAATTGCAAGCGATGGAATTAGATTCAGATACACTGGATGATCTTTTAATAGAGGAACTTTATTATGAACAGCAATTTAAATATAATGGAACTTGAACAGAAATATAGAAGACTACTCAGATATTTTAAGAAAAGGGAGGAGGCTGATGAAAATGAAAAGATTGACAATAACCAAGTTGATTGTGATCAGCCAGAGTGAGTCTCGTTCTTTAGAAGTACCATTTTCAAAAGGATTAAATATAATTCTGGGCGGTAACAAAACAGGCAAATCTTCAATTATAAAAAGTATCTTTACCACCTTTGGATGTGAGTGCAGACGTGTAGAAAAAGATTGGACAAAATTATTTTCTTACATTTTGTATTTTGAGTATGGTATAGAAAGATATTGTATTGTTCGAGAAAAAAGACGCTTTCAACTTTTTCAGCAAGATGTACCTTCACAAAAAACATACTTGCCTGATAGAAACAAATTCTTTTTCACGAATATAGCAACATGCTTATGCAAATATTTGGAGTTAATATGCCTTGTGTGTCAAGCAAAGGTGATACTTTTTTTAATATAACACCTCCACTTTTATTTAGATTTCAATATATTGATCAAGACGATGGTTGGAATAAAATTGGAGATTCTTTTTCCGAAATGCAACCTATATAAAAAGATTGGAAGAAAAATACAAATAAATATGTTTGTGGTTATTTATCTGATGAATATTATATCCTTCGATCTAATATTTTGCAGGCTACAATGGAAAAAAGATGAATTAAAAAAGAATTTACTTATAACTCAGAATTTTGTTAATCGGCTTAATGTTTCCTTGAAAAGTGCTGAAAACATGGAAAGTCCAGAAAATATAGCAGCTGCATTAGCTGAAATGCTTGCGACTTCTGAAAAACTAATGAATCAACGATTTGATCTTAACGCTAAAATAAGCTCAATAGAAAATGACATATTTATTGCAAATCATAAGTTGAAAATCGCTTCATCGAGTATTGAAGAAATACACAAAGATATTAATTTTGCAATGAAGCAAGGGATGAGCTGGATTTGTCCTGTTTGCGGAGTTCACTATCATAATGGCTTACCTGAACAGCTCAATATTAGTTCGGATTTTTGCTTAGCAGAAAAACTTTGTTGAATCATTAACATCTGACATATCAGCATTGGAAAATGAATTGAGCAACAATAGAGAGGAATATAAATCACTTTCTGTGCAATTAAAACAGCTTGAACACAGTATGCAACAGTCTAAACAACTATTGTCATATTCCTCTTTTTTATAAAAATGAGGGCAAAGCAAGAAATATATGAGTCATGTCTTATTCAATTAGATAAACTCCAAAGAGAATTAGATTCAAAAATTACAAGTATTGCTTTGCTTGATGAACGGGTAAAAAACCTTTTATCAAAGGTTCGTGCTAAGGGGATTAGAGAAAAAATTGAGGCTATTGCCGCCAAATTGCAGAGGTAATTGATATTCCTAAGACATTTATTAAGTTAGAGATTTTGTACAAGCTAATTGATAAATCAGGAGCGATACCCCCACGGCTGGTTTTATATGTATCAAACTGGACTTTATCTTTATAATCTTAATCGGATGGATAGCCCATTTAATTTTTTGTTGTCGATACTCCTAATCAGCAAGGTCAAGATGCGGCAAATCTAAAAATATATATCAGTCACTCAATTATTTCTTGTCCGATGAGGGCAAGTGATTTTGGGAACTGAGCGTGAAACTGGGTGTGAGGATAAGGCTGCTAAAGTGATTAAAACTGACAGAAAAAGTTTTCATGATAAAATAAAGAAAAAGGGGTGTTTATTATGTTGCGGCGATATGAATTGACTGATGATGAATGGAATCGTATTGTTGATTTACTCCCTCCTGAAAATACAGGAAAACAGGGACGTCCACGCAAAAATAACCGTACTATCCTTAATGGAATCATCTGGATTGCACGCAGTGGTGCGCCCTGGCGTGACTTACCAGAACGCTATGGTCCCTGGGAAACCGTTTACAGCCGCTTTCGAAAATGGATTGACGACGGAATTCTCGATAATATCTTCCGACTTTTAAGCCTGGAGGCTGACCCCCAGGAATTGTCCCTGGACGCTTCCATTGTTCAGGCTCACCAACATAGCGCAGGTGCAAAAAAGGGGGCCTCCCAATGAGATTGGACACAGCCGGGGAGGTGCCAGCACAAAAATCCATGCGGCCGTAGATGCCTATGGATATCCTTTGTATGTCATGCTCAGCGAAGGACAGCGCAATGATATCAATTACGCCATTCCTGTGCTGGAGCATATTGACATAGAGGGAAGCAATGTACTGGCAGACCGTGGGTATGACAGTAACCAGCTGCTGGACTATATCTATGAACGTGGAGGTGAGCCTACGATTCCATCCAGAAAGGGTGCTAAATTTGAACGGCATTGCGATTGGTGGCTCTATAAAGAAAGACACCTGGTTGAAAATATTTTCTCAAGCTCAAGGGCTTTCGCCGAATAGCCACACGTTATGACAAACTGGCTGCTACCTATCTGGGCTTCATATGCATCGCGTCTATTCTAATTTGGTTAAAATAAACAAAATCAAATGTTTTTCGAATTATATGGCAGCATCAACGCAGCATTGATCAACGATGGTGCCATCACTCCCCACAAGCTGATTATTTGAGGAAAAATATCTATGGAAAGATGACGGACGACGATAATGGATATCAATGAAATTCTCAGAAAAAAGGCATGACAAAATATCGCCTTTCCGTATTAAGTGGCGTTCCTCATGCTACTCTAAATAATATTTGTAGCGGCCGGTCGCGTATTGAAAAATGCTCAGCCGAAACGCTGTATAAGCTGGCGCAAATTCTACATGTGACAATAGAGGATTTAATTATTGATTCCATAAAGGAGTTGAACCTCCGCAAAACACCATTTCCTTTGAGTTGTTCAAAAGCAACATCTGTCATAGAATAAAGACAGCGGAGATATCGCATTTATTATCAAAACTTTAAAGTCTGACGAAATACGTCAATATTACGACAAAAAGCAATATCCTCAGGCCTTCTATTTATTGGCGGTGGTAGACTACCCGAGTTGAGAGAACAGACTGCCTTTGTGCAATGCCTACAACGATATGCGCAAACAAAAAATTCGCTGACCCCATATATCCCCAAAACATTCTCACCTTAGCGAAAGTTAAGGAGGACGATTCAATCCTGTCTGATAGCCCTCGAAAAAGCCATCCCTGAATTCAGGCGCTTTAACATTGCAGAAAACGAGATGTGAATATCGTTTAATAAAATTGAATTTCACCGCCCCTCCTCTGTGTTCCATCTATGCTTCCATGGCCACTTATATCACCCAGCAAAAGAAAACGGTACCCTGCTAGGTTATGTTTTCCTAGTGGTACGTTTTTTGCCTTATCAGTGAAGCAAGTTGAGTTCTTCGGTGTACTTTTCCAAATCAAAGCCTTCCCATCACGCATGTAAGCGTCAAAAGGGTCAAACAAAAGCAAAAATCCGGCTCAGTCTTGAGCCAGGACCGTCTAATTACTTTTGCCTTACAAATGTCAGGGGCCTGCCGGGCAGCAGCTTTTGATTACTGCCGGATCGGCCATATCAGGCCGCAGGCTGTTTGCAGCAGCCAGGTGAGATACCGGTAGGGATCAGCTGGTTTTTCCAAAAGCTGTCTGGATCATGGAAAAAATAACTGCACTTCCGGTAGCTCCCTTGGGGTATTGGCCAAAAAGTTCTTGCGGTCAATCACAAAAGGGCTTTTATACTTCTTTCGGCACGGTTGTTGGAGATTTCAGCCGGCCATCCCGCAAATAATTCACCGGGTACGGCCACTGCTCCTTCAGGTACGTAAGGGCTTTCCCAGGGCAGACTTCGGCGCCCGCTGTACGGGTATTTGCCCACGCCAAAAAGCGTCAGAACAGGCTTTCCTGTTTCCAGTCGCTGCAGATATCGTTCTTGAGGCGACAGATCGCTCAGGGACTGTTCCAATTCAAACCCAGCTTGCTGCAATACATAAACCCTGGGCAGCTGAACCGCTCTTGCCTTGCCTTTGGGCAGGGATTTCACCGCTTCGTCAAACTTGCGTGCCGGGCTGTTCTGTCGTAAAATGGACGGGCGGTTTTTGTCGGAAGAAGCCGGACACGGATGTCCGGCGGGCGGGGCGAATAGACGTCGCTGGAGTATTTTGTCGTACAAGAGAAGGGGGGGCCAGAGCCGCTCCCTTCATTAGTAGATTCAAGAGACCTCGCCCACCAAGACGAGCTGTACCATCCGGTCATCAACAATAGGCCGGCGATTTTGGTAAGCGTAGACAAGTGACTGAGTACAGGCCCGGTTAATCAGGCGCGGGATGCCGGAAGAAAAAGAGTGTATGACTTTCAAGGCATCCTCGGAGAAAATCGCGTTGGAGTGACCAGCATAGGCCAGCTGCTTTTCAATGTATGCTTTTGTCTGTGAGAAGTCATACGGGGCCAGGAAACACTGGATGTCAACCCGGTGGAGAATAGCCCGGTACGCGTGTAGCTTCAACTTTTCCCAGAGTTCAGTTTGCCCGGCCAAAATCAGCGCAAGTGGATTCTCGGAGTCCATCCGGTAGTTGAGGAGGAAGCGAATTTCCTCGAGCATCTCTTTAGAGAGAAGATGCCCTTCATCCACAATCACCACCAGTTTCCGGTGCTCAACGCCGCGCATAATTTCAATCTGGTGGTGCAGCAGATTCCGGGCGTCACCTCGGTAAAATCTTGTTTCACACCCCAGTTGTTCAAGCAGCCCATTGTAGAAATACCGTGGCGTGAGCTTGGATTCGGAAAGATACAAGACGGCGTATTCCTGACCATTCAGGGCGCTTTTCAGGCGGCGCAAAGAGGTTGTTTTGCCTGTGCCAGGGTCGCCAATCACAAGAGCAAAAAGTTGGCGTCTGGTCGCGTAGAGAAGACGGTTGTGAATCTCCTCGGTATCCTGGTCCATGTAGAGGTCATCCACCGGGATGCTTCGTACAAACGGGGGTCTTCTTCATCTCAAAAAAGTCTTCGTACACACAGCTCACCCCTTCTCGATTTCGGAAGTATAAGAAATAGCCCTCCGGCGCTGCTTGTCCTGGTACTGTTCAGCGAGTGCGTCCAGAAGCCTGGAATGGTCAACGGGGATACGCTCAACCTCTTTCCTCGTCGGCCTGGGGGCCACATGCTCACCAATCACAATCTGGCGTATCTGGAACGGTGTGCAGAGCGGGCTTTCGATCGTGAGCACATCCGTGCAGGCCGGGTCATAGACCACATCCACATGCTGCCCAGCAAAAGTCACGCCCAAATCGTACCGCTTCCCGCCAAAACTAATCACTCCGCTCTTGTCTGCTTTGCGGGCTTCGCAGCGGAGGAAGGCCCTTGCCATAAGCGCCTTGTCCACAAAGCGAGGCGGCATGGAGTCAGTCTTAAAAGCAATTTCCGGGGTTGTTCCCAAAGCGCTGTGGGGCCTGGAATGGTAGCACTCACTCAGCCATGCATTAAACTGCGCATTCAACTCCTGCAAGCTCTCAGGTGGATGAAGAGCAACCTCGGCCAAGAATGCCTCCAAAGTCTGGTTGAACCGCTCTTGCTTGCCTTTGCCCTGCGGATTTCTGGGCTTCGCATACAGTAGTCGGATACCAAGAAGCCCACAGGCTCGCTTCATCCAGCGAGTGCGGTACTGACTGCCGTTGTCAAAGTAGAGCCGCTTGGGCAGCCCGTATTTGGTCATTGCCTTTCGCAGCGTGTCCTCCACAATGCCCTGTTCCATATTTCCGTAGAACTCACCGTGCAGGATATACCGGGTGGCATCGTCAATCAGACAGGAAAAGTAGGTCTGTGTGGTTTTCCCTCCCAGATTGAGGATAAGGCCATACTTAATATCGCCTTGCCACAAATCGTGCCGGTGAGCGCGCTGGAATCGTTGGGAAGCATAGCCTTTATCGTTGTAGAGGCTCATCATAGCAGAAGAATATCCGGCCCTGCTCAGGGCATCCTGCAAAGGTGTCAAAAGTCACGCAGCGAATACAGCATCGAGAAAGGCATCGAATAGCTCTTCAGGAGTGCGATATCCGAGTTTCTTGCGAGGGCGTCCATTCAGTTCGTCAGCGGCGGAAAGAGTATCTTCGTCGGAGAAAGCCTCAATGGAGGCTCCCTTCGGAACAAAAGCGCAGA
>VOFH01000468.1_pt1 | contig 10001 bp, 12 predicted proteins | sample 5384091 | NCBI WGS metagenome assembly VOFH01 (sample SAMN12384727, study PRJNA508395) | human gut metagenome | isolation source: healthy gut G | host: Homo sapiens
CGTCGTTCCAGAAATTGGGGGACGGCGTGACGAAATAGTGGTCCACCATGCGGCCGTTGTGGAAATCATGCTCGATGGTGGCCGGGAGTTCGCCCTCGGCCTGGGTGGAGAGGTATTGCAGGTGCAGGTTGGTGAAATCTTCGGCAGTCATGGGAAACCTCCTTATAAAAGAAAAGCTCCCCGCAGAAGGGAGCCTTTCTCAGAAGAACATGGAAAATCAGACGCGCAGGCTGGCGCTTTCGGGCTCGTTGCTGCCCTCGTCGAACTCGTAATCATTGCCGGGCAGGATGGCGTTCAGCAGGATGCCGGCCAGGGCAGCAATGGCCAGGCCGGACAGGGTAACGCTGACACCGCCGATGCCGAAGGTGATGCCGCCCACAGAGTTAAAGCCCAGAGCGCACACCAGGATAACGGCAGCAATGATCAGGTTACGGCTGTTGGTAAAGTCGACCTGATTTTCCACTACGTTGCGAACACCGATGGCGGAGATCATGCCGTACAGCACAAAGCTGATACCACCGACGATGCCGGAAGGGAATGGTGTTGATGACGGCTTCAAACTTGGGGCAGAAGCTCAGGATGCAGGCAAATACAGCGGCAATGCGGATGACCAGGGGATCATAGATCTTGGTCAGGGCCAGAACGCCGGTGTTTTCGCCGTAGGTGGTGTTGGCGGGGCCGCCCAGCAGGCCGGCCATGGTGGTTGCCAGGCCGTCGCCCATCAGGGTGCGGTTCAGGCCGGGGTCACGGATATAGTTGCGGCCGGTGGTGGCGCTGATGGCGGCAATATCGCCAATGTGCTCCATCATGGTTGCAACGGCAATGGGCATGATGGTGAACAGGGCGCTGATGAATTTTTCGCTGCCGTCAATGGAAAACAGACCCATGCTGTCCTTATGGATGGGGATGCCGAACCAGGCGGCGGCACCGATGGCCTGGTAGTCCACCGCGCCGGTGACGAGGGCCACCGCGTAGGCAACCAGCACGCCGATGAGGATGGGCAGGATCTTGACCATGCCCTTGCCCCAGATGTTGCAGACGATGACCGTTGCCAGGGCCACAAAGGCCAGCAGCCAGTTGGACTGGCAGTTGGAAATGGCGCTGGGGGCCAGGATCAGGCCGATGGCGATGATGATGGGGCCGGTGACCACCGGCGGGAAGAAGCGCATCATTTTACGGATGCCGAAGGCGGAGATCAGCGCGCTGAACAGCACGTAGACCAGGCCGGACAGGGCGACCGCAGCGCAGGCGTAGGGCAGATTCTCGGGGTTGGCACCGCCGTTGGTGACGATGGTGAAGCCGCCCAGGTAGGCAAAGCTGGAACCCAGGAACGCGGGCACCTTGCCCTTGCACAGAAAGTGGAACAGCAGCGTGCCCAGACCTGCGCAAAGCAGCGTGGTGCTGACGCTCAGGCCCGTCAGCAGCGGGACCAGCACCGTTGCGCCAAACATGGCAAACATGTGCTGGGTGCCCAAAATCAGCAGCTTGGGCGTGCCCAGGGATTTGGCATCGTAAATGCCTTTGGAGTAATCGATCTTTTCGCTCATGACATCCTCCTGTCAGTTGGCGGCGCTGCGGGTCCTGCCGCAGGGCGGACGCAGCGCACAAAGGCCGCAAAAAAGGGAACAGCTGTGTGTTTAACAACTGCTCCCTCGCTTTCCTATATAGTATAGCGGGTTTTGCGGGGAATTGCAAGATGGAAGAGGAGATTTGTTGAAATTTGGTGCGGACGGCCCGCCGGGGCGATTGTGGCGGGCCGGGGGATGTGGTATAATAAGGCGGAAATTTTTGGGGCCGCGGGAATACAGGGAGCGATGCCTGCATCGCTCCGCCATCAGGCAGGCGGCCGGCGGGCCGATGACGAGCATCGGCCCCTACATGTGTGATGTGGCTTGATTATAGGAGGATACCATGATACAAGTTGGATGCAAAGGGCATGCGGCGCTGCGGGTGACCACCGAGAACACCGCCCGGGCGATGGGCAGCGGCGAGCTGCCGGTGCTGGCGACCCCCGCCGTGGCGGCGCTGGTGGAAAAGACCTGCTGGCAGGCCATCGCGCCCGAACTGGAGCTGGGCATGACCACCGTAGGCACCAGTTTGCAGCTGGCCCACACCGCGCCGACGCCCATCGGGATGGTGGTGCAGTGCGATTGCGAGGTTTTGGAAGTGACCGACCGCCGGGTGCGTTTTGGGTTCCGCGTGTATGATGATGTGACCGAGGTGGCCGGCGGGGAACATGAACGGTACCTTGTGGATGCCGAACGGTTTTTGAAAAAAGCCGAGAGTAAAATTTGATTGTTTTGTTTTAGTTTGTTTTAGTATGTTGCTATGCGGGCGTCACCACCATGCGGTGACGCCCTTTTATCATGGGTTGCATCCATAAGGGCTTCCTTTTTTGTGACCAAAAAGGAAGCGAAAAAGTCTCGCTGTTGCGAGGCAGCGAACCCCGCCTCAGGGGCTACTCGCCCCTGAGAACCCCAAAGCGGTGGTCGAAGAACCCAAAAGCTAAAAAATGCAGGAGTGCTGCATTTTTCTTAACGCTTTTGGGTCCTTCTCCATATTGACCCCTTCGGGGTCTAGATTCCTCTACAGTTTATAGAGAATTTGGCCCCGGAGGGACCAGAGTGAAGCGCCGCAGGGTGGCGCGGAACGGGAGCCGCCCACTTCAAAAGAAAAAATCAATAAATCGCGTCTTCCCGCCAGTGGGCCAGGCGGTGGACGGTGTCTTCGGATTCAACGAAGCCGTCTTTATCATCGGCGTGGGCATCGGGGGCGTAGGATCGCATCACGCCGGGGGAACGGCCCTGCAGGTATTCTTTGGCCTGTTTTTGGCGGCAGGGGACGGTGTGGGCCAATGTTTCCTCGGACATAATATGCTTCTTTTTCATCGTGATTGCTCCTTTCACGGGTTACAGCGGGGGATACTTTCCATAAAGTAAGTGTTCCCGCAATTCCACTGGCCATCCCCGCCAAAATATGGTATACTGTTTCCTATGCCAAACAAAGGAGCGAACCAAATGGAAGTCACGATCAATCAGGTCATCCTGCACCTGCTGGACCCCGGCGCGTCGGAGCCGATGCTGTCCGACCGGGCCATGGAGATGGATGCCGACCTATTTGAATATTTCACCGCCGTGCTGGAGAAGGCTTTCGCCAGCGACGAGGTCAAAAACTGCCGGTTCCTGCCGGACTCTGCCTTTGCTGCCGAGATGGCCCACAACAACGATTTTGTCGATATTTCGCGCAGAATTGCGGGCGTCATCTTTGAGCAGATGCTGCAGTATCCCACCATCCCGGCGGGCGATCTGGCCGTGGTGGATTTTAACTACGGCGCGGTGCCCCACTACGGCGTGCTGAAGCTGAACTACCGCCCCGGCTACACCCACAACACCCAGGTGCTGGGCAACGGGCAGGTCAGCAGCATGGTGCCCCAGCGCACGCTGCTGCCCGGCACCCCCAAGGCGGACGAAGCCGCGCTGATCGACCGCGCCAACGGCGTAGTGCGGTTGATCGAGAAGAAGTACACCATCGACGACAAGAAGGATTTTTACCTGTCTACGCGGGTTTTTGGCTGCACCCAGGCCATGCCGGAAAAGGCCAAGCTGAAAGCCGTATGCGAAACCGCTGTGGCCGCCGTGCAGCAGGCCTACCCGGAGCCGGAACAGCTGGACGATGTGCCGCCCTTTGACGGCGGCACCGAAACCGCCGTGGAGCTGCTGGTACGCAACCAGGCGGTGGACAACCAGATCGCCGTCGAGGATGTGCGCAGCCGCATCCGGGAGAATTTCCCCCTGGCAGCGCCGAAATTTGAGGAGGCTCTGGCCGAGACCGGCGTGCGGGAAGACGACCGCATGACCGTAAGCCCCGCCCGCATACGCAAGCTGGAAAGCCGCAGCTTTAAGACCGAATCCGGTATTGAGATCAAGATTCCGGCAGAGTTATGCAGTTCCGACGATGCCGTCGAGTTTATCCACAGTGCCACCGGTGGGTTGAGCTTGCTGATCAAAGACGTTTTGGTGTAAATTTTGCATAGGAAAAGGGAGTCTCCCGTGGATGGGAGGCTCCCTTTTTTATTGGAAATTTAAGAGATAAACGATGAGAACACCGGGCAGAGGATGGCGGTCATGACGCCGGCGACGGCGACGGCCAGGCCGCTCATGGCGCCTTCGACTTCGCCCATCTGGAGGGCTTTGCTGGTGCCGACGGCGTGGGCTGCAGTGCCGATGCCGATGCCCCGGGCGATGGGGTGGGTGATGTGGCAGACCTTGCAGACCGTCTCGGCCATGAGGGCACCCAGGATGCCGGTGAGGATGACGATGGCGCCGGTCAGGGCTGCGATGCCGCCCAGCTCCTTGCTGACATCCATGCTGATGGCAGTGGTAACGGACTTGGGCAGCAGGGTGATGTACTGGCTGTGGTCCAGCCTAAGCAGCAGGGACAGCACCAGCACACTGCCCAGGCTGGCCAGTGTGCCTGCCAAAATACCCATGACGATGGCAAGTACATTTTTGCACAGCAGATCCCATTTTTCATACAGCGGCACTGCCAGGCTGACCGTTGCGGGCAGCAGCAGGTAATTGACTGGCGAGGCGCTGGCCTTGTAGGACGCATAGGGGATGCCGCAGACGCTTAAAAACACGATGACAAACACCGTGCCCAGCAGCAGCGGGTTGAAAACAGCTTTACCCGTTTTGTGGTTGATGAGGGTACCCAGGGCAAACGCAGCCAGCGTGAGCAGCACGCCCCAAGTGGCTGAGGTGGACAGAAAATCATTGAGCATCGTCATTTGCTAATTCCTCCTCCAGTTCGGGCTCGGCCTTGGCGAACCGCTGGGTGACACGGCCCGCCGTGGCCATGACCAGGAAAGTGACCGGCACCAGCGCGATGAGCACCGGCAGCAGCATGGCGTGAAGCTCCGCCCACAGGTCCATGACGCCTGCGGCGGCGGGGACGAACAGCAGCGGGAAGATGCCGATGAGGAACAGCGCCGCCGTGCGCACCTGTTCCAATTTGACCCACCCCAGTTTGAGGGCGGCCAGCAAAAGCAGCAGGCCGTAGACGCTGGCCGGGATGGGGAGGGGCAGGAAGTTATAGCAGAGCTCGCCGGCGAAGCAGAATACCATAATGCGGAGAAATTGGAAAATAAGATCCATTTTGGATACCTTCTTTGTGTGGAGATGAATGGGGGATCATCGGGAAAAATGGGCGCACAAAAGCCGCCATCGGGTGTTTGGAGGAAGTGAGTCCCGACAGCGGCAGTGGATAATTTATTTGTGAGGAACTTAATAAGCAGAGAACGAGAAAGCGCGAAGTAGAGGCCGCGCTAAAGCTAAGTAGAGGTTTATTCAGCGGCGGGCTGGTCGGGGCGGACCATCTCGCGGACGGTGGAGACGATGGTTTCTGCCGTCAGGCCGTAGTCACGCAGGACTTCGGCGGCGGGGCCGGAGTGACCGAACTGGTCCATGACGCCGATCTCTTCCACCGTGATGATGCGGCGGCACTCGCGGGCGGCGGTGAGGATGATGTCCTCGTCGATGGGCTTGATGGTGGGCATGTTGATGACCCGGATGGCGATGCCCTGGCGCTTGGCCAGCACGGCGGCGCGCAGTGCCTCGGGGACCATCAGGCCGGTGGAGATGATGGCCAGATCAAAACCGTCGCACAGAACCTCGCCCTTGCCGATTTCAAAAGTATAGTTATTGGCATCATGCAGGGAAGGGGTGGCCAGACGGCTGAAACGCAGGTAAACGGGGCCCTTGTGGGCGTAAGCGGCGCGCACAGCGGCGCGGGCTTCCAGATCGTCAGAGGGGCAGATTACGACCATGCCGGGGATGGTGCGCATCAGCGCAAAGTCCTCGCAGCACTGGTGGGAAGCACCGTCCTCGCCGACGGACAGGCCGCCGTGGGTGGCAGCAATCTTGACGTTCAGCTCGGGGTAACCGATGCTGTTGCGGATCTGCTCAAAAGCGCGGCCCGCAGCAAACATGGCAAACGAGGAAACAAAAGGCACATAGCCAAAGGTGGACATGCCGGCGGCTACACCGACCATGTTGCACTCGGCAATGCCGCAGTCAAAAAAGCGTTCAGAATATTTTTTTGCAAATACTGAGGTACGGGTCGAAGCGGACAAATCCGCATCAAATACCACGATATCGTCATGGCCTGCATCGGCCAGTTCCAGCAGCGCAGCACCGTAGCTGTCGCGTGTGGCAATGCTCTTGTTATCAGCCATTGATCCGTTCAGCCTCCTTTTCCATCACTTCATAGCTGGCGCGCAGCTCGGCCATCGCCTTGTCATACTCGGCATCGTTGGGGGCTTTGCCGTGCCAATCCACAGCGTTCTCCATAAAGCTCACGCCCAGGCCCTTGGTGGTGTGCAGCAGGAAGCAGGTCGGCTTGCCGGAACCATGGGAGCGGTCAAACAGGATGAATGCCTGCTCCAGATCAGCCAGGCTGTTGCCGTTGCAGATGATGGTGTTAAAGCCGAAGGCATCCATCTTTCTTATCTAGCGGCTCGCTGTTCATGACCTCGCGGGTGGGGCCGTCGATCTGCAGGCCGTTCACATCGATCATGATGCACAGGTTATCCAGCTTGTAGTGGTTGGCGAACATGAAAGCTTCCCAGCACTCGCCTCCTCGATCTCGCCGTCACCCAGCAGGGTGTACACGTTGACGTCGGGGTTCTTCATCTTGGCGGCCAGTGCCATGCGGGGACGGTGTTCTGCGGCAGGTAGCTGTTGGAGTGGCGCAGGGTGGGCAGGTCAGCCACGGGGAAAAAGCCGCGCTCGGCCAGCGTTGCGTACAGGGCAGGGGCGCGGGTTTTGTTGGCGGCAGGCTGCCTGCCGGGGGCGCAGAGCTTTACATAGTATTATGTAAAGAGAAACGCGCGGCCCGGCGGGAGATAGTATACCGCAACATAATTCACTACTTTATATTATACACGGTTTCGGCACGGGTGCAAGAGATTTTATGGAAATTGTCGGATTTTAACGGTCTGACAATTTTTGGAGTTTTTGATTTGCAGGGGCGGCCTGGTCCGGGCCGATTCTTCTGCAGGGGGATACGGTCTTGCGAACGGATGTGACCCATGATAAAAGGCCCTGCCGCAGGGGAGGCAGGGCCGGGGCGGTGCAACTAAAGAAAAACTCAGCACAGCGGTGCCACCAAACGCAGGCAGGCGCTGAGCATGCTGCCTAAAAATCCATTTCGGCAGTCGTCGGGGCCGAGGCGGCGGGAAACGGACTCGATGCCGTCGAGATCGCGGCGGATGTCGGAGAGGACCTCGCCGCCGTAGAGGACGGTGCTGTTCTCAAAGTGGAGATACAGGCTGCGGTAATCCAGATTCACCGTGCCTACCGCGGCTGCACGGTCATCAATAAGCCACGTTTTAGCGTGCAAAAAGCCCGGGGTGTAGCTGTAAATCTTTACGCCCGCCTTGAGCAGATGCGGGAAGTAACTGCGGGACAGCTGATAGATGGTTTTTTTGTCCGGCACGCCGGGGGTGTAGATGCGCACGTCCACGCCGCGCTTGGCGGCCAACCTTAAACAGGTGAGCAAGTCGTTGTCCAAAATCAGGTAGGGCGTGCAGATGCGCAGGCTGTGCAGGGCCTGGTTGATGAACTCCAGATACACATTTTTGGCCACCACTTCCCGGTCGACGGGGCTGTCGGCAAAGGGCTGCACCAGCGTGCCGCCGGTAGGGGCTACGGGGGCGACCTGCGGCAGCAGCTTGTCGTAATCCGACGTTTCATCGGGAAAATGTGCCCGCCAGAACGTGAGGAACACGTTCGCATAGCTGCGGGCGGCGGGGCCTTCCAGGCGGACGCCGCTGTCCTTCCAGTGGCCGAAACGAGTCACTTTATTGATGTATTCATCCGCCAGATTCACGCCGCCGGTGTAGGCGATGCGGCCGTCCACCACCATGATCTTACGGTGGTCACGGTTGTTCAGCACCAGATTCAGCACCGGCACGCAGCGGTTGAAACTGAACGCCCGGATGCCGTCGGCACGCAACAGATCTACATAGTTGTGGGGCAGCAGGCTCAGGCAGCCGGCATCGTCGTAGATGACACGAACGTCCAGGCCGGCGGCGGCTTTCTGCCGCAGGATCTCGTGGATCTGGCCCCACATCTCGCCCATGCCGATGATGAAGCTTTCCACAAAAATGCTGTGCTGCGCGGCCTGCAGGTCGGCCAGCATATCGGGCAGCATCACATCGCCCACGGGGTAATACCTGACGGCGGTGCCGCCGAAAACAGGCGAAGCAGCGTAGTTTTGCAGGTAATCAGCGGTCTCGGCCAAGCGCGGGTCGCGGCGGGCCAGCTCGGCGCGGGCGGTGGGGTCGCCGGTGCGCAGGGGCGCCAGCTCGGCCTCGGCACGTTCCATGCGGCGGCGCAGGGGGATGGCCGGGCGCTTATCGCCCCACATTAAATACAGGAGGCCGCTCTGCACAGGCATGAGCATGAACAAAATCATCCAGCTGATCTTAAATTCCGGCGCGGTGGAGTCCTTGCGGACCAGCGCCAGGCACATCAGCGCGCTGACGGCGAGCCCCACGCGGGAGATGAGGCGCGAGTAGTCGCTCAGCCAGTAAAACACGCTGAACAGCCACACCGCCTGCGCCAGCACGAGCACGACCGTGACCACGGTGCGGCTGAAGACGATGGACAAGGCGCGGTGCAGCAGCCAGCGCCAATCTTTGGGTTTGTGCGGTTTTTGCATAGATGCGTCCTTTTTGATGAAAAGGGGAACAAAAAGCCCCCTCGGCACGGCCTTGCGGCAACGAAAACCGGGGGGGGTATTGCAAACAGCTATACCCAAGCTACAGCCGAAAGCAAACACAGAAATTATGCGCAGCACCGTTTGTTGCGGGCTGCCGGGGCGGATCAGGCGTGGAGACGTGCGTCGATAGCGGCCATGCAATCGTCCATGGTCAGGAACGTGACGGCGCAGTCAGAGCCGATAAACCAGCGTTCTTCCCCGTTGCAAACGATCTTGCGGATCAGTTTGCCGTGGTACTCCGTCTGGATGTAGATCCCATTCGGCATGTGGTCAGCCCTCCTTACATTTATATGTATTATGGGGGCGTCCCCCGGATCGAACTTGAACTGGTATTATTATCGCATATTTGAAGGTATTTGACAAGTGGGAGAAGTGACAGATATTTTGGAATTTTGGGGGTTATTTTCTACGTGGGTGAGTATACATTTTGTACGGTTTTACGTGATGTTTATGCTTGCAGTCAGGGGCGTCCGTGCGGCAGGGCCGCAAGGCAGGCGGGACCGAAAATGCGCAAACGTAACGCAAGTAAAAGCAAGTAAAAAGAACAATTTATTGTATTCCTTCCGCGACTATGGTATACTTACCTTGTATGTACTCGCAAAAGTGTACTAAAATTTGTAACGGGCGTGAGCCTGTTTTGGGAGGAAACCCCCTATGAAGTATCTCTCCTACGGCGAGCGGGCGTTTTTGCGCGGGCACCTCAACCGTGTGCGGCATGTTACGCTGGACCCCGACGGGCCGGGCGTCGTGCGCATCCACCTGATCCCCTGCACCAAGCCCGACCGCGATACGCCGTTTGTGTCCATTTTGAACGGCCAGGATATTCTGCCGCTCAACCTCAGCTGGGCCATTCTGCTGACCAACCTGATCGAGGCGCTGCAGCCCCACGCGGGGACGGAGTTAAAGGAATCCGACTGGTCGGCCATCAACGCCCAGGCAGTGGCGGCTACCCGTAAAATTTATCGTAAGACCGAGCCTTTGCAGATCGAATCCGATTTGCAGATGATGCTGGATACCCTTATCGCCGTGGCGCGGGGCAAGGAGCCGCCGCTGCACATCCAGCCGATCTCGCTGGCCCAGTACGCCCCCCGCATGGCCGCGCCCCACCGCATGGACCTGATGATCTCCACGATGGTGAAGGACAACGCCTGGCATTGCAATCAAAAATGTTTGCACTGCTACGCCGCCAACCAGCCCCTTTCCGCCGTGCCCGAAATGGA